>Ga0315293_10000020_pt1 | contig 152271 bp, 136 predicted proteins | sample YL17G13_20_MG_FD_203071 | JGI IMG/M metagenome (GOLD analysis project Ga0315293, IMG submission 203071) | Sediment microbial communities from Yellowstone Lake, YNP, Wyoming, USA - YL17G13_20 | ecosystem: Environmental > Aquatic > Freshwater > Lake > Sediment | place: USA: Wyoming | collected...
ATTTGGCAAAATTCGTTAAACCTTTAGGAAGCGTTTAGAAAGGTTCTTTATGGATTTTTGAATGATTTTATCGGAAAATTCGAAAACAGCTTAACTGCGGGCAAAAGCGGGGCAATTACAGCAAATTTTTAAGGGGTCGCCAAAATGAATGTTTTTAACCAACTAATAGATCTTCTTCCTTACAAAAATTGTCGAATCGCTCAACTGCTCTATCCAGGGCTCTATATTCCTTGCCCCTCAGCATCATTTATTATCCTATTCGGAAAATTTCATTCCCCTTTTAATTTCAGGTTTTAAATCGATATCGATCCATAATCTCTCTTTGTGCTTTTTACCGTCAGGACCAATGTAGTCTCGCTTGAAAACCACTGATTTGTAGGTAAGTTTCTCTACATTCCAATTCCCAAATGTGTTCAATGCAGTATCGTCGGTAAGAATTTTCTCAAGCTCTCCTACAGTAATCCAACGACTAACAGTCGGATTCGTATCCGTGTGTTTAACATTAAGTTTACCCCATATACTGATTCTCTTCAACCAGAAATTAATTGAGTTATCAAAGTAGCACGGCATCACCTCTGGTTGAGCCAAAATAATCCTTAAATCCTGATATTTGTCTTCCATTAGAAATCTTCCTCATCCGCCTTGATAGGATCGGCTTGTTTCACCTTTATCTTAACCTTATCTCAGATGTTTAGATTTAGAGATTTTTTCTAACAGTCCTAGAGCAAGAAATATAACGAAGAATGAAACAACTAACTGAATCGGGAGGATTACAATCCCGACAAAAATCGATGTGTTCTTAATATTCCTCTCAAGAATCCAAGCTATACAACAGATCGCAACGAACACCATTAGGATTCCACCAGCACTCAATTGATGATTGTTGAATCTGCATAATGCTCCCCAAATACAGAGAGATGCAATGAACCCAACTACAAGATTCTTTATCCCAAAGATGTTGTATTTATAAGTGACGTTATGATTCTTCTGGAACCAATAAATAAACCAACCGAAGAAGACACCGCTTACAATAATCAGTGGACCTAGTATTCTCGGATTATATAACCAATCCATCTTATACCTCCTCAGAATAATTCACTACCTTATCATAATACTCTTTATGCGTTATTTTCGTTTGACCTGGGTGATCTGCAATTATCCACTTCCTTTTAGCATCATTATCTGGCAGCCACTTAGATAGGACATTTTTCACCCCGCCAAGGATAATAATGTCCGGATCAAGTAATTCAATCTGCTTCAGAATTATATCGTGGAATTCTTCTGCAGCTTCAGCTAGGTTCTGCTGATTCGTCCTGTTCGTCCCACCTAGCTTATTAACATTGATAACTGCAATTTTCTGGAGAACCTTTTCGTCTTTTACTAACCTGTCAGCATCCTCAACCCATTTACCTGTAAGTATGCCATAGGACACTTTAGCAATCAGCCCATAAGTCGCCTGCCATTTGCTATACCCGCAAAGCTCTGTTGGATCAAGTAAGCTTCTTAAATCACCAGCATAATCATTCACCTCTTTGAGTATCCACAGAATTCGTTGTTCTTTCGGTAGCTTGCTCCATTCCTTGTTGTCAGTAGCTCCGTCTAAAATGGCTGTGGGATACTCTGTCTGTAACTTCTTTAAGAGCTCTTCATGCTTTTTCAGATCCATTTTATCCCCTCCTTTTATTAATGTTTCGCTAGATTCGCTAAGAAACGCCCCTCTACCATTTGAACGCTCTTTCCCGAACCACGCCCCGCCCGAACCATCGATCGCATGTACTAGGGGCTCTCTAGGGGCAAACTTTCTGCTCTGGAGTTTTGGTGGCAGTAATTCTTGAGCTTTTTGTTCTAAGCGGTCAAATCTCAGGAAAATTATACACCACCACATCTGGGGGTGTCAAACAATAAAACACCATGTGATAATGTGGTGTATGAATACTCTTATTGGAATAAAATTAGGTAAGAAGATTAAAGAGTTTCGAAGAAAACGGAGAATTACACAGGAACAGCTATCTGAACTTGCTGAAACGAGCTATAAATATATCCAAAGAATAGAGGGAAAAACCCCTCCGGATGTACGATTGACTACCATTGTAAGACTTGCCAAAGCGTTGAAGGTAAAACCTGCCGAGTTGTTGAAGTTTTGATTCCTCTTTAATAAGCCACACATGCATCCTAAAAAGATTTTTTTTCAGACTATGATGGATTAGCTATCTCTTTAACTTTATCCCAAAACTTCTTTTCTTCTTGACCGCTTGTTTTTGTTTCTACTGACATACATTTTATAAATTCAATCGCTAATATTGCTTTATTACCCACATCAGTAATTTGTTCTATAATACTTAACAAGTGGTCAAAATTTGATTTATGGTCATCGTACTTCGGTTTACATTCTGCCAATTTAGACAACCCCAGCTTCCTTGTTTCTATGTCTACATTCTTCTCGATCAATTTATAAACAATGATTGTAACAAAATTATCTTTGTGCGTAAAACTTAAATCATTCCATAAAAAGATAATCGCATCAAGCGCAAAGTTATTTTTTTGAGTTAGTACCTCTCTTTTCTCCAGACTATTAATTAAGTCATTAATTATAGATTTACATATCTCTAGATTAAGAACTTTTGTATTTTTCGCTTCTTTAAGAGCACGATACCCCACTTCTTCTTGTTGCAAATTGTTAGAAGTTAAATCCTTTTCGAGCTGTAATATATATTTTTCAAGTACTTCTGGAGATTCTCCGCAATTCAAAGAGGATAAAGCAGCGTAAAATTCGGATTTTTCATTATAACTAACGAGTGGGAGCTTCTCTACTAGAGCTCGCGCTACTAAATCTGGCTTTCCCACTTTATAATTTATACTCTTAATTTTATCTATAGCTACCATATAATGTTGGGAATTCATCATGTTTATAAATAATTCGTCTTTTAACGCGGGGCTATAATTCTGCCATAATGATTCGAAAACTTCTGGAAACTGTGAAGCGCAGTTGAACAAAATTATTTTGTATTTTTCTTCTATAAGCTTTTTAACTCCGAGATTACTCAATCCGGAGATCACCTTAGTAATTAAATTTGGCTGTTTGCTATTAAGAAAGGGAGTTATAACACTATTTATATTTGATTTCACATTTGCTTCTATTTTTTCTTCAATTAGCATTAAAGGTACAATATACTCTCCCTTTATTTGTATCGAACCTGCAGCATTAAAACCACTCAACAATTCTTTTCCCAAAACCGTTATTTCGTTTTTACTGCTGATGGGTTCAAGATTAAAATAAGCCAAAATTGTAGAGACCGATGACAAAAATTGGCGTTTTGCTTCTGTTAAAGGTTTAGGATTTATTAATTTCAATAAACCTATTAATTTATTAATTAAAGAAATATTGAGTTCATCATCCATCAGACTAGTGCAACTTTTTAAAATTTTTACTTTCCTTGATAACTTTATATTCTCGCCTTCTTTTATTTCTTGCACATCTGACTCAGAAACCTGCTCAATAATCTTGGCAAGAGCATCCTTTGATATAAAAAAGTTGATCAAATTATCATCTTGGCAGAAACTTTCAATTATATCCAAATCGTGTGCATAGCTAACAGCTATTGTCTTCTGAATTTCGCTCTTTTCTTCATTAAACCACGCCATATGTGTTGAAATCTGTTGGATTAAGTTTTTTTGATATTTACTTGAATCAATAGAACTAAAAATTTCATCTGACCCGGGTAATTTTGTCTCCGATAACAATTTTGAACAACGGCTTATTATCGGTTTCCTTAATGCGGGAGAACATTGATCAAGGGCTAAGAAAACATCTTCGGGATCAAAGCGATAGAAATAATCGTTGAGCTTACTTGCAATTATATCGATCGCTTTATTATACAAACTTTGGCTAAAGGTGATACCGATTTTTCTAGATCCACTAACTGAAGCATTCAAAATATTAAAAAGCCTCACTAATCTGTCGGGGTTATTGTCAAGAAGATCTATCGCTATCTTTTCATATGCACTTATTAAATCCTTGCTTGCTTTTATTGTCTCAAATTTCTCTTCAATAAAGCTTTGTTTACCATCTAACAAAGCTATTCTAATATCTTCGCTTTCAGGTATTTTAAGTTCTTCCGATGATTGCTTTAAATATAAGAATGCTCTTGGGTATTTCGTTATGTACAATTGTGACCCTCTGAGGAAATCATCTAATTTTCTATCCTCATTAAGTATTTTTTTAACTTTCGCAGTTAGTTGAATTTTGCTATCTCGATAAGAGAAATTAATTTCATCTATAATATTGGGGTCATCTTTAACAATTTCAAAAAAGTTTGGCCAGTTATGTCTTAATATTAAAAACTTCGCTAAAAACGGAATATTTTTTGTTATAACTCCTTCTGGCAATAAACTCTTCGATGCCTCAGACTCCCTTTCTTTTGCTAATAGGAAATAAGAAATTAGCATATTTATAAACTGTTTTATTCTCCTAGGGTTTTCCCTGAATGCTGTTGTAATTATCATACTAACTTCTGAAACATTAAATTCTGGGATTTTGGTCATTTCTAATAGTTTTTCCGTATAATTATCTAAATCACTTCGAATAAAGCTAGGAATATTAATAACAGTATTAAAAAATTTCCTCAGATATTCATCTGGATCGATTTCTTCATAGATTTTCTTGAGATGATCTTTAATAGCTTTTTCATCACATTGAACTACGTAAACACATTTGTCTTTTTCTAAAAAAGTTTTAACTGTAGATAGTAATTCCGTGGCTTTCTTATGTTCACATCTATCAAGATTATCAATTACAATAATTAATCTATCGACATTCTTCATTTCTCTCAGGATTCTATCAAACTCGTTCTCAAATTCATCCGGTTCACTTAAACGATCTTGTTCAAGTGTAGTTGTTTCAACGGAAATAGATTGAGTTATAGTTTTAATGCCTTCATAAAGCATTTTTAGAAAAATAACAATAAAAAGGGAAATAGCGGAATTTATTATTATGACTCTTCGATAGCTATAGACACTGACTATGAATAGTAAAACTAAGATTAAGATGTAGAGCCAAATTTTCCTTAGCCAATTTAGCAGATTAATTCTTACTTCTGGCTTAGCTATCTTGAAGAATAATGCCCTATTTAATTTAAAATCATTGTTTAATTTTTCTTGTTTTTTTAAATGCTCTACTAAATTAACTAAAAATTGTCTTCTTAAGCAATCTTGTTCATACTTCCAAACGTCAAAATAGACTACTGCAACTTTCTCGGTTTCTAATAACATTTTCCTGACAAAGTTTGAGATTGTAGTCTTACCAGTCCCCCAGCTTCCAAATAATCCAATTGTAAAAGGCATGGGGCATTCTAGAGTTATTTGCTTTATTATTTTCGCAATCTCGGCATGCTTAAACTTATCTTCTTCCAATTTATCTATAGCAGAATCTGATAAGTAAACTGCATTATAATATTTTTCTTCGGCCATATTTCTTCTCCTCTTACATATCCATTACTGTTAAATTCTCTATTTTGCCGTCTATTATCTTGATTCCAAAATCAAAGCAATGCTTAATCGCTTCCTCCTTTGAATCAAAAGTGTTAGAAGCGCCAAAATTTCTGACTACAGACTCATACCCCTTATGCTTCCAAATATTAATATTAAGCTTCCATTTCTTTAATTCAGTTAGTTGATAGGGTGCGGCTTCAATCTCAAATTCCTTATAGCGCACCCTATCCGGATATTCAGTTTTTTTCTTAAACCATTCATCAATGTCAGATTTTTTAAACCGTAAAAGATCGCCGATTTTCGTATAAGGCACTTTATTATCGGAAACCCAATTATAAATTGTTTGAGGATTAACCTTTAAATACTTAGACAACTCTATTACGCCCATCATTTCATCCATAATGTTCCTCTAATGATTATAATTTATTTACTCTAAATATAACCTACTTACTAAAAATTGTCAAGGAATATCTTTTCAGCAATCCCTTAATCTCCTCGCATTCGACCTATCAGCCTCTTTTCTTGTAATATATCGTATATAGCGTCTTAAACCTCGTCCTCTTAACCAAGCTTCTCTCAACAAGAAACCGCTTCTTCCCCTTAGACATTACTGCATGCATCCTGTCCTTGTTCTCGCTTTCCCATAGATAAAGAAGCTTTGTATAATATTCAGGCATGCCATTATGATAATATGCCGAGGAAGTGAAAACAATAGCAAAGCAGGCAGGAAATAATGACTATTAGACATGCTATTTTACCACCTCCTACTATAATAGACGTAAGAAGTGACAAAATCTAACAGGAATATTTATTGATTGAGAAGTTTTGAAAATTTAGGTAGGAATATGTTAATTATAATCTGCTGACAGGGCGTCGTCCAGCCAAAACTTTTTTATCGATTACCTTTTGCCCGATTATGTGTCTTACACAACATTTCACAGTTTTTGGATACTGTTTTGCCACCTTTACTCCATGCTGCAACATGGTCGGCTTCCATTTCGACAAAATTCCAAATCTTACTCTTGTTAGCATCGTGTCCAATAGCGCAATTCGAGCAGTTTGATTTGCCTTTTCTCTTTGCTTTGGCAGTTTGTGTTGCATAAACCGCTTTTTTAGTTGCTTCGTCAAAAACTCGAACTTCAAGCAGTTTTGTGTCGACCGAGCCACCGAGAATATATTCAAAAATACCTTTGTGATTTTTTATATATGGATCAGCGTAAAGCTTCTGAACTTCGGATGACACCTTTGCGGGATTATAGGATTTCTTGTGGTACTCCTCGTATAATCGCCCCCATTCCAATCCGCGCATCTCGCTCTCGACATCGGGGAATACAATAGGAATCCAGTCGATTACACTGTTGAAATATTTTTTTAACTCAGTGATATTTTTGTCATAACGATGGCTACTCATATATTTTCCGATCGGTCTAGTATGTCTCGGATCATAATTCTTGTCTTCCCAATCCTTGCTGACCCAATCTAATGCTCTTTCCAGGAAATCCTGCCGGTTGGCACTACCTGATATATAAGCGCTCCATTTTTGGATGTTAGCGTTTTGGCTATTGCTGAACTCCTCCTTGCAAAGTGTTACAAATGGCCCTGAATACACGGCATTAAGTAATTCCTGATCACTGAGCGGAACCCCGGCAATATTGATTGTCTTGAACCACTCTTTTATCTCACTTTCTGTGCCTTCACATTCATAAATGAGAAGTTTAGTTTCCAATATCTTGTCTTTTTTATTTTTTGCCATACCGCGAAAATATTGTTCCATACCATTTTCATCTTTAATAGGGAATTTATCAGTTATGAAACGCCCAAGACTGGTAATGCGTTGTTGTCCGTCTAAAACTTCAAATTTGTTTTCGCTTACTTTAGTAAAATAAATCAACCCTATTGGATATCCCTTGAGGACTGATTCAATGACGGCCATTTCTTTTTTGCCGCCGTCAAGAGAAGCATAGATATAGTTACGCTGATACTCAGGCTGAATAGTAAGTTTTCCAGATAAACCGACTAGCCCTTTACCTTCCAGTTCGCTATAGACGAACCCTTCGCAAATATCTTTAACAGTGATTTCGGTTTTTAACGTTGGTTTCATATTATTTTTTATGCCTTATAAAAATTCTTTGATAAGCGGATTGAATTATTCGGCCTTTATTATTTATGAAGTAATTCTTTTTCCCGTCATTGCCAACCAAATTGGCATTTTCATTTGTTTTTCCACCAGACGATCCTGTTTTCTTACCATCTTGTCTTACTTCCCAATAATCATCATATTTTTTTGTGTCAGGTACCTCATCGTGGCAACCTCTTTGAGTGGCTCCTAAAATTTCAAACTGGTCAGGATTATATTTATCCAAAAAACTAATCGGCACACCCATTACACCGCCATAATCACTTGGGATGTTTTTAACTAATGAAACCTCTATTGCATTATAATTGTCGTATTTTTCAAACGGCTTTTTTGTGCTAAACTTTATAATATCTGCCCTCGTCATTAACCGTAATGGTTGATGCCGTCTACCGTGATCAAGATTTGTAAACCAACAAGAGTTTCCCAGTCTTGTATAGTCGCCCACGTAGCCAAGTCGAGCCGCCTTTTGTCTGTCACTCTCTGCGATCTCCGAGCCGTTTGGTACAGCGAAAACCATATCACTTCCGTTCCCAGTCGCTCCAAGCCATAATCTATTTGCTTTTATCAGCGGAAAAATTTCTTTATATGTAATTGCATTCATGTTGCCGATAATGACGAACTTTTTGTTGTAATCAAAAAGTTGTTTAACATATTCGCGAAACAGACTGAACGGCGGATTTGTTACTACTATGCCTGATCGTTTAAGTAGTTTTACACATTCATCGCTACGGAAGTCGCCGTCGCCGTCTAACGGCGTCCATTCGTTGTGTTTGTTTGCTTTTAACTGCTTGGCAACATCCTTTAAGTTGAATTCGCCATCGTCGTCCATGTCGTGTACCTCGTTGATAATAAACTTATTGGCGGTTACCTTTGGACGACCTTTTGATTTTGTGAGAGTTTTGTCGTCACTAAACAATTCCAGCTGTGTGTTGGCCACGGGCGAGGGCTTGTAGCTGGTAGTGATAAGCTGTTTCAATCCGAGCTTCTCGAAATTTAGCACGAAATAGCGAAAAAAATTGCTCTCGAACGGATCGTCACAGTTGCAATACACCACTTTGCTTCGGAATACATCGGAGTTGTACTCCAGATACGCTTCAATCTCCTTCTGGATATCACCGTACTGGGTATAAAACTCATCATTCTTTGCCCTTTTTGCGTTAAAAAGATTGCTATTTGCCATAATCTTTATTTAAATGATCTCGCCATCAGGATGACGATGGCTTTATCATTTTTCTAATATCGCCACTTGTTGTGAAAACTTAATTCTCGAAGTCAAATTAAAAAGCCCATGAACAAGACGTTAAAAAGCATGAACCTCATTCAAGTTTGAGCCATCAATGTTACCAAATTTTATATTTTCTAATGTCTTAATTATATCACAATAGAGAGGATATAGGAATTAGATTCTAGGAGAGCATAGTAAAAGGTAGACGTTAGCTTCTTGTAGTATAAACAGCATCTTTAGTTTATCTTTCGTAATGAACCCCTGCCCTGCAGCTATTATACATTTTAGTTTTTCAGATATACATTCGGTATACAGTTTTTTTGGACACTGTTTAAAGCTCGACTTCATAGTAGTTATCGTTTAAACATCTATTGCGTTGACTAACAGCTTTTCGAGCTTCCTGAGGAGTTAAACCACCTTTGCAGAAATACTCAATCAATTCCTCATCTGTTGAGGCTTCGTCGTTATGAAGCGTTGCATTGACCCATCTTATCAATTCTAAGCTATGCATTTTTACCTCCTTCAGGTATACATTTGGTATACAGTTTTGACAGAAGTATACAGCTTTTGGACACTTTTAGAAGCAAACTCAAGCAATTGAAAGCATATAAACACAAAACGCAACCTATTGATTTCTCAATGAGTTGCGTCATAAATACATCATTTCTATTAGATTACATTTTCTAGGTAAAATATACTGGCGGAGGAGGTAGGATTCGAACCCACGAGGCCCTTACGAGCCTAACGGTTTTCAAGACCGCCGCATTCGACCGCTCTGCCACTCCTCCGAATTTTACTTCGTAAAATTCGTCCCGAGCAACCGGCGTTTTTACTATGCCGTTGCGAGGGACATCTTTTATTATCTCAATTCCTTAAGGCCCATTATCAATTCATCTTTTTTCTCTGCGAAATTCAATGCTGTCTCTTTTGTTATTTTTTCGGCCCTGTATAAATCCAGAAGAACCTGATTAAAAGTCTGCATGCCGTACATGCCGCCATCCTTGATATAATATTCTATTTCATGAACCTTGCCTTCCCTGATAAGATCCACTATGGTAGGTGTAGGGATCAGGACCTCAGTTACAGGCATGCGGCCTGTCCCATCCTTAAGCGGCACAAGCCTCAATGACATAATACCCTTTAATAATAAAGACAGCTGCATCCTGATCTCCGCATGCTGGTGAGGTTGGAAAAAATTCACAACCCTTTCAATGGTATGAGAAGTGCTTATGGTATGCAAATTTGCTATCACGAGCTGGCCGGTTTCGGCAGCCGTAAGCGCAATAGCCATAATATCCGCTGTCCTTATATCCCCTATAAATATTACATCCGGCGTCTGGAGCATTGCATATTCCAGGGCTTTCTGAAAACTCTCGGTATCTATCTTGATCTCCCTCTGGCTGATAGCAGACCTTTTATCCTGGAATAAGAATTCTATGGGGTCTTCTAGCGTCAGTATGTGCCTTGCCATATTTTTATTTATGTATTCTATCATGCTGGCTACTGTTGTGGATTTTCCGCTGCCTGTAGTGCCTGTTACTAAGATAAGGCCCCGTTTTTCAATGCATAAATTTTCAAGGACCTTCACCGGAAGGTTAAGCTCTTCAAAATTTAAGATCTTGGTATTAATAGCCCGTATTACTATAACAGGCGTGCCTCTCTGCTGAAACATGGTAGCCCTGAAACGGCCCAGCTCCTTGACGCCAAAACACGCTACATTCTCCCTCTGGTCTTTATATATACGCTTCTGCGCTTTGGCAGTAACTTCTCCGGCCAGGGCCTCCAGGTCGTGCTCATCCAAAACATCCCCATATTTAAAAAGTTCTCCATGCACCCTCATGCAGACAGGACTGCCTGCCTTAAGCATAACATCAGATGCTTTCTTCTCAATCATGTCTTTTAATATACTTGTCAATTCCATATTATACGTCTCCTATTTAGATTGGCTTGCCATGAATCCGAGCGACATATCGACCCGCTACGAAGAGCTTAGCGAGTGGTTCATGGCGGAGAAGCAGGGATTCGAACCCTGGGTAGCCTTGCGACTACACATGCTCTCCAGGCATGCCGTTTAAACCGCTCACGCACTTCTCCGAATTTTGCTTCTAATAACCATACCCACCTCACAGGAGGCCTTCGGCCACCTGCGAGGTGTCTTTTATAAAAACAACTGCTTCCAAAAAGACCAGTAAAAAACCTTTGTTTTTTCATAAACATCAACTATAAAACTTACAAAAGACGCGCCTTGAAAAAAAAGGCTCATTATAAAAAAAACTACAACGAGATTAACCATATAGATAAAAGATATTGAAGAAAGATAGCCTGATTTTATAAGATCCGATTGTTTTCCTCTTATAGATTCCGCTGTATAAGCAAGGTGAAGCATTAATGTAAAACCTATAAGAAATATAAAGACACTGGAATATTTTGTTATATCAATAAAAAAAGATAAGATAAAATAAAGCGCGGCTATGATGACCGTATAAACAGGCATCAGATAAGGCGCCAGCATAACAAAAAAATTAGGGGTCGTGGTTTTTACGCTGCCTTCTTTGCTAGACACCTTCATATTGCTGGCTTTACCGCCTGAGCAGAATGTAGCGAATGCGTGCATGGATTCATGGCCAAATATGTATAAAAAATCCAGCCTGAACAACAATAAATGCATCATGGAATAAAGAAGCGCTCCAAGTATAAAATATAATCCTGAAGACGAAACATCTTTTATGGAAAGTATGCCCTCATAAAAGCTGATAGTAGTTATCACGCAAACCGGTATAAGCAATATGCTAATGATAAAACGTAGTATTCTCATTTTTGTTCCCTTGTAATCCTTTCTCTTCCTCCCATGTAAGGCCTCAGCACTTCCGGGATAATAACGCTTCCGTCTTTTTGCTGGTAATTCTCAAGTATACATACTACTGTCCTGGCCATAGCTACACCGGAACCATTCAGGGTATGGACATATTCTAGCTTTTTCTCTTTTGTCCTATATTTTATGTTGGCTCTTCTTGCTTGAAAATCCGTGAAATTACTGCAGCTTGAAACTTCTAAATTTTTCTCTACTCCTGGGGCCCAAGCTTCAATATCATAGCATTTACTTGCGGCAAAACTTACATCGCTCGTGGAAAGCATAACCACTCTGTAAGGCAGCTCCAGTTTCCGGAGCACCTCTTCTGCGTTATTCAATAACTTTTCCAATTCATCGAAAGATGTTTCAGGCTTTACAAATTTTACTAGCTCTACCTTGTCGAACTGATGAACCCGCATGAGGCCTTTTGTATCCTTGCCGTAAGAACCTGCTTCGCGTCTGAAACAAGCAGTGTACGCAGTATAACATACCGGCAAATCTGATTCATCCAAAATATCATCTCTATGAATATTTGTAACAGGAACTTCTGCCGTAGGTATTAAAAATAAATCGTCGTCCTTTAATCTGTACATATCTTCTTCTAATTTTGGAAGCTGGCCTGTGCCTGTCATGCTGGCCCTATTTACAAGAAAAGGAGGGAATATTTCTTTATATCCATGGTGATTTGTATGAAGGTCCAGCATGAAATTAATAAGGGCCCTTTCAAGCAATGCCCCTAAACCTTTAAAAAGACAAAAACCAGAGCCTGATATTTTTGAAGATCTTGGAAAATCAAGTATATCTAGCTCCTCGCCTATTTCCATATGAGTCTTTGGCTTAAAATCAAACTTCCTTAGTTCCCCCCATTTTTTAACTTCTTTATTGTTTTCAGGGCTTCCTATAGGTATTGAATTATGAGGTATATTTGGGATATATAGTAATAAATTGCCTAATTTTTTGTCAATCTCCTCCACTTTTATGTCTAAATAATCTACTTTTTGGGATAGTGCCTTCATTCTATCAATAATGGCTTTATCTGGCTTTCCTTTCTTAGAAATAGCGTTTTTTTCTGCCTTTAGACCTTCAACCTCTACCAGAATCTTTCTTCTTTCGCTATCCAAACCAAGAACTTCATGGATATCAAACTTAAGGTTCCTGTTCTTTATAGCAGCTTTTACTATATCCGGGTTTTCTCTTATAAATTTAATGTCTAACATACCTTCTCCTTAGTTTACACTTTTGACATTGTCAGAAGTGTAAACTTATTTAGCCTTTGATTACGCCAAGCGGGCGCATTCGGCAGACTTTTGTTGATAACCCCGCGCCATGCACCGCGTCAACTACCTCGTCTACATCTTTATATGCCTCGGGGGCTTCTTCAGCCAGCGTGGTTCTGGTTTTTGCCCTCACTATTATACCGCTTTTATTAAAAAGTTCCTTATCAATATTCCTTCCTGCGCAGACTTTTACAGCGCCTGAACGGGAAAGGCATCTGCCAGCGCCATGGCACGTGCTTCCAAAAGTTTCCCGCATGGAGCCTTCTGCGCCTGCCAATACATAAGAGAACGTGCCCATGTTTCCGGGAATGATAACAGGCTGGCCTGTTTTTTTGTAGGCCTCTGGTAAATCCGGGTGGCCCGGAGGAAACGCCCGCGTAGCGCCTTTACGATGAACGCATAATAAACGTTCTTTGCCGTCCACTTTATGTTTCTCCATCTTGGCTATATTATGCGCCACATCATAAACAAGTTTCAATCCCAGAGAATTCCAGCTTTTATTAAAAACCTTCTCAAAGACATTTCTTGCCAGATGCATCAGGCACTGCCTGTTCAGCCATGCATAATTTGCGGCGCATTTCATAGCTGCTAAATAAGCAGTGCCTTCCGGAGAATCAAGAGGCGCGCACGCCAGCTGCCTGTCAGGCACATTTATATTATATTTATCTAAACAACTGATCATGCCTTTCACATAATCATCGCATATCTGGTATCCAAGACCTCTTGAACCGGAGTGGATCATCATTGTAATCTGGCCTTTGAATAAACCGAATATATCCGCCTTTTCCTCGTCATATATTTCGTCTATGACCTGGATTTCTAAAAAATGATTTCCTGAGCCAAGAGTGCCTGACTGATCCCTGCCTCTCTCGTAAGCCCTTTTAGAAACTCCGGAAGGATCCGCACCTTCTATCGACCCTCTATCTTCTGTAAAGTCCAGGTCTTCTTTTACGCCATAACCTCTTTTTAGAGCCCACGCGGCGCCTTTTAAAAAAATTTCCTCTTCTTCTTTAGCGCTTGCCTTTATATCCCCGCTTGAACCAACGCCTGACGGGATATTATTAAATAATGCATTCACCAGGGTTTCAAGCCTGGGCTTTAATTCATCCAGTGTCAAATTGCTGCGCACAAGCCTTACGCCGCAATTTATATCATAACCCACGCCGCCGGGAGATATTACTCCTCCATCTTTTGGGTCCGTAGCCGCTACCCCTCCTATGGAAAAGCCATAACCCCAGTGCATATCGGGCATAGCAAGCGAATATTTTACGATGCCCGGCAAAAAAGAAACATTAACCACTTGTTCAGGCGCTTTATCATTAATAATTCCAAGGAGAAGCGGCTCGCTTGCGTAGATGAGGCCGGGGACTTTCATCCCCGGTTTGTAGGATTGCGGAATTTTCCAGCGGAAATTGTCCAGCTTTTCTAATTTACCCTGCCAAGCCTGGGTCATTATAAAATTGTCCACAATGTAGGGGGCGGTTTGAAACCGCCCCCTACTAATTTGTTTTTATACGTCAAAAATAATAGTGCAGCTAAAACCCTCTACGTCTTCCTCTATCTTGAGGTTGTGAAAAGTAACGGCCTTTATTTCTGTGTAAAGATCACTCTGGTAAAGATCTATATTGACGCCGCTTGCTTCTGCTTTTATGCCGTTATTATTTAAACTTAATATCTTGAAATTATCAAGATATATTTTCTCTCTATTAAAGATATACAGAAGTTCTGACAACCAGCTTACCAATATCTCTTCAAGATTATCCTTATTTTCATTTATCTCTATTTTCTTTTCAATCTTCGAGCCCTGCGCCTTATATTCTTCTCCTGCTATAACAGCAAACATGCCTCTTGCCGCATTTTCGAATAACTCTGTGAGGGTAGAACCCCACGCCTTTATGCCTACATCAGCGGTATGGTCAATGAGTTCAAAAGGTTTCATAAAAATTCTTTTGGCCCTGTACCAGTCGCTGAGCTATCCGTCTTACTGTTATCTGTTTCGCTCCGGTGCAGGGCTCATGAACCACTTAACATGGTATACTGGCCTGCCATGAACCCCCTGTACCACTCACTTCGTTCGGGTACAGGGCACTGCGAGCGAAAAATCAACATCTTGCGGATAGCTTAGCGAGTGGTTCATGGTGAGCCGCCCGCGACTTGAACGCGGCACAACTACATTAAAAGTGTAGTGCTCTACCAGATGAGCTAGCGGCCCACTTAACTTATTTATACTAATTCTTTTTCTTTATTTACCAGGAGTTCGTCTATCTTTTTTGTATATTTTTCCGTCAGCTTCTGTATGTCGTCGTGGCCCTTAAACTTCGCGTCTTCCGTGATTTCTTTAGATGACTCAAGTTTATCAACAGCTGCCATCGCGTCTCTTCGGACAGTCCTTACGGAAACTCTTCCCTGCTCAGCGATCTTATGCAATATCTTCTTGAGCTCTTCCACCCTCTCTTTTGTAAGGGTGGGTATGGATATTCTTATAAGTTTCCCGTCATTGACAGGGGTTATGCCAAGCTCTGATTTAAGTATTGCTTTTTCAATAGCCTGGATATTGGCCTGATCCCAGGGATGGATAGCGACAAGCCTTGGCTCAGGTATTGATATGGTCGCCACCTGTTTCAAAGGCATGTGCGTGCCGTAACATTCTACCATTATGCCTTCAACAATTCCTGGATTCGCGCGGCCGGTGCGAATCTCTGAAAATTCCCTTATAGTGGAATCTACAGCTTTTTTAAGTTTTTCCTCTGTATCGTGTATAAGTTTTTGTAATAAGTCCATGATAGCCCCCCAAATTTTGTAAAACAAAATTTGATAATCAACACACGATGGTGCCTATTTTATCTCCAAGCAAAACTCTTTTTATATTGCCCTTTTTCGTGAGATTAAAAACTATGATGGGAAGTTTGTTATCCATACAAAGGCTTACTGCGGTCGCGTCCATGACCTTAAGCCTTTTTTTAATAACCTGTATATATTTAAGCGTTTTGAATTTCTTGGCGGTTTTATCCTTTTTCGGGTCCGCGGAATATACGCCGTCTACCTTTGTGGCTTTAAGTATTACATCGGCTCCCAGCTCAATAGCCCTGAGACTGGCGGCGGTATCAGTAGAAAAATACGGGTTGCCCGTGCCGGCCACAAATATCACTACCCTATTTTTCTCAAGATGCCTTATTGCTTTTCTCCTTATATACGGCTCAGCCAGTTCCTGCATATCTATCGCTGTCTGAACGCGCGTAAAGACGCCTGCCTTTTCAAGGCTATCCTGCAGCGCCAGGCCATTTATAACAGTCGCGAGCATGCCCATGTAATCGGCCGTAGTCCTGTCAACTCCCTGGCCGGAAGCAGTGCTGCCCCTGTAAATATTTCCCCCGCCTATCACAATGGCAATTTCTGTCCCAAGCTTTTTAACGTCTTTTATTTCTTCCGCGATAGAACGGGTTACTTCAGGGTCTATGCCATAGCCCCGCTTGCCCTGCAGCACCTCGCCGCTCATTTTTAGCACCACTCTTTTATACACTGACTTCTTCTGTGTCATTTTATATCTTCGCCTACCTGAAATCTTACGAACCTGCGGATCAATATATTCTCCCCTATCTTTCCTATGAGCTCGTTCAGGCAGTCTTTTATGGTTATCTTGTCATTCTTAACAAAAGGCTGGTCTAAAAGACAGACCTCTGAATAAAATTTTTCCAATTTTCCCTGGACTATCTTTTCAACAACGTTTTCCGGTTTATTCTTAACGCTTTCTTTTAAAACGTTTTTTTCTCTTTCCAGTATATGGCCCGGCACTTCTTCGCGAGACACATAACTCGGAGAAGTGGCTGCAACTTGCATTGAAACATCCTTTACAAACTGCTTGAAATCTTCGTTCCTGGCAACAAAATCAGTTTCGCAGTTTACCTCTAAAAGCACGCCTATTTTACTGTTTGAATGTATGTATGACCCTATGACGCCTTCCTTGGCGCACCTTCCGGCTTTTTTAAGCGCTACTATTTGGCCTTTTTTTCTCAATATATCAACTGCTATTTCCATGTCTCCGCTTGACTCCTCCAGCGCCTTTTTGCAGTCCATCATGGGGGCATTGGTCTTTTCCCTTAACTTTTTTATTAAATCAGTAGTTATTGCCATATCAATATACCTCTTTCTATTTTATTCGCTTTTCGGAAATTGCGGTTTATAGCTCTTTTTCTTAACGGGTTTTATTCTCTTTTCCTCTTTGTCTTTAAGCGAGGTTTCTTTTATAGCCTCGACAAGCTTTTCTGATTTTTCTTTATCCTTGATTTCCTTTGTGTCTTCTTCTTCCTGAAGCCTTGCTAATTCCGCAATATTGGATTCATCAAACTGTTTTTTGCCTTCCACGATACTGTCTGTTATGAGCCCTGTCAAAAGTTTTATAGAACGCATCGCGTCATCATTCGCAGGTATGGGGTAATCGATCAGGTCCGGGTCTGCATTTGTATCTATTATCGCCACGATGGGTATGCCGAGCTTTCTGGCTTCTTTTACCGCGATGTCTTCTTTTTTAGCGTCCACTATAAAAAGCGCGCCGGGCATCTTTTTCATACTGACTATGCCCTGCAGGTTCTTCTTTAATTTATCCATCTCTTTTGTGAGTATGGCTTTTTCTTTCTTTGTAATTGCGCTGAATGTGCCGTCTTTCTGCATGGTCTCAATTGTCTCCAAGCGTTTTATGCTGTTGCGTATAGTCTTGAAATTGGTAAGGGTGCCTCCCAACCATCTATCTTTTATGTAATACATGCCGGAGCGCTGGGATTCCTGGAGTATAAGATCCTGCGCCTGGCGCTTTGTGCCCACAAAAAGAACCATTTCTCCTTTTGACGCGATATCCTTTACGAAATCCCTTGCTTTATTCAGGTAATCTACTGTCTTTTCAAGGTCTATTATATATATATTGCTTCTCTCCCCGAATATAAACTTCTTCATTTTTGGGTTCCACCTGCTCACGTGATGGCCGAAATGAACCCCTGCTTCCAATAATTGTTTAATTAACTCCGTGTCCACTTTTTCTCCTTATAAATTTATGGTTTTAGTTAGATTGGGTATTATATAATACAATATTCCTTATTTCAAGCTATTTTTTACCTTAGCCTGGACTTAAACTGAAGCTCATAGAGGTGCTTATAAACCCCTGATTTTTCCAATAATTGGGCGTGGGTGCCTGTTTCTATAATCCTTCCTGCTTCAAATACCGCTATATTATCGGCATGTTCTACTGTGGAAAGCCTGTGAGCAATGACAAAAACAGTCCTATTTGCCATTAACCTGTTAATCGCCTCCTGGACCAGCTTTTCTGATTCTGTATCCAGTTGGCTTGTAGCTTCATCAAGTATAAGTATAGGAGAATCTTTAAAAAGCGCCCTGGCTATGGCTATCCTCTGCTTTTCCCCTCCTGATAATTTAATGCCTCTATCTCCTATGGGGGTCTCGTAACCTTTGGGCATTTTCATAATAAAATTATGCGCGTTGGCCGCCTTTGCGGATTCTATGACTCTCTCCAGCGCAGCGCCGGGTTTTCCAAACGCGATATTATTTCTTACGGTGTCATTAAAAAGTATTGTTTCCTGACTCACAATTCCTATCTGGGCGCGCAAAGACTCCACTGTAAAATCTCTTATGTCTTTTCCGTCAATAAGAATAGCGCCTTTATCGGGATCATAGAATCTTGGTATTAAATTCACAAATGTGGTTTTGCCGGCGCCGCTCATCCCAACCATGGCAAGAATCCGGCCTTTTGACAACTTCAGGCTGATCTCATTCAATATAATCCTGTCTTTATTATATGAGAAATTTATATTCTTGAATTCTATTGAATCTTTAAAATCAATCAGTTCCGCCGCGACCGGTTTATTTTTTATCGTTATCTCTCTATCCAGTATGTCATAAACCCTTGTTATGGCAGCTACTGCCTGCAGGTTTATGCCGTATAACCTTGAAAGCCTCTTTAAAGGCTTAAGAAGGGAGAGCAGCGCCGCAAGAAACGCTATGAATGCGCCTGCGCTAAGCCGGCCTTCTACAACCTCTTTTCCGCCGCACCATAGAACCACGCCCGTGCACAGTATTCCTACAAATTCTCCGAGCGGGGTTATTATGGCTACGCGTTTCACTGATTTTACTATCATCTTATAGTAGCGGTTATTATGGGCTTTGAATTTTTCTTTTTGATAATTCTCCGCTGAAAAAGATTTCACTATGCCTATACCGTATATTGTTTCAAAAAGAAGGGAGTTTATATCAGACATGCTTTCCTGCGTGGATGTGCTGATTTTTCTTAATTTATTGCCTATTTTTATTACAGGGAATATTATCAGCGGAAATATGAAAACCGTAATAAGTATGAGCCACCAGGAAATAGAAAAATAGACCTTTATCCAGATTAAAATCACCACATAAATTATAAGCTGTATCGGCTGCCATAAAAGGTCCGTAAGGCCTTCTGTAATAGAATTTACTATAATGCCTACATCAAATGTAACCCTTGAAACAAGCTCTCCTGTTTTAACGCTTGAATAAAAATTATTTGATAGCGCAAGGAGTTTCTCATAGATGGCTTGCCGGACGTCTTTAAGAACTGCCTGGCCCAGTTGGTTCATGAAGCACGTCTGAAAAAATACAAATGTCTCTTTTATGAAAAATAAAAAGGATACTATAATAACCACCAGATTCAATAATAAGCCCTTTGGTATCTTATTTACCTTATCTATGATATCAATCAGGTAATTTGGCGCATGCTGAGCGCCCGGCAGGGCTATGGTCTTACCTGTCAGTATATTATCCACAACAGGTATTATCATTCCCAAAGACACCCCTCCGAGCGCAGAGGTTAAAATCATGCATATGAGAGCAAGCGTCATTATCCACAGATGCGGCTTAACAAATTTTAAAAATCGTATATATTCTTTCATTAGACGATTATTTTATCACTCTGATTGACTTTTAGCAAGGTATTTGCTACCATTGTAAATATGAGAAAAATCCGGATTGGCGTAGTAGGTCTTGGCAGATTAGGCTCCATACATGCCAAGATCTATTCAACTTTGGAAAACGTAGAGTTAGCCGGTATCTGCGATAGCGATGAAAATATAGCCAGAAATACCGCTGAAACGCTTAAAACAAACTGGTCCTGCGATTATAAAAAGCTTTTGGATAATAATTTAGACGCTGTAAGCATAGTGATCCCTACTATACTTCACCATGAAATAGCCCGATTTTTTCTTCAGAATAAAATACACGTACTCATAGAAAAGCCCATAACAAGGACTTTAAAAGAAGCCGGAGATTTAATAAAAATTGCCGCTAAAAACCGTCTTATAATCCAGGTAGGCCACGTAGAAAGATTCAATTCCGCCATACAGGCAATAGAAAAGCTTTCAAATAAACCGAGATTTATTGAAGTCCATCGACTAGGCCCTTTTACTCCCAGGGTAAAAGACGTAGGCGTGGTCCTGGATTTGATGATACATGACATAGACATAGTCCTGGGCCTTACAAAATCAAAGGTAAAAAGCATTGACTCTTTAGGCATGAAAATCCTCACGGACCACGAGGATATCGCAAACGCTAGGATCCGTTTTCAAAACGGCACTGTATGCGACTTAACGGCCAGTAGAGTAACAAGCGACAGCATGCGTAAAATAAGAATATTTCAGGACGACTGCTATATCTCAATAGACTACATGGCCCAGGAAGCGCTTATCTATAGAAAAATAAACGGCCAGATAGTTCCGGAAAAAATAGATATTAAAAAAGAAGCCCCTCTTGCTAAAGAACTTGCCTCTTTCATAGACTGCGTCGCTAATCATAGGAAACCCGTTGTTTCAGGGAAAGAAGCGTACGAGGCATTAAAGGTAGCGTTAGATATCCTTAAGAAAATAACCGTGTAGATTACCGTTCGCCGAACGGAAAATTTTCCGTTCGGCGAACGGTAATGGCAGAACATATGAAAAAACTCCGCTTAATGATCATTGCCGGAGAAACTTCCGGAGACCTCCAGGCCGCAAACCTATTAAAATCCCTAAAATCCATCAATCCCAGCATAGAGGCATTCGGCATGGGCGGCAAAAAGATGTCTTCCGAAGGCGCGGAGATACTATATGATATTACAGATCTTGCCGTTGTAGGGTTTTTTGAAGTCTTAAAACATCTCGGCGTGTTCAAAAAAATATTTGAAAAACTCTCCGGGCTCCTTGAAACAAGAAGACCGGACGCCGTAATCCTAGTGGATTATCCGGGCTTTAACCTCAGGTTCGCAAAAACCGCTAAAGAAAAAAATATCCCTGTCATTTATTACATAAGCCCTCAAATCTGGGCATGGGGAGAAAACAGGATCCACGAGATAAAAAAATGCGTGGATAAAATGATAGTCATATTCGGCTTTGAAGAAACTATTTATAAAGAAGTCGGGGTAAAAGTAAGTTTTGTGGGCCATCCTTTTTTAGACATTGTAAAACCTGTTTGGAAAAAAGAAGAAACCATTAAAACCTGCCATCTAAAGCATGACTCTATTAAAATCGCTTTAATGCCCGGGTCCAGAAAAAAAGAGATTGAAAAACACCTGCCATCCATGTTAGCCTCGTGCGAGATCATTAAAAATAAAATACCCAACGCTGAATTTATAATCTCCAGGATAAAAGAATTGGACCAGGATTTATATAATAAAATCGTAAAACGTTCTACGGTAAAACCGCATTCCCTGGATAATAAGCCTTACGAAGTTATGGATATAGCTGATTTAGTAATAGTTTCGTCTGGGAGCGCGACCCTGGAAGCAGCTATCATGGAAAAACCGATGGTAATTATCTACAGGACCTCTTTCCTGACATGGCTACTTGCGAAAAACCTGATCAAAATCCCTGACATAGGCCTTGTGAACATCGTGGCAGGCCAAAGAATAGTTCCTGAACTCGTGCAGTTTAACGCGACCCCTGAAAATATAGCAAAAGAATCTCTTGATATCCTTACTGACCACAAAAAAATCCACGAAATAAAAGAAAATCTAAGGAAAGTAAAATCTAAATTAGGCGAGACTGGCGCATCTTCCCGCGCAGCCCACGCAATCTACAAATTCCTGAATCCTTCATAAAATAAAAATATGCGCACTATGGTCTTTCCGGCTGGCAGGCTTTGGTCTGAGGCACATTAGAAAAATTTGTGGACTCCTGCGGGTTCAGATTTTATTGAGGAAAGAAAGCTGATTTTCCAGGTTAAACTTACCCATGCCCTGCTCGGGGAGAACAGGATATTTGCCGGTAAAACAAGATACGCAGAATTTATTCTTCGCTAGAGGCATGGCCTTATAAAGGCCTTCCAGACTAAGATAGATTAAGCTATCAAGTCCTATGAACCTGCGTATTTCTTCTACTGTGTGGGAAGAAGCGATTAGCTCTTCTTTCGTCGGAAAATCTATCCCGTAGTAACAAGGCGAGATATGCTGCGGACAACTCACTCTCATATGTATTTCTTTTGCGCCTGCTTCCCTTAATGTTCTAATCCTGGCTTTAGACGTAGTGCCGCGTACGATAGAATCTTCTATAACAACTATTTTTTTACCTCTCACGACGTCTTTTATCGGGTTTAATTTTACTCTTACGGATAAATCCCTTATGTGCTGAGCCGGCTGGATAAAAGTCCTGCCTATATAATGATTTCTGACCATTCCCATTTCAAGCGGGATGCCGGATTGTTCGGAATATCCGATTGCCGCAGAAGACCCTGAATCAGGAATGGCTATCACCAAGTCTGCCTTGCAGGGCGCTTCTTTCGCGAGCTCCACTCCCTGACGCTTGCGGGTCAGATACACATTATAGCCGTATATATTTGAATCGGGCCTTGAAAAATATATATATTCAAATATGCAGAATGAAGATCTTGGTTTTTCGTCGGATATATACGCAGATTTAACGCCTTTTTCCGTGATAAAGAGAATCTCGCCGGGCTCTACGTCCCTGATGTATTCGGCGTGTATCAGATCAAAGGCGCACGTCTCGGACGCAATCACAAACGCGCCGTCCAGCCTGCCTAGAGAAAGCGGCCTGAATCCCATGACGTCTCTCGCCGCAATAATTCCGTCTTCCACGAGAAGCGCCATTGAAAACGCTCCTTTAAGCTGAGATATACCGTCTTTTATCCTTTCCTTAAAAGCCTTTTTCTTTGAATGAGCGATCGTGTGGATAACAATTTCGCTGTCCATGCTGGATTGGAATATCGCGCCTTCTTTTTCCAATGTTTTTCTTAATGTCAAAGAATTGGTAAGGTTGCCGTTATGCGCAACCGCGATATGGCCGGAAAGAGTTTCAACTAAAAACGGCTGGGCATTTTTTATATTCGAAGAACCTGTGGTAGAATACCTGACATGGCCGACAGCTATATTCCCGTTAAGTTTTGAGATGCTATCTTCATTAAAAACTTCCGAAACCAGGCCCATGCCTTTATGCTCTCTTATAAGCCTGCCGTCAGAAGTAACAATGCCTGCCGACTCCTGGCCCCTGTGCTGAAGCGCATACAGCCCCATATAAGTAAGTCTCGCGGCATCTTTATGGCCGAAAATCCCGAATACCCCGCATTTATCTTTCAAATAATCATCGTGCATATTTGTATCTCAACCTCTCCGTTCGCCGAACGGAAAAAATTCCGTTCGGCGAACGGAGAGGTCTTATTACTCCCATTCTATCGTAGCCGGGGGTTTGGAACTTATATCATACGCCACCCGGTTTACGCCTTTAACCTCATTTATAATCCTGTTTGAAATTCTACCTAAAATTTCATACGGCACCTTGGCCCAGTCAGCTGTCATGGCGTCTTGGCTTGTAACAACTCTCAAAGCAACCACGCTTTCATATGTCCTTTCATCGCCCATCACGCCGACGCTTTTTACGGGCAGAAGCACTGCGAATGACTGCCAGATATTTTTATATCCGGCGTACTTTTTCATTTCTTCCTGCACGATTAAATCCGCGTTCCTTAAGATCTCCAGGCGTTCTTTTGTTACATCCCCTATGATCCTGACGGCAAGGCCCGGGCCCGGGAAAGGCTGCCGGTAAACCATGCTGTCAGGAAGTCTTAATTCTTTTCCGAGAAGCCTTACCTCGTCTTTAAAAAGGCCTCTCAAAGGTTCTATAAGCTTAAGGTTCATCTTTTTAGGAAGACCTCCCACATTGTGATGCGTCTTTATGGTAGCGGACGGCCCTCCTTTTGCGGAAACGCTTTCGATAACATCCGGGTAAAGCGTGCCCTGACCGAGAAATTTTACATTGCCTAATTTTTTTGACTCCTCTTCAAACACCCTGATAAATTCACTGCCGATGATCCTGCGCTTTCTTTCAGGATCGCTGACTCCTTTTAATCTTCCCAAGAATCTTTTTTCGGACTTAGCTACGTGGAGATTTATGTGGAAATGTTTTTTGAACACGCCTTCTACATATTCTCTCTCATATTTTCTCAATAGCCCGTTGTCCACAAATATACAATGAAGCCTGCTGCCTATTGCCCTCTCTAAAAGGACTGCCGCCACAGAAGAATCTACCCCTCCGCTTAATCCAAGCACTACTTTTTCTCGCCCGACCTTCGCTCTTATCTCTTCAATAGAATTTTTTATAAACGAAGCCATTGTCCACGCGGGTTTTAAGCCGGCTATATCGTAAAGAAAATTCTTAAAAATCTGCATGCCTTTCGGGGTATGGATGACCTCGGGATGGAACTGGACGCCGTATATCTTTCTCTTGGGGTCAGCCATGCTGGCGATATGGCTATTTTTAGTGCGCGCCAATATTATAAAACCTTTTGGCTTTTCCTGAACCTTGTCGCCATGGCTCATCCAGACTTTTTCTTTTTTCTGAAAACCCGCGAAAAATCTTTCTTTTTTATTCAGAATAAGTTCTGCGTATCCGTATTCCCGTTTTTTGCTCTTGCCAACTTTTCCCCCTAGCGCATAAGCCGTAAACTGCATCCCGTAACATATGCCTAAAACCGGGACCCCGAGCCTAAATATCTCCGGGTTGGCCTTAGGAGAACCTTTTTCCGAAACGCTCGCAGGCCCGCCTGTAAGTATAATCGCCTTAGGGTTGTATGATTTTATTTTTTCAATGGGCGTGCTGTAAGGCATCAGGACAGAATACACCTTGCATTCCCTGACCCTACGCGCAATAAGCTGGTTATATTGCGATCCGAAATCTAAAATTACAACCGTATCTTTTTTCATATTTTTATCCCGCCCGCCTCCAAGGTTACATTTCTGTCATTGTCAAAAGTGTAACCTTTGAAGCTTGCCTTTACATGCTTTGACACATACCCCGCATATAAATTGGTCAACTAAACGCTTATCCCTGAATTCTTTCAATTTTTCAAAACACTTTATATGGTCGAAATCCTCTTTCTTTTCTTTTATCGCGCCTGCTGGACAAACACTCACGCAGCCCCTGCATTTACCGCAATCCGCTTTCAGTCTTTTATCAGGCTCTAAAGGCATATTTGTAAGAATAGTTACCAGCCTGAATCGAGATCCTATGCCAGGATTTACCAAAAGATTATTGCGGCCTATAAAACCAATGCCTGCTAATTCTCCGATCTTTTTATGGGAAAGATGGGCAGTTTGCTTTTCCCAATCAACTATCTGGGAAGCCGGCACAGGTAATGCCCTATAACCCTTACTCTGTATGAAATTTGAGACTTTAAAAGCAATCTGATCTAATATAGCGTTTGCCTGCCTGTAATGATGATAATAAATCCTGGTAGGAAAACTCGTTATATCCTCTAATATCCCATCAGAAAGCCTCAGGCCTAGAGATACAGTATAATCCAAATCACGCAAAGTTTCATCAGAAAAAAGGAATTCTTTTTTTATAGATTTCACGCACGCTACGCCGAAAAGCGCTATGCCCAAATCTTCGGCAAATCTCTTTAGTTCATCTTTGTATTCTTCAGGCTTTTCCATTTTTTAAGATACACCATTAAAATAGATATGGCAACCGGGGTTACTCCTGAAACCCTGGATGCCTGGCCTAGATTAAGAGGCCTTATCCTGCAAAGCTTTTCAATTATTTCTTTTGAAAGACCCGGGACATCCTTGAACTCAAAAACATCCGGTATTTTTATATGCTCTATTTTCCTGAAATTCTCTATTTCTTTTAACTGCCTTTCTATAAAACCCTTATACTTTACTTCTATCTCCACTTCCAGCATCTCATCATCGGAAAGAGTTATTTTACCATCTTTATTGATTTTTGCCAGCATATTAAAATCCACGCCCGGCCTCTTCAGCAAATCAAGCAAGCTGACCACATTGTTTATGGGGGTTATGTTTAATTTCTTCAATCTGTTATTGATTTTCACATTCGGGTAAAGCTTGACATTTTTAATCTTTTCCAGAGTTTTATGTATATTATCTTTTTTAGAAAGCATTTTTTTATACTGTTTCCCGCTTATAAGGCCTAGTCTTTTATGGCCCGATTCCATGAGGCGCTGGTCAGCATTATCCTCTCTCAATAAAAGCCTGTATTCAACTCTTGAAGTGAACATCCTGTAAGGTTCATTTGTTCCTTTTGTAACAAGGTCGTCTATTAAAACTCCGATGTAACTTTCTGAACGGTTTAATATAAACGGTTCTTTGTCTTCTGCTTTCAGGCCGGCATTTACTCCTGCGATAAGGCCCTGGGCTGCGGCTTCTTCATACCCTGTAGTGCCGTTGATCTGGCCGGCATGAAAAAGGTTTGCCACTAATTTTGTTTCCAGCGTGGGCTTAAGCTGCGTCGGATCTATAAAATCGTATTCAATTCCGTATCCCGGCACAAGTATCTCAGCTTTCTCGAGGCCCTTAATGCTTCTTATCATTTTCAACTGAACATCCGGCGGAAGGCTTGTAGATATACCGTTCGGATAGAATTGATCCGTTTTAAATCCTTCCGGCTCTAAAAATACCTGGTGCCTGTCTCTATCGCTGAATCTTACTATCTTATCCTCTATGGAAGGGCAATATCTGACGCCCGTGGATTGGATCTTACCGGTATATAACGGCGAACGGTCAAGATTATCCCGTATAATCCCGTGCGTTTTCTCATTAGTATAAGTAATATAACACGGTTCTTGTTTCCTTATTATCTTTGCGGTAGAAAATGAAAATGGCGTTATCTGTTCATCGCCCAATTGCTTTTTAAGTTTATAAAATCTTATGGTCTTGCCGTCCAATCTCGCGGTGGTGCCTGTCTTGAGTCTTGATACATTAAATCCGAATGATTTTAAATTTTCAGAAAGGCCTAGAGAAGGCGGATCGCCTAACCTGCCGCCGGGCATATGAGTAAGGCCTATATGAATCAGTCCGTTTAGAAAAGTGCCCGGGGTGAGGACTATTGTTTTGCCTCTCGCAGAAACGCCTGTTGTAAGTTTAACGCCTTTTGCAACGCCGTCTTTAACAATTATCTCTGATACAGAACCTTCTAATAAATCCAAGTCCCTGGTTTTCTTAATAACGGCCTGCATGTATTTTAAGTACATTGCCCTGTCTATCTGCGCCCTGGAAGACCATACCGCGCGGCCCTTGCTTCTGTTTAAGATACGGAACTGTATGCCGCACTTATCAGCGGCCTTTGCCATTTCCCCGCCCAGCGCGTCAATTTCTTTAACAAGCTGGCCTTTACCAATGCCGCCTATGGCAGGATTACAGGACATGTACCCTATCTTATCAAGGTCCATGGTAATAAGCAGGGTCCGGGAACCCATTCTTGCCGCGGCCAAGCACGCCTCTATCCCGGCATGTCCAGCGCCTATAACTATAACATCATACGTCTTTTTCATAATAATTAACTATAAGCAAGTTTACACTTTTGACAATGACAGTTTTGTCGCCTTGCAGTATTTAAAAGGATGATTTTATATGATAACAGATATACTTTAGGCAGTCAATTGCGGGGCAAAATTCACTTATGGCTTAAGCGTTAAAAAAAGCCGGCCATTTCTATAGACCTCGATATTATCTATATAATATTTTATTTTGAATTTATTCCACGAATCGCTCTTGTATGAGGTCTCTTTGTATTCTTTAAAAAGAAGAAACAGCGGTTTAGAAAACAACTCTTTTTTTATGTTTTCAAACGCCTTTGTTTCTTCCTGGGAGGGATTATTAATCTCTCCCATTATTTTTAACAGGTACGCCCTTGCGAAGACACCAGCTTTTGACCCTGGGTATTTATTGAGGTATTCCGTAAAATTATCCATGGCTTCATAATATAACTTATTGTCATAACAGTATTCCGCCATGGCAAACATCGCTTTCCGCGCAAATACACTCTTCGGAAAATCTCTCACAACGCCCCGGAATTCCATGAGCGCAAAATCAGGTTGTTTCATCTTGATATACCTGACGGCTTTGTTATACTGAGCCATCGCATCGAACCCATAGAGGTTCTGAGCGCCGAAAATAACAATAAACCCTACGGCAAATAATAGAATATAGTTTATCTTTTTCATATTAAATTTCCTTTAGCAAGGCACTCGCCGTTCCAGCAATACGTGCATAGTTTCTCGGCCGGGAGGCCGATAGCTTTTATCATATCACTAAGAGTCTGATAACGAAGAGTAGTGACTCCTATGTCTTTCGTGATCCATTCTACCATCTTCTGATATTTTTTGGTAGTATGATCTATATATTCTGACATATCTTCTATATCCCGGCCCTCTATGTCTTTTATTGCTTTCCTGGCGGCTAATTCATGTATGGTCCTGGTGGAAAGGCAGAATTTACACGGATACATGAGTGGCGGGCATGCCGGCCTTACGTGTATCTCTTTTGCGCCATTATCCCATAGTTTTTGAACGGTAAAATTTTTAAGCTGGGTGCCGCGAACAATGGAATCCTCGCACACAACTATTTTTTTACCTTCTATCACATCTTTAATAGGGATAAGTTTCATCTTTGCGATGCGGTCTCTTATTTCCTGAATAGGAGGAGTATAGCTTCTGCCATAACCCGCTGTGTATTTTACCAGAGGCCTGCGGTAAGGTTTGCCCGACTCCATCGCGTAACCTATCGCGTGCGCAATCCCTGAGTCAGGCACGCCTGAAACCACGTCTATATCTATATCTTTATCGCGCTTTGCCAGATACGCGCCGCACCTCTCTCTCGCCACTTCAACATTTATGCCTTCATAACTTGAAGCCGGGAAACCGGTATATATCCATAAAAATGAGCATATCTGATTAGCGCTTTTATGTCCCGTCCTTACCTCTTTAAGGCCGTTTTCATTTATTAAAACTATTTCTCCGGGAAATAGATATTTATATATCTGGAACCCCGTATTAGGAAAAGAGCTTGATTCCGAAGCAATTGCAAAATCCCCGTTTCTTTTGCCTATTACCAAAGGCGTGTAACCGAATCTGTCTCTCGCGGCATATATCCCGTCTTTACAAAGTATCAGCAGGCTGCAGGAGCCGACAATTCTGGAGAACATATATTCTATGCCGCTTACAATATCATCCCCCATGCTGATAAGTTTTGCGACCACCTCAACAACGTTCGGAGCGCCGTCTTCTGTTTCGCTGAAAGAACAGTCTTTTTTATGGAGTCCCGCTATAAGCTCGGCCGTATTTTCTACAAGCCCTGTCATGCATATCGCGAATGAGCCGAACTTTGTATTAAGAAACATGGGCTGCGCGTCTGAATCGCTTATGACTCCTATGCCGAGTCTGCCTTCGGATTTTTTATAATCCTCGAAAAATTTGGCTTTAAACTGGCTCTGGGATATATCGTGTATCTGCCTGTGAATGCGTTTGCCGCACAATATGGCAATGCCGCCGTATTGAGTCCCCAGATGAGACTGATAGTCTACCCCGTAAAATAAATCGCTTGCGCAATTTTTCTCTGACGTAACTCCAAATACTCCGCTCATGTTTTCCTTTCTAGTCGGTACGCTAAATATTAAAAAACAAACTGGAAGACGGTATCGCGTCTGTCGTAAAGTTTATGCCGAGCTTTCTCAGGCCTGATTCATCGCCGGGCGTCGGCAGATGCGTGCTGTGAAGCTCACACCCTTTCAATTCTTTAAGTTTCGCCAGCGCATTTTTTGCGTTCTTATCCTCATGCGCGCTGATAGACAGCGCCACGAGTATCTCATCCAGATTCAGGCTTTCCGACGACATGGATAAAATTTCTTTTTTCAGCTTTGAAAGATCCTTCATGATCTCCGGCTTCAATATATGAACCGAATCGTTAATCCCGGCGAGATATTTTATCGCATTTATGACTGCGCTGGACGCCGCATGCATAAGCGGAGAATTTTTGCCTGTAATAATTTTTCCTTTTTTGAGCTCTATCGCAGCTCCGCAAAAATAACCCTTGTTGCCTTTGCCTTTAACCCTGCATTCTTCAGCAGCGTTTCTTGCGGATAACACTACAGGCCGGTCTTCGGGTTTTACGCCTGCTAATTTCATGATAGTTTTTGCTCTTTCAAGTTCTTCTTTCGTGCCGCTCCCCGTAGCAAACTCCAAATTATGCCTGAAGAATCTTCTGATTATCTCCTGCCGCGCTGCCAGTTTCGTACCTTCATCGTCTATGATCCCAAACCCGGCCCTATTGACTCCCATATCCGTAGGAGAATTATAATAACTATTTTTTGAACCTGTTATTTTAATTATTATATTTTTTAAGATTGGAAAGGCATCCACGTCGCGATTATAATTAACCGTCGCCTTGCCGTATGTTTTTAAATGATGCGGGTCAATTAGATTGAAATCTGCCAGATCAACGGTCGCGGCTTCATAAGCAATATTCACAGGATGCTTGAGAGGGAGATTCCATATAGGAAACGTTTCAAATTTTGCGTAGCCGGAATTAACCCCTTGTTTATGATCGTGGTAAAGCTGGGATAAACACACGGAAAGCTTGCCGCTTCCGGGTCCAGGCGCGGTAACTATCACAATCGGCTTCTTTGTCTCTATGTAATCATTCTTGCCATATCCGCGGGAGCTTACTATTTTCTCAACATTAAAAGGATACCCTTTTATCCTGTAATGCCTGTATACCTTTATGCCAAGCCGCTCAAGTTTTCTTTGAAATTTAACGGCTGCGGGCTCATTCTCAAATCTCGTGAGAACAACAGAGGTTACATCCAGGTGCCATGCCTTAAGGTCATCTATGAGTTTCAATGTCGCAAGGTCATATGTAATGCCGTAATCGCCTCTTACCCTGCCCTGCTCGATGTCTTTGGCATATACGCTTATGATTATCTCCGCGTGATCTTTCAGTTTTTCCAGAAGCATCATTTTTACATTAGGGTCATATCCCGGCAAAACCCTTGCGGCGTGATAATCAAAACAAATCTTCCCGCCGAATTCAAGATACAGCTTATTATCAAATTTTTTAACCCTCTGGAGAATTTCCTTTGTCTGTTCTTCGAGGTATTTTTTATTATCGAAACATATATTTTTTATCATATTATCTCTTTATGATATTCCTGCAATGATTTTACGCTGCCTTTATTTTCAAGATACGCTTTTATCCCCTCGCTTGCCGCAAGGGCCGCGGCTATTGTAGTAACATAAGGGATTTTATATTTTATGGCTGCCTTGCGTATATAAGAATCATCGTATGCCGCGCCTTTTCCTATAGGCGTATTTATAATCAGGTTTATTTCTTTATTGTGTATCGCATCTATAATATTGGGCCGGCCTTCCTGCATTTTATTTATAAGCTCTACCTCTATCCCGTTTTTTTCCAAATATTTCTTTGTGCCGCTTGTTGCAAGAACCTTGAATCCCAGATCTTTAAAGCGCCTTACTGCCTCTACAATATTTTTTCTTTTGTCTTTATCGCTTACTGTCAAAAGAACAGTGCCTTTTGTCGGAAGCTTCTGGCCTGCTGCTTCCTGCGCCTTATAATACGCCAATCCGAATGAATCAGCAATGCCCAGCACTTCTCCGGTTGAGCGCATTTCAGGCCCCAGGATAGGATCTGCCTCGTGGAACATGTTAAAAGGGAACACCGCCTCTTTCACGCCGATGTGGCTATATTTTTTCTGTTTCAGATTCATGTCTTTCAGTTTTTTGCCGAGCATTACTTCAGTGGCGATCCTTGCCATTGAAACTCCTGTCACTTTAGAAACTAAAGGCACGGTCCTGGATGCCCTTGGGTTTGCCTCTAAAACATAAACCTTATCATTGGCAATGGCATATTGAATATTCATAAGGCCTACGACCTTTAATTCCATGGCGATCTTCTTTGTATATTCCTGGATAGTCTCAATATGCTTCTTGGGAATAGTCTTGGGAGGCAAAACACACGCGGAATCCCCTGAATGTATGCCTGCCTCTTCTATGTGCTCCATGATGGACGGGATAAAAACTTCTTCGCCGTCTGAAATCGCGTCCGCTTCTGTTTCCATCGCGTCTTCCAGGAATTTATCTATCAGGATGGGCCTGTCAGGGGATATCTCAACAGCCGCGTTCAGATAGGCCTTCAGCATTTCTTCATCATATACAACTTCCATTGCCCTGCCGCCCAAAACATATGAAGGCCTTACCATAAGAGGATAGCCGATTTTCTTGGCAATGCTGAACGCCTCCTCAAATGTCTTTGCCATACCGCTTTCTGTCTGGAGTATCCCTATTTTTTTCATTACCTTGGCGAATCTTTCCCGGTCTTCCGCCAGGTCAATGCTTTCGGTCGATGTGCCAAGAATTTTCACGCCTGCGTCTTCCAGGGCCTTTGCGATATTAAGAGGGGTCTGTCCGCCAAACTGGACTATCGCGCCTATGGGCTTTTCTTTATTGTAAATACTTAAAACGTCCTCAACCGTAAGAGGTTCAAAATATAGTTTATCAGACGTGTCATAGTCAGTCGAAACAGTTTCAGGGTTGCAGTTCACCATTATGCTCTCATACCCCATTGCCTTCAACGCATATGACGCGTGGCAGCAGCAATAGTCAAATTCAATGCCTTGTCCTATCCTATTCGGCCCGCCTCCGAGGATCATAATCTTTTTCCTGTCGCTCACCTTTACGGAATCAGGCGCATTGTACGTGGAAAAATAATATGCCGCGTCCGCGCCGCTCACAGGTACCGCCTCCCATGCTTCTTCTTTCCCAAGTTTAACGCGCCTATCCCGGATCTCATCTTCTTTTAACCCGAGTATCTGGCTGAGATACTTGTCAGAAAAACCGTCTTCTTTCGCTTTAATCAAAAGTTTATCCGGGAGTCTTTTGCCTTTATATTCCAAAATCTCCTGTTCCAATTCCACGAGTTCTTTCATTTGTTTTATAAAAAACCTGTGAATTTTTGTCTTCTCGTACAGCTCTTCCACGCTCATCCCTTTGCGGAGAGCCTCGTACATAATAAACTGCCTTTCCGAAGTAGGAAATGCCAGCAGGTTCTTTAATTCATCCAGAGACAGTTTATTGAAATTCTTTGCGAAACCTAAACCATACCTAGATGTCTCAAGGCTCCTGATTGCTTTTTGGAACGCTTCTTTATAAGTCTTGCCGATGCTCATTACCTCGCCGACCGACTTCATCTGGGTGCCAAGTTGGTCTTTTACATTTTTGAATTTCTCAAATGCCCAGCGCGCGAATTTTATAACAACATAATTCCCTGAGGGCGTATATTTATCCAGGGTGCCGTCGCGCCAATACGGGATATCTTTCAAGTCATCTCCTCCTGCCAGCCTGGATGACACATATGCGATCGGAAAACCTGTTGCCTTTGACGCAAGAGCAGACGAGCGCGAAGTCCTTGGATTTATTTCTATAACAACTACCCTGTCATCTTCCGGGTTATGCGCAAACTGGATATTTGTGCCGCCTATAACGCCTATCGCATCCACTATGTTATAAGAATATTCCTGCAGTTTTTTCTGAAGTTCCGGTTTTACAGTAAGCATTGGAGCCGCGCAAAAAGAATCACCTGTATGGATCCCCATAGGATCTATATTTTCAATGAAACAGACTGTGATCTTATTGGCCTTGGAGTCCCTGACTACCTCCAGTTCTAATTCCTCCCAGCCTATAACAGATTCTTCAATAAGTATCTGCCCTATAAGACTGGCAGAGATACCCCTTGAGGCCACAATCTCAAGCTCAGCGTCGTTATAAACAGCCCCGCCGCCTGTTCCGCCCATGGTATAGGCAGGCCTTACAATAACAGGATACCCGAGTTTGTGCGCAATACTTAACGCCTCTTCCACATTATAAGCAGGCGCGCTTTCAGGCATTGGAATTTTTAATTTGTTCATTGTTTCTTTAAAAATAATCCTATCCTCGCCTCTTTCTATTGCGTCTGCCTGGACGCCTATGATCCTTACTCCGTATTTTTCCAAAATCCCTTTTTTAGACAGCACACTTGATAGATTCAATCCTGTCTGTCCGCCTAAGTTCGGTAGAAGCGCCTCAGGCCTTTCTTTTTCAATTATAGATGTAAGAGAATCTACTGTTAACGGCTCCACATAAGTATGGTCAGCCATACCCGGATCTGTCATGATAGTCGCTGGGTTGGAGTTTACGAGCACGATTTTATAACCTGCTCTCCGCAATGCCTTGCACGCTTGTGTACCCGAATAATCAAATTCGCAGGCCTGGCCTATGATAATCGGGCCTGAACCTATTATTAGAACCTTGTTGATATCTTTTATCTTTGGCATCTTAACTCCTTTTGCCTAATATTTAGGCACTCCTATATAAATAAAAAAGGCGTCCTGTTTTATATATAAACAGAACGCCTTTGTTCCTTTAATACTAACATTGTATTTTAAGCCCTCGTAGTATTATCTATAATTCCTATTGCTAGTCAAGAAAAAAATATAACTATCTCTTACCAGCCCTATATTTCAAAAGCGCAGCTTTTGTAAATTTATTTAGACCGCTTCCACGCTGATTATCTCAGGGATTTCTTCCTTTAATGCCCTTTCAACTCCGTTTTTAAGCGTCATCTGGGACATGGGACAGCAGCCGCACGCGCCTTTTAACTTTACTTTCACAACCCCGTCCTTTACGTCCACAAGTTCTATATCCCCTCCATCCTGCTGCAAAAACGGCCGTATCTTCTCTATTGCTTTCTCAACTTTTTCTCTCATGTCATCTCCCCTAATCTCAAACAAGTTTACACTTTGACATTGTCAGTTTGTAAACTTGTTTGTGTATAAGTTACAAAATTTACATTATTTTGTAACTTTTGTAACCATACCTTTATTCTATAGGCCTTTCTTTCAACGCTTTGAAACTAACCCCTGATTCAGCGCCGGGGATCGGAGCAACCGGCTCCGTCAACAGAAACTTGCCGTCTTTTATTGAACTCTTCAATTTTTCAGCTATCTCAACCGCCTTGGAATAGCTGGAAAGCGCGCCTGTAGGAATTTCTTTGCCTTTTACAGTAATCTTTCCGGTCTTTAGCTGAGCATAATTTACCTCTCCTAAACTGCCGGGGATGCAATTCGGATACGCCTCACTGTAATCAATTATCTGCGTCCAGATATCTGCGTCTTTTACTGCCGCATACTTGCATATCTCTTCATTTAATATTGGTATTGGAACTCCTATACCGACCGTAAGGGTAACGCCATAACCCTGGAAAGTAGTGCCAACCAAATAATCAGGCGACATCTGTTTTAAATCCCCTATAACAGCTAATGTGCCCGCAGGCGCTTGCGGTATACCGGTATCTTTACGCTTCACGGTCGGGGAATGCTGTGTACCCTGCCATGCCACGTATCCTACGCCGCCTCCGAGAAAAATCTTCGTGCCGATACCTATTGTTTTATAATGAGGGTCTTTTAATAAGGGCGAAAGCTGGCCTGCTGAGCAATAATAAGCATTCCCGAGATTCGGCCTTAATGCTCCCATATAGGTATAAATCATCCTATCAGATAAATTCACTGCGCAGTTATAATTTTGATACGCGTTTCTCATATTAAATAACACAGCTTCGTTCAGGTCCTTGATATTGATCAAGGTTTCTAATTTCTTGCGCGGGTAACAATCTGTCCCGTAAGCCGTCCCCTTGAGAACAACGTCTTTTCCTGCCACTAATTCCTCTATCACGTGCGCTCCTCCGTATTTAAATTCTCCCGGGTACACTTTATTTCTCGGGTCATCATCCGGAAGAGCTGTCGCGCCTAAATATAAATCCACAGCTGCGAAACCTGTATATACAGGCACATCGTTTACAGTCACTTTTCCGCCGCCAAGCTTTATCCTGGGCTTTGAATGCCCTATATTAAAATAAACCCCTGAAGAACACATCGGGCCAAACGTGCCTGTAGTAACAACGTCTACTTTTTCAGTTGTCTTTTTAATGCCGTCTTTCTCAACAAGGTCTATTATCTCTTCTGCAGTAACAACTACGGCATTTCCTTTTTTAATCCTCTCGTTTATCTCTTTGATTGTTTTGACCATTTTTACCTACTCTCCGTTTTTAAAATTTGAACATGTCAGTAGAGAGATACCTTTCGCCGGTATCGCATATAACAGTGACTATCATCTTGTTCTTATTTTCAGGCCTTTTAGCGATTTCCAGCGCCGCAAATACGTTTGCGCCGCTTGATATGCCTGCTATAACCCCTTCTTCTCCAGCAAGACGCCTTGCTGTTTCTATAGCGTCGTCGTTTTTTACTTTAAAAATCTCATCTATAAGGTCTTTCTCCAATATATCGGGCACAAAACCTGCTCCTATGCCCTGGATTTTATGCGGACCTGGTTTTCCGCCTGATAAAACAGGCGAATCAAAAGGTTCCACAGCCACTACTTTAAAACCTGGTTTTCGTTTTTTAATCACCTGCCCTACGCCTGTCAATGTACCGCCTGTACCAACACCGGAAACCAAGATATCGATTTTCCCATCAGTATCTTTCCAGATTTCTTCCGCAGTAGTCTCTCTGTGCGCTTTGGGATTAGCGGGATTTTTAAACTGCTGCGGCATAAAAGCGTCTTTTGTGTTTTTTGCGAGTTCTTCTGCTTTTTCAATAGCGCCTCTCATGCCCTTTTCCCCCGGGGTCAGGATTATTTCAGCCCCGAATAATTTTAAAATCTGGCGGCGCTCAATACTCATTGTCTCAGGCATCGTAATTATAAGCTTATAACCCCTGCTGGCCGCTATAAACGCAAGAGCGATGCCGGTGTTGCCGCTTGTAGGTTCTATTATTGTTCCGCCCGGTTTCAGAAACCCTTTTTCTTCCGCATCCTTTATCATTGAAAAACCAATCCTATCCTTTACGCTAGAGCATGGATTAAAAGATTCTAATTTTACAAGGATTTCAGCCTCTATGCCGCGTCTTATTTTATTTAACCTCAATAAAGGCGTGTTTCCTATAAGTTCTGTAATATTACCATAAATTTTTGACATACAAGGCCTCCTTAAATAAAGTAAGACGTATTTACATTATTACTTTTTAAACTTTCAACCCTTCTTATAAGCTCGGCAAAGGTAATGGTGTCTACCACCAGAGATGTGGCCATATAAACCTGCGCCCATATATCTTTAAATACGCAGTATGGAAAATCCCGGCATTTTTCGTATTTTTTCTTACCGGCGCACGCTATCGGCTCAATGGGGCCTTCTATAAATCTAATCACTTCTCCTACTGTTATAGTTTCAGGAGGCCTTGCTAAAAAATAACCGCCATCTGTGCCGCGTTTGCTTCCCACAAACCCGCCTTTTTTTAAAGTTAAAAGTATCTGCTCTAAAAATTTAAAAGGTATGTCCCCTTTTTTAGCCAACTCTTGTATAGGCAGCACTCCTTTATTATAGTGCAGCGCCAGATCAAGCATGGCTTTTAAACTGTAATCGCCTTTATATGTTATCTTCATTGTAAACCTCTAATCTATATAATTATGATTAACTTTGTATAGATTATAACATAATAAAAAAAGATGTCAAGAAAAAATGGAAATTTTTTATGATGAATTAAAATATGGGGAAGTGCTTCGGCAGAGGTCCTTCGCTACGCTATGTAATTTATAACTATATCTCTTAGTGCAAGCAAGCCTATTATATAAAACATAGTGCCAAATATCAAGTATAATTGGCTAATTAGAGATACAGTTATAGTGATATTTTGTCCAATTTGTCCAGTATTTTATAGATATAAATTTCATAACTCTTTAAGAAATAAAAGATTACGAGATGTCCACGCAGAAAAGGTGGACATAGAGTTATTTAGATCTTCTTCCTTTAAAAACCGGCTATATTTTTTGCACCGGTCGTGACAGCATCATTATTTTCCAGTATACTTGTTCTTTATCGACTCTATCATTTGGCTTAATGACTGCCTGACCTGGCTGACACTATCTATTTGAGGGACTTGTTTATTATTTTTTGAGAGGTATCTCTTAAACTCACTGATGATAATTTCATTGGGCAACGAATCAATGATGGCGTATAATTTCTGCTTGTCTAATGATTTTATTTTTGAGACCGCCTCCTCTTTGCTTATATCTTCATTCAACTCATAGTTAATGTTAATAAAAGAACTTTTCGAGATGTGTTCATAAAAATCAAGATAGAACCAGTGAAAACTTTCCTCATCCATTTTGTTAATTCTATCTATCTTTTCTTTTTTTAATACCTCAATATCCGTGGTTGAAACATAGGCCTTGGCTAATATTTTGAATATAAAAGCAAAGACTGCATCTTTAGGGCTATCTTTCCGGCTGCTACTTGCCTGAGAATCATTACTAGTTACATCATTATAGACACCTGATTCTTTTTCCTCCTGACAAAAACCAGGATTCTGCACGAAAAAGATAATGATTGTAACTGCCAAAATAACTGTTTTTTGTAATACGTTAAGCCGGAACGAATACTTCATCATATTGAGAATAGTCTTTTGGCCCTTTTCCGTCAAGGGGTTTAAATGAATATTTACTAAAAAAATCATAAATGTCCTGCGTCTGATAACCACTGACGCGAAGTAAATCCTGGCTAATCTCCACAATGAAAGTAGCGTCATACAATAGATCCATCGCGTTTTCCAGCCCTTTTAAAACTGATATCTCATCACCTTCCGTGTCTATCTTTACGCATCGCACCAAGGCCAACTCTGCCGAAGAAAGCACATCTCTGATAGGTAGGAATTCGGCCTGAATACGGCCTATGCTTCTTTCTATACTATACCGTGAGTTTGCACCTGTATTGCCTAAAAAAGAAATATTAAGATAATAAGACTTCCTATGCTCAGCAATACCCTGATTAAATGCCTTTACATTAGAGAAATTATTAATCTCTATGTGCCGGATTAATTTTTTATATTCTCTAGGTGACGGCTCAAAGCTAAAAACCCTTCCCTTTTTCTTCAACAGCTTAGCTGCTAAAAGTGACATATAACCAAAATGCGCGCCTATATCAATAAAGTTCCCTCCGTCCTTAAGCGCATTAAGTATTGCGTCCGCTACATATGAATCATGGCCATATCCTTCTATAAGCTGCCTATCTAAGGCGCAAACAGGCGACAGAAGTAAGCTTATCCCGGCAACCTTGTAAAGAGCATCACCAACTAAAGAATGCACTAAAACACCTAAACGATATTTACCTCTTTTAAGCGAAACATTATGCAAATAAAACAAATATAATTTATGCGTGAGTATTTTTAAAGAATTTACATTCATTTTGGTTAATTGCCTTGATAAAAGTATACATTCTTTTGATTTGCTGCACAAGATAATTTGATTATAAATTTTATTTTAATATTGCCGCTTGAGTGGTAAACTATAATGAGAATTTATGCATCTAAGTGGCTGGATCTTAATTTTCCAGATTATTTTAACATATTGTGTTAGAATAACTTATATTATATGGCTCGATTTATGATTAAAAAAACTGTTTCTAGAGTATTTATCATTATAATCTCTATAGCCTTTCTACAGATATTAGGGACACTAATCCTGGCACGCAATCTCCCTAAGCCAGAGATGGGCCTGCTCAGGCTCATCCTCACTATAGTGGAACTGACGAGCATCATCAGCCTCATGGGCATAGACTACTCTTTTGTGCGGTTTTTTTCTTCTGCGGGGATCCTGTTCGATAAATACAACTGGAAATATTTCTTAAAAAAATTCTTTCTATTCTCTCTATCCCTCATCCTGATTATTACCTCTGTCTTCAGCCTCGTATACAAATTTAATTTATTGATCAGCCTATCTATTATTATCATCCTAATCATGGTGACTTCGATTTTTATCCTGGCTTCTTTTCTGCGGGCAAAAAAAAATTATACCTTGGCAATATTTTTCAGCCGGCTAAATTTCATCATATTTTTCTTCCTGCTTTTTGGGCTTTATATCTTTAAAAGTTTATCGCTCCAAAATGCGCTATTCTGTTATGTGATAGCTGCGATTTTGGCAAATACTGTTATCATGAGTTATTGCCTGAAAAATATCCCCTCAGGGACAAGTCCTATCCCTCTTTCTGTATTAAAGACTGGGCTTTACTATTTTGGCATGGGTGCGTCAATGCTAACTATCCTGCAAACCGGACCTCTCTTTATAGCCAAGATACTTTCGTATAGAGACGTGGCTATATTTACGGTTATCGCCTCGGTCATGCGCCTTTTTGAATTTATCCAGGATTCTTCTTATTACGTATTGGTTCCGCATCTTAATACCCGGGCAAATATCCCTGCTAGAAAAATTTTTTTGATAATTGCGTCGGGAGCCATTATCGTAGCACTCATATATATCCTCTTTGGAAAAACAGCTATACATCTGTTCTTCGACGGCCGCTATGATGAGGGTATTTATTTGCTGCCTTTCTTTATCGGCATAGGGGTCATACGGACGTTGTATGTCCTGCCGGCGAGTATAATCGGAGGGAGATGTTCTGAAAAAGTACTGCGTAATCAATTTTACCTTAGCATAGCAGTGGCAATATTTAATATTTACCTCAACTACATATTTATCCATAAATGGCAATTGAAGGGCGCAGCCCTAGCCAGCCTAATCAGCTGGTCGTTAATATTTATTATCTCTGTATTAGGCACCGCTAGATATATGAGAAATATAAGAATACCTGAGAAGGATAATTATATCTCTCCCTTATCCTATGAATAAGGCCTTATTTCTCTCTGTGGTTGTGCCTGCTAAAAATGAAGAAGCAAATATATCACGTTGCCTGGACTCGCTTATTCGGGCTGCTTCTTCTTTTACTCAAACTGAAATAATACTTGTTGATTGCTCTTCAACAGATAAAACTATTTCTATAGCAAAAAATTATCCGATAAAGATATTGCAGTTAAAACCGAACTGGCTTCACTCAGCATCGGCGGCGCGATATATAGGTACCTTATTTGCTTCTGGGAAGTTCATATTTTTTATAGATGCGGATATGGCGCTTGAGGCCGGTTTTTTAGAAAAAGCGCTTGATATTTTAGATAAGGATAGCCGCTTAGCAGCAGCAGGCGGAATTGCAAAGGAAGTGTATTTAAAAAATGGCGAAATAGTTGGTTACAAATCTAATTTGTACCAAACCAAGGATACAGTAAGAAAAGTTCTTTTTTTAGCAGGAGCGGTATTGTACCGCAAGAAAGCTCTTCTGGAAGTAAGCGGATTTAATCCGTATATTAGAGCGGCTGAAGAAAATGAATTAGCGCAGAGACTGCGTCAAAAAGGCTATGGCTTAGTTTCAATTCCTTTTCCTATGGCCATTCATTATACCGCCTCTCTTAGTGAATGGCAGGAATTTATGCGCAAAAAAAAGATGGGTCTATTTTTAGGCATAGGCGAGGCAATGCGGATATCTCATTCCGTTAAATATCTATGCGAAGCTTTATTATTTTATAAAGAATTTGCGCTTTTTTTATTTTTTATTTTATACGTTTTGGCAATAACGATATATTCATTAATTTCTGGTTATATAAAATATTTAGGCTTTATCTTTCTGCCTCTTTGCCTGTTATTTATATATTTAGTATTCAAAAAGAAACGGGTCAAAACTGCATTGATTAGCCTTATAAAATGGTTTATTATATCCATAGATATAGCGCATGGTTTAGCCATACCTGTTAAAGACCGCAAAACATATCCTACTGATCCTTATATAATAAAAGGCGGCTTCAATGTTTAAAGATCAAGATATAATCTGTATCTCTACCATCGATTGGGATTTTCTTTGGCAACGCCACCAGATATTTATGCATAGATTCGCCCAGGCAGGCAATCGTGTATTTTATCTGGAGAACCTCAATCCCAATCTGGAAATAAACCGGATGCTTATCACAAAGATATTCGCCCGGATAGCAAAGATTTTCTTCAGAGCCGGGGCAGAAGAAAGAAAAGCTGAAGCAAACCTTACCGTAATTACCCCTTTTATCATCCCCTTTAAGAATCGAACCGCAGATTTTCTCAATGAAAATATATTCCTGAAAATCCTCCTCTTTTATTTTCGCCTGAAAGGAATAAAAAGTCCTGTTATCTGGACATACACAAGCACCTCTTCGGTATTAAAATTAATAAACGATTTAAATCCCTGTTTTTTGGCCTACGACTGCGTGTTCGACGCCTCTTTACATCCCGGATCTCCAAAGGATATCGCGATTTCCGAGAAAAAATTAATCACCGCGGCTAACTTGATATTAACTGATAATCATTATCTTTTTCAAAAGTGTAAAAATATTAATTCTAATACACACCTCATGCCTCCCGGTGTTGACTATGAAAGCTTTGCTAACTCTCAGATCGCCATAGATGCCGGCTGCTTTAGCAATATTAAAAAGCCGCGCATTTGTTTCTTCGGCGGCATTGATCAGATACGGCTTGACTTGGAATTAATAGCGTTTATAGCCGAAAAAAAACCAGATTGGAGTATTGTGCTGCTGGGGCCGGTAATAAAAACAGACATCTCCTGCTTAAAACTAGCCAATGTATTCTTAAAAGGGCCTGTAGAACATGAACGATTACCCGGTTATCTTGCGGAAATAGATATTTTAATCTTACCTTATAAAATTATACCCTTTTCTAAGTCTATTTTTCCTGCTAAAATATTTGAGTGCCTTGCTACAGGGAAACCTGTGATATCCACACCCTTGGAAGAATTAAGCTACCTAAAAAACAAACCTATTAAAATAGCTTCCGCCAAAGAAGAGTTCTTAAAAAGCATAGAAGAAGCGCTCGCTTCTGATCAGGAAGAGGCCAAAAAAGAAAGGCTAAAAACAGCTCAGGATAATTCCTGGGCAAAAAGATTAGAAAGTTTGGAAAATATAATCCGGGAAACAATGGCTAAAAACAAGAAAACGGCATTCTGATGAAAGGTAAATCTATATGAAAAAACTAATTGCAGTCGCCCTGGCAGCAGGCATACTTATCCCTTTTTTAGCTCATATCAGAGAGTTTTACTATTTATCAATTTTAATCATAGCCGGCGTTTTATTCTTTTCTATAAAGAAAAAACCCCTGACATTGATCGACCTGTTAATACTATTTCTTTTAACAATCCCTCTCCATACATTCCGCTTCGGCGGCACAGAACATTTCATAAGGCTGAGCGAAATTGCTTTTGTACCTTTATTCTTATTCTGGATTGCGACAAAATTTCTTAATAGAGAAGAAGAACATACTGTTATAAGGAAAGAATTCATTCTTTTGGGCGTTTATTTATTTATAAACATACTATCTACAAAAAACTCCATGTTTCCCATAATAAGCATTGAAAAAATTTTAATCCTCGCGTACCTATTCTTATTTACATATATAGTTTCTGTTATTATAAATAAAAAAGAAAAAATAAACACCATAATAAAGGCCATGATATGGATTTCCAGCATCTCTTCTGTAATAGCTGCGATACAATGCGTTTTTCCGAGATTCCTTATTTTTTACCCTGTCCCTCTCGGAACGGCTTTCGGCATAAAATTTTACAGGGCTGGCGTAGGGTGGCATGATCCTAATTATTACGCGCTTTATTTAGCTATGAATGCCTGCCTTACATTAAGTTATTTATTGGCGGACTACGGAGAAAAATATAAATTTTTAAAAATATGTTTTGCACTGCAGATGATAGGAATACTTGCTACGTTTTCCCGCACAGCAATGATAAGCTTTATTTTAATATCGTTCTATCTTTTAAGCTGCTATGGAAGAAAAAAAATGGCTCTAACTATATTTTTGTCAATAATAATAACATTGTCAATAATAGCTTCTTCTGCAGCCATTATTTATAAAAAATACCCATTTATTGCTTCAACTGTTTATAGGGTAGCAAAACAAGAACAGCTGGCTAAGCAGCCTACATTAATTGCAGGGCATAGATACGCGGCTTTTAAAGCGAACTGGGCCATGTTTTTAGACCACCCGATATTAGGCGTAGGGCCCTTTATGGCGATGTATGACTTCAATAAATACAAGCCCTTTGGCTATAATTATCCATATGATCAACTTGCATCCCACAATCAATACCTGCAGCTTTTAGCTGAAAAAGGCATATTTGGATTTATTATATTTTTAGGGTTTATATTTCTCATGATTAAAAATATTAATAAATTTATAAAGAACATGCCGCCTGGCAATGAATACAGGGCATGCCTGATAGGGCTTAAATCAGCTGTTTTTGTTTATCTTATATCTTCTTTGGCTCTGGACACCTCTTATGAGCTCCAATTTTGGCTGACCATGGGTTTAAGTATGGCACTTTTCAATACTATTAAAAAGGAATACATAAATGTCTAAAAAAACCATGCTGTTTCTAGATCAATTTTCAAGTTTTTCAGGCGGACAAAAAGTTTTATTGAATATAATAGATGCCTTTTCCAAAAAAGGCTATAGATGCCTGGCGGTCCTTCCCAAAAAAGGCCTTTTCAGCGATAAAATAGAGGACATGGGCGTTAAGGTAATATCATTTCCTATTGGTCATTACAGTATCACAAAAAAGGATCTTTTTGATTTTATTAAGTTTTTCTTTAAATTTCCGATTTTAACATTTTTATTAATTAAACTGGCCAAAAAGGAAAAAATAGATGCAGTTTACGCCAATGGCGCCAGAACCTTTGCATGGGCTACATTAGCCTGTTCAATAATAAACGTGCCTATTGTCTGGCACATACACAGCATCTTTTCTAAAGGAGTGGCAAAAAATTTATGCTTATTATTTGGGAAATTTAAAATAGTTAAAAAGATATTCGTTGTTTCAAGACTATCCGCATTACCTTTAGATAAACTTAATTCAAAGATAGAAATTGTATATAATGCTGTAGCAGAACCGGCTTTTCTTAAAGAAAGTCCTGGTATATTAAAAAAAGAATATGGCCTTAGTGATGACGCATTCCTAGTGGCTAGCGTAGGGATACTTGAAGAATGGAAAAACCAGTCTGACCTTATTAAAGCTGCAAAATTTATAAAAGACACCGGCAAAACTAATATCTATTTTTTCATCGTGGGGGATTCTTTATACGCAAACAATGAGAAATATAAACTTGGACTAAAAAAAATGGCTGCTGATATGGGCTTAAAAAATAGGGTCATCTTTACAGGTTTTCGTAAAGACATTTCTGATATTATGGACTCCCTGGACATCCTGGCCATATGCTCTAAAGATCCTGACCCATGCCCCATGGTAAGCCTTGAGGCCGCATCATTAGGTAAAGCAGTAATATCCACTGATCCAGGGGGCGTAAAAGAGATTTTTGAAGAAAATAGAGAAGCTTTATTTTATAAAGCGGGGGATTTTGAAAATCTGGCTGATAAGATAATTTATCTTTTTGAAAATAGAAAGGCTTTGCAGACTATGGGTGAAAATGCCCGTATAAAAATTAAAAAAAATTACAATCTAGAAAATTATTTGAAAAAAATAATAACTACCACGGAAAAAGCTATCTATGAAAATTAAAAAAAATATAGAAAATGTGCTTTTAGTCATGCCCCCCGCTACTATCGCAGTGGAATATACAAAGGAAATCCAGCCGCCTCTGGGCCTTGCGTATATCGCAGCGTGCCTTGAAAAATCTTACCGTGTCAAGATCATGGATGCAGCGTGTGAAGGTTGGGCTCAGGAAAAGAAAGGGCCTGGTAATCTTATAACTTATGGTTTGCCTTTTGAAAATATAAAAGAAATCATAGAAGATTTCAAACCGGATGTCGTGGGCGTATCGTGCCTTTACAGCATGCAATATAAAAACGCGCATAAAATATGCGAGATCGCAAAAGGCTTCGATAAAAACACTTTAACTATAATGGGTGGAGCCCATCCTACAAATCTGCCTGAGAAAACGCTCGAAGATAAAAATGTAGATATTATCGTACTCGGAGAAGGGGATTTTTCAGCAAAAGAATTGCTCGATACCATACGCAAAAGAGAAGATATATCTCAAATTGACGGCATTGCGTTTAGAGAAAATGAAAAAATAACAGTTAATCCTAAAACAAACTTCATAAAGGATTTAGACTCAATACCTTTTCCTGCAAGGCATCTCTTGCCCATGCAAAAGTATTTCAGCATAAATATGCCCCACGGTGTATCTTCCAGGTTTTCTCCAAATACTCCTCTTATCACATCCAGAGGTTGTCCGGCTAATTGCATATTCTGTTCCATACACTCAATATGGGGTTATAAATACAGGGCAAGATCCGTTGAAAATATAATACAGGAATTAAAATCCTTGAAAGAGGCCTATGAAATTCGTGAGGTGCAGTTTGAAGATGATAATCTCACATTTGATAAAAAAAGGGCTGCCGGCTTGTTTGACCGGATGATCGAAGAAAAACTTGATATCAGCTGGACTACGCCCAACGGCGTGGCAATGTGGAGCCTTGACGATAGCCTGCTTTTAAAAATGAAACAAAGCGGATGCTACAGACTCTGTCTCGCTATAGAATCGGGCGACCAGGAAATGCTTTACGGAACAATAAAAAAACCGCTCAACCTTGAAAAAGTAAAGAAATTAATACGCCAAATAAACCTGCATCATTTCGAAACCGATGCATTTTTTGTTGTAGGCTTTCCTGACGAAACAAAAGAACAACTTAAAAATACCTTTAGATTTGCGCACCGCATAAAAGTGGACAATGTAAGTTTTTATATCGCTACTCCCTATCCGGGAACGGAGCTTTTTGCGATTTGCACAAAAAACAATCACTTGCCAAAAGATTTTTCTCTGTCCGATCTCGGGGTAAAAAAACCAACCATAAATACGACATATTTTACCCCCAAAGAACTGGAAAAGATGGTAGCCTGGAACACTTTAAAATATAAGATTAACCTTATCTGGCATAATCCACGCGCTTTCTATAGAAAGGTAATAAAAAGATTTTTTAAAACGCCTTTATATTTCTTACTGCTCACAAAAAAAATAATAAGAAAGGTTTTGGGTATATAATCAAATGAGGATTTTGTTATTAAATCCGCCGTTTTTTTCCAGATTTTCGCGTTCACAGCGCAGCCCGGCTGTTACAAAAAGCGGGACTTTATATTATCCCTTTTGGCTCGCATACGCTACGGGAGTCTTAGAAGAAGCTGGTTTTGAAACCAGCTTAATAGATGCTCCCGCGCAGAATATATCCCTTCACAATACCCTTGAAATAGCGAAGGATTTTTCTCCGGAATTAATTATCATGGATACCTCTACCCCTAGCATTTATAACGATATCAGCATGGCAGAAAAATTAAAGGGCCTCATGCCAAACTGCTTTATATTGCTTGTGGGGACTCATGTATCTGCATTGCCGCAAGATACGCTGGAACTTTCTAAAAAAATAGACGCCGTAGCAAGAGGCGAATACGAAATAACTGTCTTGGAATTAGCTAATAATATAAGAAAAAACAGCCTGTCTCTGGATACTATTCGCGGGCTTAGCTATATAAAATCCGGCGCAGTAGTGCACAATCCGGACAGAGAATTGATTTTGGAGTTAGATAAACTGCCTATGGTAAGCAAGGTCTATAAAAAATACTTGAATATAAAAAATTATTTCTTCGCAGCCAGCATATATCCTGAGGTGCAGATATTTACTGCCAGGGGATGCCCTTTCAGATGCTTTTTCTGCATGTGGCCGCAGTCTTTCCAGGGAAGATTATATCGCACCAGGACGCCTCAAAACGTATTGGAAGAATTCCTATATATAAAAAATAACCTGCCTGAAGTCAAAGGAATAGTCATAGAAGATGATACATTCACTATAGATAAAAAAAGGACCAGGGCTATCTGCGATCTTCTTATAGAACATAAACTAAATATAAAATGGAACGCTAACGTTAGAGCAGACCTGGATATAGAAACAATGAAAATAATGAAAGCTAGCGGTTGTTATTTAATAATAGCAGGCATAGAAAGCACTGAACAGCTCATTCTGGATAATATAAATAAAGGCATAAATGCAGCCTCAATCCAGCAATTTTTTGATAATGCAAAAAAAGCAGGCCTTTTAGTCCATGCAGCCTTTATGGCAGGGAACCCGGGAGAAACCAAAGAAAGTTTAAAGAAAACTCTAGATGCCGCAAAAAAATTTCTGCCTGATACAGTCCAGTTCTTCCCGCTGATGACTTATCCGGGCACGAAAGCTTACGACTGGGCAAAAGAAAACGGCTTTTTGAGGATGGATACATTCAGAGATTACCTTACGAAAAATGGTTTCCACAGGTGTGTAATAGACCTGCCAGGTTTAAGCGGCAAGGACCTGCAGGACTGGTGCGATAAAAGCAGATTTTCTTTTTATTTCAGCCCGCGTTATATATTTTGTAAAATAAAACAGATGCCTTCAAAAGAGCATCTGATAAGAACATATAAAGCATTTATTGCATTCATAAGATATATATTAAGGAAATATTCTATTTTAAGATGACTAAAATAATTTTCTGGCTGGTTTTTTTTATAATTTTTTATACTTATATAGGTTATACAGGCATCTGTATGGCATTGGCTAAAATTTTTGGGGGAAAAGTAAAAAAAACAGACTTCTACCCTGAAATTTCCATCATTATCCCCTGCTACAATGAAGAAAAAATAATCTGCCAAAAACTTGAAAATACTCTTTCTCTGGAATATCCAAAAGGAAAACTCGAAATCATAGTAGCCTCTGAATCTGATGACAAGACAAATGAGATTGTTTCTGAATTTAAAGATGAGGGTATAAAACTTTACGCCTATGAAAATAGGCGAGGGAAAACAGTGCTTTTATACAATACTATCCCCGAAGCAAAAGGCGAAATAATAATCTTCTCTGACGCAAACGCCCTATACAAAAAAGACGCGGTTAAAAAGATTGCCGGTAATTTTTATGAAGACAGGGTAGGCGCGGTGGTTGGCTGCTTAATGATCAATAATCCCGACGCATCAGCTATAAGTAAAGGAGAATATATTTACAAAAAATATGAAATGCTTCTAAGAAAAGCCAACAGCTCATTAGGGCGCACCCTGAATGCAGACGGATCTATATTTGCTGTTAGAAAAAAATTATACAGGCCTATAAGCCCAGAAAGAGGGGACGATTTTGAACTTGTAATCCGCGTCCTTATCAGCGGACATATCTCGTTATTCGAACCTGAAGCAATATCCTATGAAGAAGCCTCTGTAACGCCTAAGGCAGAAACCGCTAGAAAAATCCGAATGGTATCATGGTTCCTTAAAAGCTCAATTATACTTTTAAAAGAAATGTTTTTAAAATTAAGGTTTGATTTGATACTCCAAATAATATCGCATAAACTCTTGCGTTGGTTTTCGCCCTATTTTTTTATAGCCCTCTTTATATTAAATTTGTTGCTGTGGAAAGGCCCTTTTATATATTCTTTTTTTCTGATTATCCAGATTTTTTTATACCTTATTGGAATATTAGGAATCTACATATCAGGGGCGAAAAAAAAGAAAGCCCCTTTTATGCTAGAGATGATGCAGTATTTTATGATGTTTAATTATGCATTTGCGATTGGAACTTTTAAAGGTTTGCTCTCGCACAAAACCTCATCGCCCAATTGGGAAAAAGTAAGGACATCGGAATAGGATTCCTTTTTATCAAAATTTTCCTTAGGTGAAACAACAGGCTTTGCAAATGGGGTCATTAAAAGTATCTTCAAATCAAAGAGTAAAGAACGGTTTTTTATATAAAATATGTCGAGTTCAGTGCGTTTTGCCACAGAACTATCTCCTCTCCAGCCATTTATTTGAGACCAACCGGTAATACCGGCTTTAACCTTATATCGATCTTCATAATTTGGTATTGAGAATTTGAATTTTTCCGCAAAATACGACCTTTCTGGGCGGGGCCCCACAAAGCTCATTTCTCCTTTTAGAATATTAAATAGCTGCGGAAATTCATCTATATGCGAAACCCTGAGAAATCTGCCTATCTTGCTTGAACGGTGATCATCCTCATCGCCCCATATCGGAAAATTATTTTTTTCAGCGCCTTGTTTCATGGTTCTAAATTTATAAATCTTGAAGATCTTTTTATCCTTGCCGTATCGTTCCTGCGTATAAAATAACATGCCATGGGAATCTAATTTTACTAAAAGGCAGGCTAATAAAAAGAGAGGCAGGAGCGCTACAAATAACACAACGGCCAGGAAACAGTTTGCTAGATTATAAAGAAAGCTGCTCAGTCTAGTTATTTTCATGTCAACCTCTCACCTTTTGAGTCAGATAATGTTCCCTGTACAGATAATTTATCAATTTTTCCCGCTCTTGTAAATCTATTTTTACAAAATGCAATCCGCTTTCGATCGCATTATTTCCTTTGGATGGATTCGTCCATATGATTTCGCCTGTGGCTTCTATGAAATCCGTATCATTAATATAAATTTTTAAAAGGAGCTGGATGCCTTTGGACAAATGTTTATCTGTTTCAATACTTGCACCAGCAGCGCTTATATCTTTAGTAACAGCTTTATATTTTCTGCGGGATGCATCGCCTGTTAGTTCATATGTAACAAGAAGTCCCATCTCTAATCTAGACATCAAACGCTTCTCAGCAAACATAGGCTCTGCGGGTATTTTATGTTTTTTCTTTGACGAATCTTTATTTTCTTTTATAATGCTTCCTGAGATACCAATAAGAACCCCGAAGAAAGCTCCAAGTGAAAGATTCAATGGTAAATTGGGGCTTACTTTTTTTAACGGTAAAGAAGCAGGTTCAAATACTCTGATATTAGATATGTCAGCATTGGAAACTTCTTCTTTTAAAAGCTCCAGCTCCTTTTGTCTTTGCAAAAATAACGTATAGATACTTTGTTTTATGTCATAAGTTTTTAATAGCATTTGATATTCTATTTCTTTAGCCGCGGCTTTTTTAATATCTTTGGAAATATTATCGAGATTAGACGCATAAATCTCTTTTCCTAAATCGTTTGTCTGCTTTTGAAATTTTAAAAATTCGATGTACCCTTTATAGTAATCTTCATATGTTATCAGGATCTTTTTAAGAGCTGAATCCAGGGTTTTATCCAGGGAAGCAATCTGGCGATGTAATGCCCGTACCTTAGGATAATCTTCTGTATAATCAGCAAGAATCTCTTCCATCTCGTTTTCTTTATCCGATATTTTCTTTCTAATGCTGTCTATCCATGGGGGCTCAATAAAAGAAGCCTGCGGGCTTTCGCCCAAAATATGAGCCGATAAAGGATATATGAATTTTTTATTTGCATCCTTAATCATATTGTTGTTTTTATCTAATTCCAGTTGCATGCGTTTAATATCTGATTCGGTTGATATATTTTTATTGTTAAGCTCTACAATACCTGTAACAAAATAAGGTACCTGGCTTTGATAAAAACTTAACTGTTCTTTGCCATTAAGATCTTTAAGTTTGGTTTCTGCATTTTCTATATCTGCTCTTAAAGCGCTTGTTTTTTTGGTTAATATAGCAAGATTTTTGTCTACGAGTTCCTTTTTGACATTTACATTATAATTTATAAAAGCTGAACTTATCGCATTGGCAAGTTCCATTGCCTCATTTTCATTTTTACGGTCAACCCTTGCTTCCAGCACATTTGAGTCATTCAAATAATCTATAGAAACACTTCCTTTTAAGTCGGAATAGCTTATGCCCCCTGCAAGCCCTCTATCTTTAACAGCGCTCAATGCCTTAGTTAAAATAAATCTGCTCGACATCATCTCCTTCTGGCTATTTAAAAAAACTTTATTGTCAGCTGTTCTCGGCATGATGCCGGCCGGATAAAGCTCATTTTCGTTTTGTGTGATTAATTTTGCGCTGGCTCTGTATGTAGGCGGTATTAAAAGTGACACTACTACCACGGTAAAGAAAACTATAATAAATAAAATAATAAAGGTAGCCTTCCTTTCCCTTAAAATCCTATACATTTCTGATAGGTCTAATTCTGCGTGTTCATCCATGGGGAGTTCCTTCTACCTCTCATTTGCAGTTTTATAAAAGAAATAACTTGTTGCCACTGGTTGAATTCTTGAAATATAAAAATCTGTAAAATCTGCAACATTACCAATAAAATTCTTGGGTACATATACAATATCTTTTGGTTGAAGCGTTATATTTTCACTGGCATCGCCATCATGAATTGCTTTATATAGATTCGCAATATAGAACATTGGTTCGTTATTATAAGCGCCCCTCACAACTAAGATGCTTTTTAATTGAGCGTGGGGGTTATAACCTTGCGCCATACCTATCGCATCAAACACAGTCATATTGCCCTCGTACTGATAAAGCCCAGGCTTAATTATATCGCCTATTACTAAAATATTTTTGCTTTTATATTCCATTACAATAACAGAAACTGTCGGTTCTTTTATATATTTTAGTAATTGATCATGGATATTTTGTGAAAGTTTAGAAGGCGTAATGCCATCGGCATTAAGATTTTCAATAAGCGGCAGGCTTATCTTGCCATCCGGCCTTATGCGTATTGTTCTTGTAAATTCAGGATGATTCCACACAGAAACCTCCAGCTGGTCTCCTGGCCCCATAACATATTCTGATTCTTTATTTGTATCTGCATTATATGGATCATCATCTGCTGCCCGCAGATCAGAAACAGAGACAATACCAATAATTCCCAATATTATAATAAATACTATCATCTTAAGCACTTTTGTCTCCTTCTGTTTTTATAGTTATTAAAAGATATTTAATAGTTTTTATTATGATACCATTATTTTTATAGGCTGTCAAGCACTTTTAGAAATAGTACAAACTAAAACCTGTAACGTTTGCAATAGTTTTTTTACCATAACTCCTCCTTATATGTAACCCGTTAATGTTACCTAAAGCTGTAATTCCTCTAACTTCATAGTATTATAGGAGCGACAGGAATTAAATCAATTGTATCTAGGTATAATCTTAGGATTTTACCGTCTTGTGTAGAAAATTTTATCTTTGAAGTGATATAGAAGTAATTAACACTAGGAGGAAGCAATGCCTGCTTTTTGGGCGAAGTGGATGAATTCTTTGGTAACGCCCTAACCCTTTGACACATAAAGAGATAAAAAATACCCTGACTAGTGTTAGTAATCAGGGTTTGATTTATCTCTCCATCTGGAATTTGTTAGGAAGGTCCTTCGGATATTTCTATTCGTCGTATCCTCAGGATCAAATTTTGCATTCGCAAAATTTGGCTGGGACGTGTGGATTCGAACCACAATAGCGAGATCCAAATTCTCGAGTCCTACCATTGGACGACGTCCCAATATCGTCTTTCGTCGCTCGTGACTCGTAACGAACAAACTACGAACCACGATTCACGAACGACGAGCGACGAAAGACTATTTTTTATCCTTCTCTACCTGATACGCATCCAGGATCTTCTTCTGGATATATTCTCTTGCCTGCACAGTTATCGGATGAGCTATGTCTTTATGCTCTGCTTGCCTCAGATCATGTTCAGCTTCAGGATTAGGAGAAACAGGGTGCGCCTGGACAGGCAATTGAGAGCCGCATTCATTACAGAACTTGCTGCGGATCGCATTTTTATGATTACACTTGGGGCAAGATTCTTTTATCTTACGCGACGGCATCGCGATAAAAAGGCCTGATTTACCTTCTATGATCTTTATATTTCGGACGACAAACACATTATCAATGGTAATAGTGGCGTACGCCCTTAACTTGTTATTAACTCCTTCTTTCTGGGAAATTCTAACCTCTGTTATTTCCATAGATGCCTCCTCTATAAGTCTTCACGCAAAAAACCCCCATGCCCTTGCGCTTAGGGATTTCTTTAAAAACGTTTTCTGCGTCTTCTTTATTTTCAAAAGTGCAGAAAACCGAAGACCCGCTTCCTGATAAAAGGCTATGCCTAACACCGCTACGGGCCAGCAAAGTCTTTATTCTATCTATGTGAACGCTGTTTCCGGCCAGGGCATCCTCGAAAATATTATAATAATTTTTTTCGAGCGCCTTCATGTCCATCTTCTTAAGAGCCCAAAGCGCCGCTTTAAGAGAATGCGTCCCACTGGAAAAGCCGCATCTATCTATTCTCTCGTACATCAGCCCGGTAGAAAGAGAGATAGGAGGTTTTATTAATATATGAAAAAGATCTTTATCTAAATTAATTTTTTTTAGCCGTTCGCCTGCGCCTCTCGCAATCGCAAAAGAAGCGTCCATCATAAAAAACGGTACATCTTTACCGATATGGCCTGCGATAGAAAAAAGTTTTTTATCCGGTATCCGTAATTTAAAAATAGCGTTTATAGCTTTTAGCGTAGAAGCGGCATCGCTTGACCCGCCGCCCAAGCCGGCTGAGCCAGGGATCCTTTTTTTAATTTCTATGTCAAGGTTCAGCGCTGCCCCTGTTTCTTTAAAAATCGCATGAGCTGCCTTATAAACTATGTTTTCTTCCCCCTGGCTGCAATCAGCCGCGTCTACTTTTACTTTTACACCTCTGCCTTTTTCTTTTATTATTATTTCGTCTCTAAGGTCTATTTTTTCAAAGATCGTTTCTATATCGTGAAATCCGTCAGGCCTTTTCCCAAGAACATCTAAATAAAGGTTCAGCTTAGCCGGGGCATAGACTCTGATATCTCGCATAGATTCGTCGTTCGTCGTTCGTCGCTCGTGAATCGTAACGAACAACTACGAACCACGAATCACGAACGACGAGTGACGAAACGTTATCTTTTCCTCGATATTGCTTTCTTTGCTGCTTTTACTATATCATCTGCTGTTAGGCCGAAGAGTTTAAATAACTCTTTTGGATCTCCTGACTCTCCGAATCTGTCTTTAACTCCTATAAATTCTATCGGCACAGGCAAGGCCTGCGCCAAAACCTCGCTCACTGCGCTGCCCATGCCGCCGACTATAGTATGCTCCTCAGCCGTAACAACCGCTCCTGTTTCTTTGGCGGCTTTAATTATAATGTCCCTGTCTATGGGTTTAATTGTATGAAGATTTATTACCCTGGCCGAGATATTTTCTTTTTTCAATGCTTCATGGCCGCATAACGCCTCATATACTTCCATGCCACAGGCTATGATTGTAACGTCTTTACCGTCTTTCAATAAATTAGCCTTACCTATCTGAAAATTATCTACTTCTTTTGTTATAAGAGGCACTCCGCTTCTACCAAGCCTGAGATACACAGGGCCTGGTCGAGAAGCGCTGGCAATAGTGGCTTTCTTCGCTTCCAGCGCATCACACGGAACTATAACAGTCATGTTTGGGAGGATTCTCATGAGAGCAATCTCTTCGTTTGCCTGATGAGTAGGCCCGTCTTCTCCCACTGATATGCCGCCATGCGTGCCTACTATCTTTACGTTTGTTTTCATGTACGCGAGGGAAACTCTTACCTGGTCCCACGCCCTTCCCGCGGCAAACGCGCCAAACGTGCACGCAAAAACCACCTTCCCTGACAACGCAAGGCCTGCCGCCGTGCCCATCATGTCCTGTTCGCTCACGCCCATGGAGAAAAATCTCTCCGGGAATTTTTCTTTGAACCACGCGGCGCGCGTTGATTCCGTGAGATCTGCCGAAAGGACAACGATATCTTTGCGTTTTGTGCCAAGCTCTACAACCCCTTCTCCAAATCCATCCCGTGTTGGTTTTGATCCATATGTCTGTATCATTATTGTCGCTCCATTATAGCCCTGTAGGGGAGGTTTCCTCCTTCGCTAAAGCTACGGAGGACAGGTAAACCTCCCCTACATGGCTTCTTCAAGCTCCTTTATCGCTCGTTCCAATTCTTCTTTATTCGGAGCTACTCCATGATATTTATTTTTATTTTCAAAAAACGAAACGCCCTTGCCTTTCACGGTGTGTGCGAGAATCATGCTTGGCTTGCCCTTTATTTTCTCTGCTTTATCATAAGCCTCTGCTACCTCTTTGACATCATGGCCGTCTATCTCAAAAACCTCCCAGCCGAACGCCTGCCACTTTGCCTTCAACGGCTCTAGGCCTTTTACATCTTGAACCCTTCCGTCTATCTGAAATTTATTATAATCTATTATACCGCATACGCTGTCCAGTTTATAATGAGCGCTTGTCAATGCTGCCTCCCATATCTGGCCTTCGTCCAATTCTCCGTCGCCCATCAGACAATATACGCGCTTTGGGTCTTTATTAAGCCTTGCTCCTAAAGCAAAACCGTTTGCGATAGAAAGCCCCTGGCCGAGTGAACCGCTGGATGTTTCCACGCCCGGCAATCCCAGCTGCGGATGGCCCTGGAGCCTAGTGCCCATCTTTCTCAAAGTGCACAGCTCTTCTTTGCTGAAAAAATTCATCTGAGCAAGAACAGCGTATAGCGCGGGGCAGCCGTGCCCTTTTGACAGCACGAATATGTCGCGCGTGTTACAGAGCGGCTTATCCGGTTCGCATCTGAATTTATAAAAATATAAGCCCACCAGAAGCTCTACCATCGATAAAGACCCTCCGGTGTGGCCGGAACCGGCGCAATTAAGCATTTTTAGTATTGCTACCCTTATCTCTTTCGCGATTCTTTTTAATTCATTGATATCAGGCTGTTTTGACATAACCATCCTTTTATTTTGGATTTTTTTGGAGCGCATCCAGTTTTTCTTTCACCTTTTTATCTTCTTTCAGCTCTATTGATTTAACCCACGCTTCTTTCGCCTTATCCAAACTGCCTGTCTTAAAATAAACGTCTCCTAGGTGATCGCAAACAACCGGGTCTTCGCCGATTATTTCTTTCGCCTTCTCAAGCTCTTTTCTGGCTTCATCAAACATGCCTTTTTTGAAATAAACCCATCCAAGACTGTCTACATAAGCGCCGTTTTCAGGGCTCAATCTCAGGGCTTTTTTTATAAGAGTTTCTGCCTCGTTAAGATTTTTATTTTCTTCCGCGTATATATAACCTAAATAATTCAACGCCTCCGGATTCTCCGGGTCTAACTCTATAGAATGCTTCAGCCTCAATATTGATTCCTCTCTCCTGCCTGCTTCTTCCAAGGCAGCGCCTAAATAAAAATGCGCCTTCGGATTAAAAGGGTCTATCTCTATGCTTTTTTTATACTCCTCGACTGCCACTTCTTTGTCTCCTTTTTCAGAATAACAAAATGCTATGGCGAGATGCACATCCGCCTGCCTTTTATCAAGATTCAGCGCATTTTTTAAAACAGCTATTGCCTGATCTATTTTCTCCAGCGCAATATAAATGTAGCTTAATTCAATATAAGCTTCCGCATCCTCGGGGTCGATGCGGATTACCTTTTCATATTGCTTTATGGCTTCTTCTTTTTCGTTCATCTCAAAATAAAGCTGGCCCAGCTGACGATACACCCTGCTGTTATTGGGGTCCAGTTCGAGGGATCTCTTGTAATGTAAAAGCGCCTCGTCTTTTTTATTCTGTATTTCAAAAAGGACCGCAAGGCCCAAATGGGCTTCGATGTAATCAGACTTTAATTCAACCGCTTTCTCTAAAGATTTTATAGCTTCGTCAACCCTGCCCGCCCTAGCGTAAACTATCCCGAGATTAAAATATATAACGGGCGAATCTTTTTTCTCTGCGGCAAGATTTTCATATACCTTGATGGCTCTATCCATGTCCTGCCCAAGTATATAAAGATCGGCTAAAGACGTCAGAGTGGCAAGATCGTCAGGTTCTGATTTTAAAATCTCTTCGTATTCCTTTGTCGCCTCATCAAATTTTTTCTGCGAGGTGTATATAAGGGCCAGTAGAAATTTGGATTTGGTGTCTTCTTTATCCAGCTCTTTTGCTTTTTGAAGCGCTTCTATAGCAAGATCGAGCTGGCCGGATTTTATGTAGCTTGCTCCTAATCTGTAATAAAGAGGCGCTGCTTCAGGGTCTAGCTGTATCGCTTTCATATACTCAGCTATGGCCTCGGCTGTCTTGCCTTCATTGTCATATATCATGCCTGTTGAATAATGAGCGTGCGCCTTTGAAGACACCCTGGGGGTGTCTTTTTTTCTGGTTAAACTTAAAAGTTTTTCTTGAGATTTCTTATTGGCAGCCGGAAAGTTCTTTTTGGCGGGCGCCGTAGACGCGCACCCTGTCAGATTAGCTATGAATATGGCTAAAAAACCTAGTGTGAGAAAATATCTTGGGGACATCATCAGCGATGTAAATATTAAGGTTATACAAACAGTAGGGGAGGTTTAAACCTCCCCTACTGTTTACTTGCGTCTACGTATTACCACAATTTCTTTTTATGCCTGTCTCTTCGCAGTCTTTTTTTCCTTTTATGTCTTGCTATCTTCTTTCTTTTTCTCTTTCTGCCGCAAGGCATGGCCCCCTCCTTGTTAAAATTAATATATGACCTTATTCAACGGGTATTCTATTATGCCCTGTGCCCCGTTTTGTTTGAGCTTCGGGATAAGAGTTCTTACAATTGATTCGTCTATTATAGTCTCTACCGCGCACCAGCCTTTTTTAGATAGATAAGAGACTGTGGGGTTTTTCATCGCGGGGAGGACAGAGATGATCTTATTGAGATTCTTCTCTTCCACGTTCATCTTAAGCCCTACTTTTTCTTCGGCGAGAATCGCGCCCTGCAATAAAAGCGCCATGTTCTCTATCTTCCTGCGCTTCCATGTATCTTTCCAGGATGATTTATTAGCGATAATTAATGTCGTAGATTCGCATATTGTGTCCACTATTCTAAGATTATTTGTCCTCAAGCTGGCGCCGGTTTCTGTCAATTCTACTATAGCATCCACTAGCCCGGCACCTACCTTTGCCTCAGTAGCACCCCAGCTGAATTCTATGTCCACATTCACTTTTTTCTTCTTAAAATATTCCCTTGTAGCGCTTACAAGCTCTGTCGCAATGCGCTTGCCTTTAAGGTCCTGGGGTTTTTTTATGTCAGAATCGTTCGGGACAGCCAGCACCCATCGCACAGGCCTCAAGCCCTGCTTGCCGTATATAAGCTCGCAGACCTCTACGACATCCCTCTGGCTCTCAATAGTCCAGTCCCTGCCCGTGATCCCGCAGTCAAGCGCTCCGTCAGCTACGTAGCGCGCCATCTCCTGTGCCCTTAATAGAAATGGCGATATTTCCTCATCGTCTATTGAGGGGAAATAGCTCCTGGACCCTATATTTATAGTAAAGCCCGCTTTTTTAAACATCCTTACAGTAGCTTCCTCGAGGCTTCCTTTAGGAATCCCAAATTTCAATTTCATGTTCAATGTCCTTTTTTGCATAGCGGAATTATTATACAAGGCGGGCAAGGTTTTGTAAAGAGGAAATTTTTGTGGTTAAAGATAAGGTGCTGGGGTAATTTGGCGTCCGCCCTCGCTCTTAGGATATACACTTAAGCTTGCTATGACGAGCTACGGCGGACTAGTGCTTACATGATAAGCTTTCGTGGCGTCCCCACCCCGATGTGTTCAATTCTGGTAAACTATTTTTACACAAAACTGATTTCTACTTTTCTGCCCAAGGCTTTAGATATCTTCTTTAACGTAATCAAGGATATGTTTTCTTTTCCCTTCTCTATGCGGGATATTAACTGCTGAGAAACACCTGCCTTCGCAGCCATTTCTTCCTGGGACAAACCTTGTTCCTTTCTAACTCTCCGTATTTCTCTGCCTATTGCCTCGCACACAGAATCCCTTGGCACAGTTTCTCTTTCTCTTGCAAGCCGGATGCCTTTTTTGCGATATTTATCCAGTAATTTTTCATATATCGCCTGCCAGAAAATTATACGCGGATTGCCCCATTTATCTTGAGCCATCCTTTTCTTTATCCTCTGCCAATTCTTGCAGAACAAGACAGGATCCAAATAATCTTTAAAAACCTCTCGAGGATCGGCTTTCCGGGCCAAAAGTAAAGATGCCATTAAAATAAATTTGGCATCGTCAGGATCTTGTAAGATCTTCTTAACTTCGGAAGTGTTTGTTTTCCTATCCCACAGCCAATCTTCTTTCATATTTCTCCTAACTGGCTTTCGATAACTTTATCGATTTCCTTTTTAAAATGCGCTTCCATCCTTTTGTAATCTACCTTCCTGTTCACATCCAATGTCAGAACCCCGTCCATCATGGCCATCCTGTCATAAGTCCTAAACCATCTAATAATACCCTCCATCATCACAGGATTGCCGTATTTCTCAATAAATTTTGAAAGGCTTAGAAATGTATGGGACAGAAAATAGAGATCGTAAAAATCCTTTGCCTCTAATCTGCCTCCGATAATCTCTTTCCGGCCAATGGCATCAATCGCGGGCACTGCTCCGCATATTGCATAAAGTTTCCTGATATATATATCCTCCAGGGATAAAATCCTTATGCCTTCTAGGGTCATTGTAGGTTTTATAAGTCTAAGCGCATCCTCTACAAAATCTATCTTCAGGGTATCTTTTGGGCCAAAATGAACGTTATAAATTAAAATCTTCGCAGTCTTGCCTTCCAGATCCTGCCCTGCAAGCTTTATTTTCTTAGCAAGCGATTTCTCTAAATATCCAACGACTTCCTTAACGCGCATAGGCCTAAAGTTAGGGGTAAAGAAATCCAGGTCTACAGACATCCTGTGCTGAAAATAAAATAATGACAAGGCTGTCCCTCCCGCAAGATAAAATTCGTCGATCTTACCGGCCAGGCTCTTTAATACCTTTTCTTGATATAGTCTGAACGCTTTCTCTCTCATGCGCCTAAATTATACACGATATAAGTTGTATTGTCAAGCTAATTACATATTATAAGTTGTAAATTTACGCAAAATGGCGTCTGCCTTCGCTCTTTAGGATATACACTTAAGCTTGCTATGACGAGCTACGGCGGAACTGGCGCCCTGCTTCGCTCTTAGAATACAGCGGTTAGCTCTCTGGGACGAGCTTCGCAGGACTATTGCTTGCATGATTGGCTTACGTGGCGTCCCCACGGGGATTTGAACCCCGGTCGTCAGATCGAAAATCTGATGTCCTGGACCAGGCTAGACGATAGGGACAGATATTGATATTAAACCTTGTCCACCTGGCAGGTGGACAACGCATTACTCCTCTTCTTTTTCTTCGGGTATTACATGGGCAATGGATGAAACCTTGTCCCCGGAGTCGAGCTTTATTATGTGGACCCCCTGGGCGCTTCTTCCTGTAGCCCTGATATCTTTCACGCTGCAGCGGACTATCATGCCTTTCACGGTTATGACCATAAGCTCGTCATGGTCATTGACTATTTTAAGGCCTATTGCCTCGCCGTTTTTATTAGTGACTTTTACGTTTATAATGCCTTTCCCGCCTCTGGATTGTTTTCTATATTGGTCTAGGGTTGTGCGTTTCGCAAAACCCTCTGAGGTTGCTGTTAAAACAGTAGAATCTTTTTTAGCTACTTCCATCGCAATGACCTTGTCTTTTTTGGCAAGCCTTATGCCTTTTACGCCCTTGGCGCCCCTGCCCATATCTCTCACTTGTTTTTCAGGAAAACGTATCGCCTTGCCTAAATGGGTCGCCATGAGTATCTCCTGCGACCCGTCTGTAAGAGACACGTCTATAAGTTCGTCGCCCTTTTCAAGCGTTATACCTATTATCCCGCCTTTTCTAGGATTTGAATAAGCCATTAAATCCGTCTTTTTAATGAGCCCGTTCTTGGTAGCCATGATAACAAAATTGCCTTCTTTGAATTCTTTTACCCTTACATAAGAAGAAATGCTTTCCCCCTGCTCAAGCTGCAGAAGATTTATAACCGCTTTCCCTCTTGCGGCGCGGCTCGCCTGCGGAATTTCATAAACCTTTAACCAGTGCACCCTGCCTTTATTTGTAAAAAATAATATATACTCATGGGTAGACGCGATAAAAAGATGCTCTACAAAATCCTCTTCTTTCATGTCTATGCCTGTAACGCCTGCCCCGCCCCGCTTCTGGCGCCTGTAAGAGTCTACGGGCAGGCGTTTCAAATAACCCGCGTGGCTTATTGTAATAACCATGTCCTCTTCTTTGATCAGGTCTTCTATCTCAATATCCTCTACCTTGCCGACTATCTCTGTCCTTCGCCCGTCCCCGTATTTTTTCTTTAATTCTATTGCCTCGTCCTTGACTATTTCCAGGATCTTTTTCTCGCTTTTTAGAATCGCTTTATACGATTCGATCTTCTTTATAAGCTCCAGATACTCGTTTTCTACCTTATCTCTTTCAAGAGCTGTCAGGCGCTGCAGCTGCATTTCCAAGATAGCCTGGGCCTGGGCCTCGCTCAAATCAAAATTTTTCATCAAGGCAGCTTGAGCCGCTTTCGGATCCTTTGATTCCCTGATGGTCTTTATGACCTGAGTCAGATGATCTATCGCTATCTTAAGGCCTTCTAATATATGGGCCCTTTTTTCAGCTTTAGTTAATTCAAACTGAGTCCTTCTTCTTACAATCTCGCGCCTATGTTTGATGTAAGCTTCCAACATCTCTTTTAAATTCAAAACCTTCGGCTTATTGTCAACGAGCGCGAGCATTATAATCCCAAAGCTTTCTTCCATCTGGGTGTGCTTGTACAGCTGGTTAAGGATTATCTCCGCGTTCTGGTCGCGCTTTACTTCTATGACAATCCTCATGCCTTCTCTGTCAGATTCATCCCTGATATCAGAGATGCCTTCTATCTTTTTATCCTGGACAAGGCCGGCAATATTTTCTATCAGCTTTGATTTATTTACCTGGTAAGGAATCTGGGTTATCACTATGGACTCCTTGCCTCCTTTTTTCTGCTCTATGCTTGCCTTCGCGTGGATCTTTAAAAGCCCTCTGCCTGTTTCGTACGCGCTCTTTATCCCTTCCCTGCCGCAGATAATGCCGGCTGTGGGGAAATCAGGGCCTTTAACAATCTTCATCAGGTCTTTTATTGCAGCCTCGGAGTTATTGATCAATTCTACTATCGCGTCCACTATCTCGCTCAGATTATGAGGAGGAATATTTGTCGCCATGCCGACAGCAATGCCGCTTGAACCGTTTACCAATAAATTCGGGAGCCTGGCAGGTACTACTGCCGGTTCTTCAAGGGTTTCGTCAAAATTAGGGGTGAACTTTACTGTGTCCTTATCTATATCCGCGAGCATCTCGTCCGCTATGCTGGCCATTCTTGCTTCTGTATACCGCATCGCGGCAGGGGCATCTCCGTCAACAGACCCAAAGTTTCCTTGACCGTCTATGAGAGGGTATCTAAGTGAAAAATCCTGCACCATCCTGGCCAAAGAATCGTATACAGCTGTATCGCCGTGCGGGTGATATTTGCCAAGCACCTCTCCGACGATTCTCGCGCATTTCTTGTATGGCTTTGAATGCTCGAGCCCGAGCTCTCTCATCGCATAAAGAATTCTCCGGTGAACAGGCTTCAGGCCATCGCGCACATCAGGCAGGGCCCTGCCTACAATTACGCTCATCGCGTAACTTATGTACGAAGCTTTCATTTCGTCTTCAATATAAACAGGTGTTAATTTTTCATTCTGGGCGTACATTTAATCACCTTAACCTCTCCGTTCGCCGAACGGGGAAAATTTTCCGTTCGGCGAACGGAGAGGTTTTTCTTGCTTAAATATCCAAATTCCTTACATCTAACGCATGCTTTTCTATAAAAGCTCTCCTGGGCTCAACAGCATCGCCCATAAGAACCGTAAATATATCATTTGCCTCAACCACATCCTCCATGGTTACTTTTAAAAGCGTGCGGGTTTCAGGATTCATCGTGGTTTCCCAGAGCTGCTCAGGGTTCATTTCTCCCAGGCCTTTGTACCGCTGTATTGCCAGGCCTTTTTTAGCAATCTCTCTTACATAATCAAGGCATTCTTTTAATGTATTCAGTTCTTTTGTATCATGTTCTTCGGATGTTATCTTATATGGTTTTTTCTTTTCTTTTTCTTTCTTATCTGCCTCCATAGCGCATTCTTCTAAAATATCAAAGCCTAATTTTTCTATTTTATCTATGGCTTTTTCCATGTCTCTTGCCCCGTAAAATTCTATAACATTAAGCGCCTTTTCATCTATTTCAACGTCTTTGCCAAGCTCTTTTTCTCTCTTAGCTGCTGCTTTTGCCAACTCTTCATCATCATATAGAAATTGGGGTTTATCCTCCACTTTAACCATAAAAAGTGGTAGTTTTTTGGTTTTTGGATGTCTAAAACATAGATATTTTGATAATTCTGCTCCACGTTTAACTATTGATGAGGAAAGCCTTTCAAACTCTAACACAAGCTGTAAAAGTTCCTTTAATGAATTAGCGCTAAAGTTCTTTTTGTCGCTATTGCGCGTAAGAGTCAGGCCTTCTGTGCCTAATTCAAACAAAAACTCATTCATCTTTTTTTCTGTCTCTATGTATTCCTCGCGTTTACCTCTTTTTACCTTATAAAGAGGCGGCTGGGCTATGTATATGTGGCCTTTCTCTATTAATGGCTGCATATGCCTGAAAAAAAGAGTGAGAAGCAATGTGCGGATATGCGAACCATCTACGTCAGCATCAGCCATAAGTATAATCTTATGGTACCTTAACTTTAAAAGGTCAAATTCGTCGCCTATGCCTGCGCCAAGAGCGCTTATAATAGTGCGTATTTCCTCGTTGCCCAACACTTTGTCAAGCCTTGCCTTTTCCACATTCAGGATCTTTCCTTTTATGGGCAATATTGCCTGGAACCTGCGGTCTCTGCCCTGCCTGGACGAGCCGCCTGCTGAATCTCCTTCAACTATATAGATCTCGCAGATGGCAGGGTCTGTTTCTGAGCAATCAGAAAGCTTCCCCGGCAATGCCATGGAATCCAGGGCGCCTTTTCTTCTTGTGAGTTCTCTCGCTTTTCTGGCAGCTTCCCTCGCCCTTGCCGCGAGTATTGCTTTTTCTATGGCCTTATTCGCGATTGACGGGTTTTCTTCAAAATACGCGCCTAAAGAATCATTCACAATAGAAGAAACAATGCCTTCTACTTCGCTATTGCCGAGTTTTGTCTTTGTCTGGCCTTCAAACTGCGGGTTCGGTACCTTTATGCTCAGAACAACCGTAAGGCCTTCTCTTATATCTTCGCCTGAGATGGCCATGTCCGATTCTTTCAGCATATTTTTATTTTTACAATACTGGTTCACAACCCGCGTAAGCGCGGACTTAAACCCGCTGAGGTGCGTGCCGCCTTCTATGGTGTTAATGTTATTTACAAAAGAAAATATGTTCTCGCTGTAGCCGTCATTATATTGAAGCGCGATCTCGCAGCTTACATCATCTTTTGTCCCTTCAAAATATATGACGTTTTTATGAAGCGCTTGTTTATTTTTATTAAGGTATTCTACGAAAGATACCACGCCTCCGGCAAACTGAAATTCGTTTTCTTTGTCTGATCTTTCATCTATTATTTTTATCCTGAGGCCTTTATTTAAAAACGCCAGCTCCCTTAAGCGGTTACAAAGCGTTTCGTAGACAAATTCTATGGGGCAGTTAACAAAGATTTCCTTGTCCGCTTTAAATGTAACTGTAGTGCCGGTTGCCTTTGCCTTGCCGACCACTGTAAGCTTTGAAGCTGTTTTACCTTTTTCATATTCCTGATGATAGATCTTGCCGTCTCTCTTGACCTCTACCTCAAGCCACTCGCTTAAAGCGTTTACGACGCTTACGCCGACGCCGTGCAGGCCTCCCGACACTTTATAAGAGCGGTGGTCAAATTTGCCTCCGGCGTGAAGCGTGGTGAGTACCACTTCAACTGCGGGTTTTTTCTCGCCCTTATGTATATCCACAGGGATACCGCGCCCGTCATCGCTGACCGTAACGCTATTATCCACGTGCACGGTTACAATGATGTTCTTGCAATAACCTGCCATCGCCTCGTCTATGGAGTTATCCACAACCTCATACACGAGGTGGTGAAGCCCCCGGCTGGATATGGCGCCTATATACATCGCGGGCCGTTTCCTGACCGCGTCCACCCCTTCTAATACCTGTATGGTCGTTGCGTCATATTTCTCTTGCTTTGGCATATAATGAGCACTTGCCTTACGGAGTCCGCAGGACAACGTAAGTCAACCTCCTCTTGTCTGCTTCTATATTTGTGTGAATTAGACCCCGTCCCAAACCTACGCGAATCTTTTATAAGCAACTCTTAGGTTTGGGACGGGGTAAGTTCGGCCAAATGACTTATATCGTCCTTCGGACTCTATAAGTCATGGCCTCAACTTATCTCTCCCATCCTGAATCTTATATCTTCTATTTTTGCGTCCCCCAGGGTTTTTTTCATGGCCCCGAGAATGTTTCTCTTTTTCAAACTTAAAACATAAAGCCAGGTTGAGCTGTCAACCTCTATTGTAAGGATATTTTTTTTAATTGCAACCGGCTTTGTGTGAGCGATTGCCCCGGGCTCAATCGCTTTGTGCCACGCGGCTATAATTTCCTCTCTTGCGCCGTGGGTCTTTGTGTCCAGTTTTTTTATTACCTGGTTTATTATGCCGCCTATATCTTCCGGCTTATTGCTTTTCTTCCGCATCTTTATACAAGCTGCATCGGAAGCGCGAGATACAAAAACCAATCTTCTATCCGCACAACAGCAGGCTTGTCAGCCCCAAAAACCTCGAGCGCTATATCGTCCTGGGGGATGACTTTTAAGACGTCCATTATATAATTGGGGTTGAACCCGACCGTGATCTCGTGGCCCTTGTAAACCGCGTCCATCTCCTCCCTGACCTCGCCTATGTTGGGGCTTGATTTTGAGACCACTATTTTGTTCTTAAGTATTTCAAATTTTACGGACTGGGAATCCTGCGTCGTAAGGAGCGCCGCCCTCTTGATCCCGTCCAAAAACTGGTTCCTCTGTATCATTATTTTTTCCTGCGGTTCTTTAGGCACGACCTGTTCGTAATTAGGGAAATCCCCCTCTATCAATCTCGATATTATTGTTATGTTTTTTAAATCAAATTTTGCCTGATTTTCGCTGAATATAATTCTCACGTCTCCCTCGTCGCCAAGAATCCTATTTAATTCATAAATGGTTTTCGACGGGACGATTATGGACTTGTTCAGGCCGTCCTTTTCTATGTCTTTTCTAACAATGCTCATCCTCTTGCCGTCCGTTGTCACTATTGTCAGTTTCTTGCCTTTAAACAAAAACAGCGCCCCGTTTAAAACATATCTTGTTTCATCGTGGGACATTGAAAAATGCGTCATGCCGATCATATTTTTTAAAACACTTTGTTTTATTGTAACGCTCGGTTCATCTTTAAATTCCGGCAACTTCGGAAACTCCTCTTTTGGCAGCCCCATTATTTTAAAAAAGCACTTGCTGCATTTTATAACCATTGAGTTATTTTTCATCGTGCTGATAAAAATCTCTTCGTCCGGCAGTTCCTTTATTATATCGTTAAATCTTTTGGCCGGGATAGTGATGGCGCCTTCCTCTTCAACCTCTGTCTCAAGAACTGACGATATGCCTATATCAAGGTCAGTGCTCGTTAAGACCACCTTGTTTTTTTCAGCTTCTATTAAGATATTTGAAAGTATCGGCAGGCTGCTTTTTGAAGATATTATGTTTTGAACGTGCTGTATGTTTTTTAAAAAAGTCTGTTTTAATATTTTTATTTTCATTTCATCTCCCTGTTTTCTATTATCTAATTCAATTTAAAAATAGTAGAATTAGATAGTAAGCGCTGTGGATAAGTTGAAAAGACCGAAACTCAAGTTTACTATTATAGTTACGAAGTAAAAATAATCCACAAAAAAATAAAAATAATCCACACTATCAGCTTTTTATGTCCAACATCAGCTTTTGCATCAGGTTTTTCACATTCTGGTTCTTTTTTAAATCAACGCCCACTTTATCGCAGGCGTGTATTACTGTTGAATGGTCTCTCCCCCCGAAATGCCCGCCTATCTCCGGCAAAGTCAGGTCTGTCATTTCCCTGGCCAGATACATGGCTACGTGTCTCGGGTAGGCAACCTGCCGGGTTCTTTTTTTTGTCTTCATGTCGGATATCTTTATGTCAAAATAATCCGCCACCTTTTTCTGGATAAGCTCAATCGTGATTTTTTTAGCGCTTTCCGCGCCGATATCTTTGAGTATGTCTTTCGCCAGCTCCAGGGTTATTTTTTTATTCTCAAGCGCGGAGTACGCGATTAATTTTATAAGCGCGCCTTCCAGCTCCCTTATATTGGTTTTGACGTTTTCCGCGATAAAATAAAGTATATCGTCCGGAAGTTTTGTGCCGTTGCGCTCAGCCTTTTTTTTCAGTATGGCTATGCGGGTCTCGAAATCCGGCAGCTGCACGTCTGTAACAAGGCCCCACTCAAACCTGGACACAAGCCTTTCTTCCAGGCCCGGGATGGTTTTCGGGGCCCTGTCGCTGGACAGGACTATCTGTTTATGGCCGTCGTAAAGCGCGTTGAACGTATGAAAAAATTCTTCCTGAGTGGATTCTTTACCCGCTATAAAATGTATGTCGTCTATCAAAAGCACGTCAACGTTTCTATATTTTTCCCGGAATTTCTGGGTAGTCCTATTTTGTATCCCGTTTATTAATTCGTTTGTAAAGCTTTCGCTGGTTGTATAAAATAGCTTCAGATTTCCGTGCATTTCTGATATGTAATGGCAGGCTGCCTGCATGAGGTGGGTTTTGCCGAGCCCTACCCCGCCGTATATAAATAATGGGTTATACGCCTTTGCCGGCGCTTCCGCGATAGCAAGCGTTGCCGCGTGCGCAAATCTGTTCGAAGGGCCCACGACAAAACCTTCAAAGGTATATTTTGGGTTCAGGTAAAAAGGTTTTTTGTGAGAAGGTTTTTCAAGAGGCGCAGCCTGGTTCGCGGGTTCGGTTGTTTTTTTGGCGGCCCGTTCTTTTATATCAAATTTTACAGGCAGGACCTTGCCCAGGGTTTTTAATATCGCGATATTCAATATGTCCCTGTAGTGGTCGTAGATCCAGTCCTTAAAAAAATTTGAAGGCACCTGTATAACTATACTGTCTTCCGTTATAGAAACAAGGCTTGTCTGGGTGAACCAATTTTCAAAAGCCTGCTCCCCTACTTCCTGTTTCGTGTATTCGAGAATTTTATTCCAGAGATTTGTTAAGTCAAAAGGCATAATTTATCCACAATTTTTCAACATTATAGCAATCTCTTTGTTTCTTTTCAAGATAAATCTTTTTGACCGCTGTAATACTTTCAATGTTAGGGTACACTTTAGCTCTGCCCAGCCCAGCGGGTTTCAAGGACGCAAAATTTCCCCGGCGAGGAAATTTTGCTCCGTTTTGACGCTCGCTCGTCCCGCAGCCTGGCAGGCTGCGGGACACCGTGCCCGCTTACGTCAAAAAGGCCTTTCAACCCACTGGGCTGGGCAGAGCTAATATAATTAAAATCTAACCTAACTATTCAAGTAATACAGGCGCGTGATACTTTTATCCTTGACGAGAATAGGCTTTGTGTTATAATAAAACACTAATTCGCCCGCCACAGAAACAATGGCGGGTTCATTTGACGAGGATAAAATGAAGAAACGTCTTACCAGAAAAAGTCTTAGAAAAGGAAAGCGCAAGCACGGTTTCAGAGCCAGAATGTCTTCTGCAGCAGGCAGGAAAGTTATTAAACGCCGGAGACAAAAAGGCAAACACAAACTTACGATTTAATGAGTTTAAACTCTTTTCCAATAAAAGAGCGCCTGAAGAAAAACAACGCGATCAAGGCTGTTCTTGACAAAGGCGTTTGTTTCAAGTCCAAGACGGTTAATATATATATCCTTAAAAGACCTGACGCCGGCGTTAACAGAGCGGCATTTATCTGCAAAAAAGCCCTGCACCAAAAAAAATCTGTGTTAAGAAACAGGGTCAGAAGGCTTCTCAGGGAAGCATATAGGAAGACAAGGCGTATTTTTCCGGCCGGGCATGATATTGTTATAGTAGGCACCAAAATTACCAAAGGCGTTTTATCTACAGATATAGAAAGAGAAATCCTGGATGTTTTTAAAAAAGGCATTAAAACATAGCATAATTTTTTATCATAACTATTTATCTCCGTTAATGTTATGTCAATGTAGATTTCATCCATCCTGTTCTCAGTATACGTTACTGGCAATAGAGGATAAAGGTATTTTTTTTGGCCTATTAAAAGGCCTAGAAAGGGTTATGCGTTGTAATCCGTTTTCAGCAGGCGGTTACGACCCGTATAAATAAAAACTTATGGAAAAAAGAGTTATCTTAGCAGTTACGTTATCAATAATCGTAATATTAGTTTACCCGATGATACTTGCCAAAATAAACCCTAATTTAGCCAGCCCAATTCAAAAACCACAAGTTGTTGAAAAACAAGTAGTTGTAGAAAATAACATAGACATAAAAACAAAAGAAGCAGAGTTTGTTAATGCCTTGCCTTCGGATGCGGTGACAAAAAATATCTCTACTGATAAATATGATCTGGACGTAACCAATATAGGAGGGTCTGTCAGCAGGATATTGATAAAAGATTCCAAAAGAAAAAGCGACATAACTCTTGTTACAAAAGCTGTCCGTTCAGCAGGCATCCTATCAATAGACGGGAAAGGCCTGTTGTCGGGCATGTCTTCGCAAGTCTTTCAAATACATAATGATACGCAAACATTCTCCTTGGAAAACAATGAGTTAAAACTAGAAAAAAACATTTCTTTTTTAAAAGACAAATACGGGCTTGACGCAATTATAAAAATTACAAATAAGACTACCGGGAATCAGGACATATCTTTTGATATTACAGCCGGTTCCAATATCTCCAAGAATGAGCTGTATGAAAAAAGATACATAGAGCTTGACATACATTATAAAGATGGAACCGTAAAAAGATTAACAGGCAATAAGTTATTGGCCTATAATAGGTTATATAAAAATGATATAGATTGGATTGCATTTAAGAATAAATATTATACAATAATAGCAAAGCCTGATTTTGATTCAAAAGGCATATTTACAAAAGATGTAGCCGGAGAGCCGGCTCTGGGATTTATCGTAGAAGACGATAAGATTATGCCCGGGGAAACAAGGGCGTATAAAATAAATTTTTATATCGGCCCAATGGAAATCAAAGAGCTCGAAAAGCTTGAGTTTGGTTTTACAAAGGTATTGAATTTTGGGTTTCTTACGAGCATAAGCCTGATATTATTAAGCATATTACAATTCTTCTATTCTTTTTTGCATAACTATGGCGTTTCGATATTGCTGCTCACGCTTTGCATTAATTTATTTTTATATCCTCTTACTTTTAAGAGCTTGAAGTCGATGCAGAAACTCCAGGAACTGCAGCCTCATATGGAAAAAATCAGGCAGGAGAATAAAGATAACCCGGCCAAGCTGAACAAAGAAATAATGGAGCTTTATAGACGGTATAAAGTAAATCCGATGGGCGGATGCCTGCCTATGATTTTACAGATGCCGGTTTTTATAGCGCTTTATAATACATTAGGCCGTTCAGTAGAGCTTAAAAACGCGCCTTTTTTATGGATAAAAGATCTTTCTATGCCTGACGCATTTTTCCCCTTAGGTTTCAATATGCCTTTATTGGGCAACGCTATAAATTTATTGCCAATTTTAATGATAGGTGCTATGATATTACAACAGAAGATGTCCCAATCCACCACAGGCTCCAGCCAGTCAGAACAGCAAAAGCTGATAGCCAATATTATGCCTGTGATGTTTGGGTTTATATTTTATTCTTTACCGTCGGGCCTGGTGTTATACTGGCTTACCAGCACGTTAGTTACAAGCTCTATGCAATTTTTAATGTATAGGCACCGTTGAATTTTGCCCGCCACAGAACTTTGGCGGGCAAAATTGGCTAAGGAATTCACAATGGTTGAAAATAAAATTACTATAATAAATAAAAACGAGATAGAAGTAGAAGCTAAGACCGCGCAGGAAGCGATAAAGATAGCTTTGTCCAAATTGAATGTCAAAAAATCAGAAGTCGAGATATCTGTTCTAAGAGAAGAGAATAAAGGGCTATTTAGTATGCAAGGCACTAAATTAGCTAAGGTTAGAGTAACTAAAAAGTCGTGAATGATACGGTTATGATACGGTTTAGTGAACAGACATTTTAAAATGTTCCACGTGGAACATTTTTGATATGACCAGAATAATTTCTGTTTGCAATCAAAAAGGCGGAGTAGGGAAAACAACAACAGTTGTTAATCTTGGGTATTATCTTGCTCATAAGGGCAAAAATGTATTGATAATAGATCTTGACCCGCAGGCAAATGCTACCAGCGGCCTTGGGCTTGATAAATCAAAAATAGAAAAAAGCATATATGACATATTGATTAATAATTTAAAGCCGAACGAAGCTATGTACGAAGTAAACATGCCTCAGTTAAAACTTATACCGTCGAATATCAATCTTACGGGCGCTGAAGTAGAATTAGTAAGTTTTATGAATAGAGAATACAGACTAAAACAAGGGCTTAAAGATATTGCCAATGAATTTGATTTTGTACTCATAGATTCACCTCCATCTCTTGGAATTTTGACTATAAACAGCCTTGTAGCCTGCAATTCCGTATTAATCCCGGTACAATGTGAATATTATGCCTTAGAAGGCTTAAGCCAGCTATTGAATACAATCAATTTGGTAAAAGAGAACCTTAACAAAGATCTTGAAATACAGGGCGTTCTATTGACAATGGCTGATTATAGGACAAATCTTACATCTGAGGTTATAGATGAAGCAAAGAGATTTTTTAAGGAAAAGGTGTTTAAAACAATCATACCGCGCAGCATAAAATTGAGCGAAGCCCCTGGTTTTGGCAAGCCAATACATCTTTATGATAAACATTCAATAGGCGCCAGGACGTATCTTTCTTTAGCTAATGAGATACTCGGGGAGCCGCTTATTTTGGAGGGCGAAGAAGCATGGAAAAAAGAGTTCTCGGTAGAGGCTTAGGAGCCCTGATACCTGAAAAACAAACAGCCGGCAGCATGCAAGAATTAGAGTCAAACATACAACAAGGCATAAGAAATATCCCTATAGAAAAAGTCAAGGCAAATAAATACCAGCCAAGAGAAGATTTTAACCAGGAAGCATTGGGTGATCTGGCAAACTCTATAAGAGAAAAAGGGTTTATTCAACCGGTTCTGGTGCGCGTTAAAGATAATGAATATGAGCTTATAGCAGGAGAAAGACGTCTCAGGGCAGCAAAAAAACTCGGCTATAAAGAAATCCCGGCTATTATTAAGGAAGCCAGCGATTTAGATTCTTTGGAACTTTCCATTATAGAGAATATCCAGAGAGAGGACCTGAACCCAATTGACCAGGCAAAAGCATATAAGCGCCTGCAGGAAGAATTTAGCATAACTCAGGAAAAAGTGGCAGATACCATTGGAAAAGACAGGGCAACAGTAACGAATATTCTGAGATTGCTGAATCTCCCTGCCAAGATACAAGAATATGTTTCACGTGGAACAATTTCAATGGGCCATGCAAGAGCAATGCTTAGTTTAGCTACAGAATCAGAGCAAATGAGGCTGTGCACTAAGGTGATGAAAGATGACCTATCTGTAAGAGATACAGAGAGTTACGCAAAAAAAATGTCTCTTCATAAGCCTAAGTCTAAAAAAAATGAAGAAGACCCTAACATTAATTCACTAGAACAGGAATTAAGAGAGATATTTGGAACAAAGGTAAAAGTCTTAAAATCTAAAAAAGGCGGCAGAATAGAGATAGCATTTTATTCCGACGCGGACTTATCAAGAGTCATAACTCTTTTAAAATCAAAGGGTTAGAATTTGTAGGGTACGGTCGCGACCGCACTCTACAAAAATGAGGCGGATAATGAATCAGCAAGTATTAGTTTTAATTAAGCCGGATGGGCTGAAAAAGTCTCTGACAGGAAACATACTGACGCGGCTTTCCGAAACAAAGCTTGAGATAGTAGCTGCTAAAATGGTTAGAGTTTCCAGGGACCTTGCAGTTGAGCATTATAAATACATGAAAGACAAACCATTTTTTGAAGAACTTGTCCAGTACATACAAGGCACCCTGCACGACAGGAAAAAAGTCATGGCAATGGTCTATTGGGGCGATGGCGCTATTACAAAAGTAAGACAGCTCGCGGGAGCGACAAACCCTGAAGAAGCAGATCCTACCACTATCAGGGGTTCGTATGGAAGGATTACCACAAAAGGGCTTTATGAAAACGTTCTTCATACGTCATCAAATGAAGCAGAAGCGGAAAGAGAGATAAAACTCTGGTTTCATCCGGATGATATAATAGTAGATTTGTACCCGACGAAAACAATTGAGGTCAAGGAAGAAAAGAAACGAGTCTGGGCATAACATGATAAAAAGCATGACAGGGTTTGGAAAAGGCGAAGCAAAAAGCAAAACAGGCGTGTTTACCGTAGAGATACGCGCTGTAAATCACAGATATTTCGACTTTTCAGCCAAAATTCCCAACAGTCTTATACTCCTGGAAGACAGGATAAAAGAACTTTTGCATAAAGACATCAAAAGAGGCAAGGTAAACCTCTTTCTTTCGCATCGTTCCCCGGAAAATAATAACGAGTCCGTGGCGTTTAATAAACAGGCCGTGGAAAAATATCACAAAATATTGACCGAGATCAAAAAACGGTTTGATATAAAAGAAGAGATTAAATTGTCTCACGTGCTTTCTTTCGCGGACGTTATTATTCATGACGAGAAGAGTTTTGATATGGACGCTATGTGGTCTTCCGTAAAAGAAGCGGTGGCCATGGCGGCGTCTGATTGCAATAAGATGAGAGAGCGGGAAGGGAAAGCGTTATATAAAGATTTTTTTGCTAGGATAGCAAAAATTTCCGGTTATATCGCCGCCATATCAGATCTGGCCCCTTCGGTAGTGGCGGAATACAAGCGCAAACTGGATTCCAGAATAAAAGATATTATTAAGAACAAAAATATAGACGAGGCCAGGCTGGAAACAGAGCTGGCCTTATTCGCAAAACAGTGCGACATATCAGAAGAAATAACTCGTTTCAAGAGCCATCTGGAAGGCTTCAGAAAAGTCATGGAGACAGGCGAGGAAGCGGGCAGAAAGCTTGATTTTATATTGCAGGAATTAAACAGAGAAATCAACACGCTCGGCGCGAAAGCAAACGATATAAAAATAGCCAGGGTTGCAATAAACATAAAAAGCGAATTAGAAAAGATGCGCGAACAGGCGCAGAATGTAGAATAAAAAGCTATGAAGCGAAAAGGGATACTATTTATAATCTCAGCTCCGTCAGGTTCAGGCAAGACAACGCTCTGCACCAGGCTTGTAGAATCAGTGGATAGTTTATACAGGTCCATATCTATGACCACCAGGGCCCCAAGGCCCGGAGAGAAAGACGGCATGGATTATATCTTTATTGAAAAGCAGGAATTCATAAAACGCCAGAAGAAAAACGAATTTTTAGAATGGGCGAAGGTTTTCGGCGAATATTACGGCACGCCTAAAAAGCACATAACGCACATGTTAAAAAGAGGCAGTGATGTATTGTTAAGCATAGATGTGCAGGGCGCCATGAAGATAAAACGGCTTAAGTTAGACGCTGTTTACATATTTATACTGCCGCCGTCTATCGCGATGTTAAAAGAGAGGCTTATTAATCGTTCAACAGATTCAAAGAAGGCAATCCGCGAGAGGCTGAACGTCTCCAAGAAAGAAATATCCTGCAGCCAAAAATACGATTACGTGATCGTAAATAACAGGTTGGAACCGGCCCTTGATAATCTCAGGGCTATTATTGTCGCAGAAAGATGCAGAGTTAAATGGATTCCTTAACCAAATTCAGAGGAGAGCTCAACATGGCATACATGCCAGTAGGGAAAATATTCAAAGACGCAGAGAGTATATTCAAACTTACTATACTTGCGGCTAGAAGAGCAGTAGAGCTAAATAACGGAGCAAATAAATTAATAACCACCAACACCTCCAAGTTTTCCACTATTGCCCTCGAAGAAATAGCTGCCGGAAAAGTGAAATATAAGATTAAGGGCAGCGCCAAATAAACATGTCTAAAAAAGAAATCATCATCGGTGTTACTGCCAGCGTAGCGTGCTACAAGGCCCTTGATGTCATAAGCGGGCTTCGTAAACTCGGCATCAATGTAACAGTTATTCTGACAAAAGAAGCAGAGGAGTTTATAAAGCCTATTTTATTTCAGGCAGTATCAGGCAACAGGGTCATAACGCATGACATATTCAGCCTGCCCGACGAATGGGACGTAGCGCATGTCTCTCTCGCGGAAAAAGCAGATTGCATTGCAATCATACCAGCTACCGCGAACATCATCGCTAAGATAGCGAACGGCATGTGCGATGACATGCTTACGTGCGCGGTTTGCGCCACGAAGGCCCCGATTTTATTGGCGCCGGCAATGAATGAAAACATGTATAATAATAAAATTTTACAGGAAAATGTCGGCAAATTGAAAAAACTCGGCTATCATTTCACCGGCCCGGTAAAAGGCCGCCTTGCCTGCGGCAGTGAAGGCCTGGGCCATATACAAGATTCAGAAGTTATCATCAAAGAAGTTAAGCGCTTGATTGGATAAGAGGAGAGAAATAGGCATGGAGTTCCTTAAAGAAAAATGCGGGCAGGAAAATTACAAAAAGCTCGAAAAACTCGCAAACGATAAACTTATGAAGTTCGCGGCCAAATACGCGGAATTATTTAATCCTGATTCGATATTCGTACGCACGGATTCCAGGGAGGACGTAGAGTATATATGCAAAAAAACGCTTGAGAATAAAGAAGAACGGCCTCTTGTTATAGCAGGCCACACAGTGCACTTCGACGGCTATTTTGATCAGGGCAGGGACAAGGGTAGTACCAAATATCTTTTAAGTCCTGACGAAGTCCTTGGCTCTGACATCATGTCAGTTGACAGGGAAAAGGGCATTAGGGAGATACACGAATTATTTAAGAACGCCATGAAAGGCAAAGAGATGTACATTTGTTTTTATTGCCTTGGGCCTACTAACTCAAAATTCTCCATATCAGCTGTTCAAATAACAGATTCAAGCTATGTGGCTCATTCAGAAGACATACTTTATCGGAGCGGCTATGGGCAGTTTCTAAACCTCAAGGGTTCCGGCAATTTTTTCCGTTTCGTGCATTCAGCAGGCGAGCTGGATAACGGCGTGAGCAAGAATTTTGAAAAGCGGCACGTATACATAGACCTTCAGGACGAGATAGTGTTTAGCCTTAACACTCAATATGCGGGGAACACCGTCGGAGTTAAAAAACTCGCGATGAGGCTGGCTATTAAACGCGCGTCTGAAGAAGGATGGCTTACAGAGCACATGTTTATAATGGGCGTTTACGGCCGGAAGAAAAGGAGAATAACGTATTTTACCGGATCTTTCCCGTCCGCATGCGGCAAGACCGCGACCGCAATGCTCGAGGGCGAGAAAATTATAGGCGATGACATTGCCTATTTGAGGAATTTAGACGGCAAGGTGCGGGCTGTCAATGTGGAAAGAGGGATATTCGGCATTATCCAGGACGTGAGCGAAAAAAGCGACCCGGCTATATTCGAAGCCCTCACAGCGCCAGGCGAGGTTATTTTTTCAAACGTGTTAGTCGACGAGAATAATAATCCGAGATGGCTGGGCGACGGCAGGCCTGAGCCTAAAAAGGGCGTTAATTTTGCCGGGAAGTGGGCACCAGGCAAGAAAGGCCCGGACGGAAACGAAGTGCTTTATGCCCATAAGAATGCCAGGTATACAATAAGATTGGAAGATTTGAAGAACTGCGATGAGAATCTTGAAAATCCGGAGGGGGTCGAAATAGGCGGGATTATTTACGGAGGCAGGGATTCAGATACGAGCGCGCCTGTCATCCAGTCGTTTGACTGGGCCCATGGCATACTTGCCCAGGCAGCCATGATAGAATCAGAGACAACAGCAGCTACGCTTGGCGAAGAAGGCGTCAGGAAGTTTAATCTCATGGCAAACCTGGATTTTCTTTCCATCCCGATCGGAAGATATATACAGAATAACCTTGATATAGCGCAAGGCTGTCAACACCCGCCGCTTATATTTCATGTTAACTATTTCCTGCGCGGGAAAGACGGCAGGTATCTAAACGGCGTCAAGGACAAGCATGTCTGGTTAAAATGGATGGAACTGCGCGTGCACGGAGAAGCAGGTGGCATAAAAACGCCCATAGGCTACATACCTAAATACGATGATTTAAAACTTCTCTTTAAGGACGTCCTTGACAAGGATTACTCCAGAGAGGATTATAACGAACAGTTTAAATTACGCATACCTGAATGTATAGCGAAGATAGACAGGATTAAAAAAATATATCACGCGAAAGTATTTGACGCCCCCCACATCTTAATGAAGATGCTTGACGACCAGAGACAGCGGCTTGAAGACTGCAGAAATAAAAACGGCGATTATCCCACGCTGGATGTATTTTGACGAGGAGAAAAGTCTATTAGAATCATAGTTACTGCAGGCCCAACAATAGAGCCGATAGATCCCGTGAGATTCATTACAAATAAGTCCACGGGCATAATGGGTTATACGATAGCAAGAAGGGCTGTAAATGCAGGCCATAGGGTTACGCTTATATCAGGCCCTGTGAAAATCACGCCGCCAAAAGTCCACAAGTTTATTTCGATAGAAACAGCCGATGAATTGCTGGCAGCTCTCAAAAAAGAAATTAAAAAAGCTGACTGCCTTGTAATGTCCGCGGCAGTGAGCGACTTTAGAGCGCGGAAAATTTATAATAAAAAAATAAAAAGAAAAAATAGGCTATCTATCGCGCTATTGCCTAATAAGGACATTTTGCGCGAATTAGCAAAACATAAAAAACGTAAGTTATTTATAGGGTTTAGTTTAGAAACAGAAAACCTTATCGGTAATTCACGCCTTAAGCTAAAAAATAAAAATCTGGATTTGATTGCGGCGAACAGTTTGACAAAATATCATAACCCTTTTGGAAACAACAAGTTAGATGTATGTTTGATAGATAAAAATGGCAATATTGCAAAAATAAAGAAGAAAAATAAAGCTTTTATAGCCCATGTTTTGCTTGACAAAATAGAGGAATTGTGGTATTTAAAGAATAAATAAACTATGGAGGCTAGCTTGAAGAAACGCGGTTTTACCCTGATAGAGTTATTGGTTGTGATAGCCATTATAGGCATATTGGCAGGCATGCTTTTGCCGGCAATAGGCCAGGCAAGGGAGAGGGCAAGGCGCACGAGTTGTATGAATAATTTAAAGCAGATAAGTATAGCAACGCATTTATATGCTACAGATAATATGGAAAGATTCCCGAAGACGCTCCAGGAACTAGTGGACGGAGGTTATATTGACAGCCTTGAGATTTTTAAATGCCCGTCAGCCTCTACCGCTATACCTGAAAACGCTGACAGCGGAGATTATGCGTATAAAACAGGGCTTACGGAATCAGCTGATTCAGGTACAGCGATAGCCTGTGATAAGGCTGAGAATCATAAAGGCCAGGGCGGCAATGTATTGTTTGTAGGCGGTCACGTAAAATGGCAGCCTGCTTCCAAGGGTAAATGGGCGCCGCCGTTTTAATGCATAGAGAATCTTTATAACGTGTAGTCAGAGTTAAAAAATCAGGCTACGCGTTTTTTGTTCATATAAACTTATTCCTTAGCCAATTTCGTCCCCGTTGTTTCGCTTTGCGAAGCAAAGCGGCGGGGGCGAAATTCAAAGGTGGCTATACATTGGCGACGTACCCAAGTGGAAAGGGACGAGTCTGCAAAACTCCCATGCACCGGTTCGATTCCGGTCGTCGCCTCCATGAACCACTCGCTAAGCTATCCGCAAGATGTTGATTTTTCGCTCGGGTTCATGGCGCAGCCATTAATTAGGTACAGGGCTTGCCCTGCACCGGAGCGAAACAGATAGCAGTAAGACGGATAGCCTAGCGACTGGTACAGGGCGAGTGGTGGAATGGCTTACACGATGGACTTAAAATCCATTGATCGCAAGGTCGTGAGGGTTCGACTCCCTCCTCGCCCACCATCCTACGCCTAATGCATAGCTTACTATTATAGTAGGCTTCGGATGTCAGGCCATTAATTAGGTACAGGGGCTCATAGCGCAGTTTGGTTAGCGCGCCACGTTGACATCGTGGAGGTCACAGGTTCGAGTCCTGTTGGGCCCACCAAGTTGTTTTAGATTGTAAGCAGGGCTTATAAGGACTCGAAGTGAGTCCTGCTGGATGCGACAGAAGGAGCATCCGGTTAGCAGGACGAGTGGCCGACCCGGAGCGAAGCGAAGGGCGCCGAGTCCTGTTGGGCCCACCACGTTATTGTAAGTTGACACTTTGACATTGTCATAATGTCAACTTTGGAGATGTTATGGCAAATAATTTAGACGCTTTACGACATAGCTGTTCTCATGTAATGGCAGATGCGGTAAAAAGGCTTTTTCCTGACGCCTGTCTTGCCATAGGCCCTGCCATTGAGGATGGATTTTATTATGATTTTGATAGATTAGAGCCTTTTAAACCGGAAGATCTGGCCGCTATAGAAAAGGAAATGGCCAAAATCATAAAAGAGGATTTGGAATTTAAGAGAGAAGAGATCTCTAAAAAAGAGGCGTTGAAATTATTCGCAAAAGAACCTTACAAGGTTGAGCTTATAAATAAATTAGAAGGCGCTACGGTTTCTATTTACGCTCACGGAAAATTTGTGGATTTATGTAAAGGCCCTCATGTAAAATCTACCGGCGAAATAAAGGCGTTTAAACTTTTAAGCATCGCAGGCGCGTATTGGCACGGCATTGAAACAAATCCGATGCTTCAAAGGATATACGGCACGTGTTTTGAGACTAGCGCTGCGCTTAAGGAATATTTAAATAAAATAGAAGAGGCAAAAAAACGCGACCATAGGAAGTTAGGCAAAGATCTGGATCTATTCAGTATTCATGATGAGGCCGGGCCGGGCCTTGTATTTTACCACCCGAAAGGCGCTCTCTTGAGGATGCTGATAGAAGATTACGAGAAAAAAGAACACTTGAGGCGCGGGTACCAGATTGTAATGGGGCCTCATATTTTGAAATCAGATATATGGGTCACGTCAGGCCATTATGAATATTATAAAGACAACATGTATATATTTAAAGTGGACGGGGAGGAATACGTCATAAAGCCGATGAATTGCCCCGGCCACATGTTGATCTATAAAACAAAAATGCGCAGTTATAGAGATCTCCCCATACGTTATTTTGAGCTTGGCAATGTATATAGGCGGGAGAAAACAGGGGTATTACACGGGCTTTTAAGGGTAAGGGGTTTTACCCAGGACGACGCTCATATATTCTGCCTGCCTGAACAACTTGAGCAGGAGATAATAGGGGTAATAGATTTTGTGATAGATACAATGAAGGTTTTTGGATTTAAGGATTACAAGATAGACCTTTCTACGAGGCCGGCAAAGTCTATAGGGACAGATGAGATGTGGGAACGTTCTACAAACGCGCTTAAAAAGGCGCTTGAGTCAAAAGCTATGAACTATGAAATCAGCGAAGGAGAAGGGGCGTTTTACGGCCCGAAGATAGATATAATGGTCAAAGACGCTCTCGGGAGGCCGTGGCAATGCGCGACAGTCCAGTGCGATTTTGCTTTGCCGGAAAGATTTGGCCTTACTTATATTTCAAGCGAAGGCAAAAAAGAGAGGCCCGTGATGCTCCACAGAGTGATATTGGGCAGCATGGAGCGGTTTATAGGGGCTCTCATAGAACATTATACAGGGGCGTTCCCCGTGTGGCTTGCCCCTACGCAGGCTCTCGTGATACCGATCACGGACCGCTCGCATGATTACGCGGACAATATCTCAAGCAAATTGCAGGACGAAGACATAAGGGTAGAGGTGGATAAAAGAAATGAAAAACTGCAGTACAAAATAAGAGAAGGGGAGTTGAATAAAATCCCTTACATGCTGATAATCGGGGACAAGGAAAAAGAGGCCGGCACTGTTTCGCTTCGCGCCAGAAAAGAAGGAGATATCGGGCCGGTTAAGATAGAGGAGTTTGTAAAGAGGATCAAAAAAGAAATTAAAAACAGACTATAGTGTCCGGCGATAACTGCCGGATAAACAGGAGGTGATTTTTATTTCAAAAGATCTGAGAATCAATCAAAGGATACGCGTGAAAGAAGTAAGGCTCATAGGCCCTAATGGAGAACAAGCGGGCATTGTAAACACCCAGGACGCATTGCAAAAAGCAGAAGAAGCCGGGCTAGACCTGGTTGAGGTTGCGGGCCAGTCAACTCCCCCTGTCTGCAGGATAATGGACTACTCCAAATATAAATATGAACAGGAAAAGAAGGAAAAAGAGGCGCGCAAACACCAAAAGACAGTGCATCTTAAAGAGATAAAGATGAAACCGAACATAGAAGAACACGATTATCAGGTCAAGCTCCATCACATGAAGCGATTTCTGGAAAGAGGTGACAAGGCAAAACTTACAATGACGTTTAGAGGCAGAGAGATGAGCCATATGAATATAGGGAAAAAAATCATGGACAGGGTCATTGTTGACCTGAACGAAGCCGGAGAGGTGGAAAAAGGCCCGATGATGGAAGGCAGGAACATTATGATACATTTTATGCCGCGCCCATCGGTTGGCGCGAAGAATATCAAGGAGAAGGAAAATGCCTAAATTAAAAACAAACAAAGGTGCCAGAAAAAGATTAAAACTTACAAAAAATGGCAAGCTAATGAGATACAAACCCGGCAGGCGTCACATACTTACATCTAAATCTTCAAAAAGAAAAAGACATATGAGAGGATGCATAGAAATGCTGGGCATGGACGCGAAGATAATCAAAAAACTGTTACCATACGGTTAAAGAGGAGGTTTTAAATGTCACGCGCAAAATACGGGCCGGCATCCAGGGCCCGCAGAAAAAGAGTTTCCAAGATGGCAAAAGGCTACCGTGCAGGCAGAAGCAAGCTGCACAGGGTAACGCTGGAAACATTGAAAAAGGCCCTGATGTACGGCACGAGAGACCGCCGCGCCAAGAAAGGCACGTTCAGGAGATTGTGGATATTGAGGATTTCCAATGCCTGCAAAGAGCTTGGCACGTCATATTCCAGGTTCATGAAAGGCCTGAAAGACGCTAAAGTAGCGCTTAATAGAAAGATCCTCGCAGACATGGCTGTCAACGATAAGGCAGCTTTTCAAAAACTTGTAGCCAGCGTCCGGAAAAAGTAATTGAAATCCGTACTGCGGCGCATGCGAAAAAATTATGGTTAAATTAAAGCCTGCCCAATTAGTGGCAGTCACTTTCCTTTTGGCAATAATGATAGGCGGGCTTATTTTGTCGCTTCCGCAAAGCTCCAGCCCCGGGCATTCTATAAGCCTGATAGACGCGTTTTTTACCGCCACCAGCGCTACGTGCGTGACAGGCCTTACTGTAAGCGATATAGGGAGAGATTTCTCCTTGTTCGGCCAATTGGTCATATTGTTTTTGATACAGATAGGCGGCCTGGGCATCATGACGCTGTCTACATTATTTGCGATAATGCTGGGTAGAAAACTTACGCTCAGGGAAAATCTTATCATGAAAGGCGCGCTGGATTGGGATAGCGCGGAGGGGTTAAAATCTCTCATACTTTCTATACTTTCCATTGCCTTTATTATAGAAGCTCTGGGCGCATTGTTTCTGTGGGCAAGATTCGGTAATATCTATTGCGCGGTATTCCACTCTGTGTCCGCTTTTTGCAACGCGGGTTTTTCTCTTTATACAAATAACCTCGAAAACTACAGAAGCGATGCTGTAGTGAACATCACGATAATGACCCTTATAATCCTGGGCGGATTGGGGTTTGTTGTGCTGGTAGACTCGGGTAAATTTTTTAGAAATATATTTTTGAAAACTTTTTTCAAGAAAAAATATCAGGGCTTTAATCTGTTTTCAAAAGTAAGCCTGCAGACAAAGATAGTCGTTCTCGTGTCTTCCGTATTGATTATTTCAGGAGCGGTTGTTTTTCTTCTTCTGGAAAACGGAAAGATGCTTTACGGCCTGGGCATAAAAGACAAATTGCTGATATCTTTTTTCCAGTCTGTCTCTCCCAGGACAGCTGGTTTTAATACGGTGGCTATAGGGAATCTCGCAAGCCCCACGTTATTTTTTATTATAATACTCATGTTTATAGGCGCTTCTTCAGGTTCCACAGGAGGAGGTATCAAGACAAATACTCTTGCCATTCTTGTAGGCGGGGCCTGGAGCATGGTGAAAAACAGAGACAATGTGCAGCTTTTTAAAAAAACAGTGCCGAAGACTATTTTCAGGAAATGCGTTATGATAGCAGGCCTTGCGGGCGCGTGGCTGGTTATATTCACAATGCTTTTAAGTTTTGTAGAGGCCGGCAAAGAAGCAATGCCTAATTATTTTTTAAGGATATTATTTGAAGTGACATCCGCGTTCGGCACAGTGGGGCTGTCGACGGGCATTACGCCTATTTTAAGTTCTTTTGGGAAATTTCTCTTAATGATTACTATGTTTGCCGGCAGGATCGGGCCTTTGACGCTCGCCCTGACATTCGCGTTTAAAGATAATAGAGTGTTATATAGATATCCAGAAGAAAAGATAATGGTAGGTTAATCAAAGAGAGGTGTTATATGAGACAGTTTGCGGTAATAGGCCTTGGAAGATTTGGGTTAAGCGTTGCTAAAACATTGAGTGAGCAGGGCTGTCAGGTCCTGGCTATTGATAAGGATGAACAATTGGTCCAGTACGCTTCTGAATTCGTAACAGAGGCGGTGCAGGCGGATTCTACGGACGATCAGGCCCTGAAGGCTGTCGGGATAAAGAACGCGGATGTAGTTGTGGTCGGCATAGGCACAGACCTGGAAGCTTCCATACTTACCACGCTTACCCTGAAAGAGATGGGCGTGCAGGAGATAGTGGCCCGCGCTGTTACCGAAAAGCACGGCAAGGTGCTCGAAAAAGTAGGGGCTACAAAAGTAGTATTTCTTGAAAGAGACATGGGGACAAGGGTCGCGAACTCTCTCGTATCCCCGTCTATAATCGAACACATATACCTTTCTCCGGAATTCAGCATAATGGAAACCATGGCGCCGCAGGCTTTTATGGGGCAGTCCATAGGAGATTTAGACATAAGGGCGAAACACGGCCTGACCATAATAGGCGTCAGAAATAAAAGCCGGCCGGACAATAAAACGTGCGAACTTAATATAGCCCCCAGGGCTGATTATGTAATAACGCAGGGGGATGTCCTGATATTGCTGGGTTCAAATGAAAATTTGAATAAGTTTAAACAGGTAGATAAGTGAGGACATGACTTACGAAAACCAAAGGTTTCCGTAAGTCATTTGTCCGAACTTACCCCGTTCCAAATCTAAGTGTTACTTATAAAAAATTCACGCAGATTTGGAACGGGGTCAAATTCGCACAAACATAGAAGTAGTACATAGCAGATTGGTTTACGTCATCCAAGGATGACGTAAACCAAGTGCTCATTTGAGGGGGCAAGATGAAGTTCATAGATAAACTAAAAGAGATAGAGAAGATAGCCATAAAAGAGATATCCGATTCTTCAAACGCGGAAGAGCTGGAAAAGGCTAATATCAAATATCTCGGCAGAAAAGGGCTTGTGACAGAGGCCTTCAAAGGCATAAAAAGCGTGCCTAAAAAAGATAAGCCCGAAGCCGGCATGTTTATTAACAAGCTGAAACAGAAGGTAACGCTTTTGTTGGATGAAAAGGGAAAAGGTTTCAGGTCAAAGGAGACGGCTGTTTTTGAAAACAATGACATAACTCTCCCGGGCATAAAAAGAGAGCTGGGGCACGTTCACCCTTTAGTGAAAACAACGCAGGAGATAATAGAGATTTTCGGGAAGATGGGCTTTAAAACAGTAGAGAGCCCTGAGATAGAAACGGAATATTATAATTTTGAGGCGCTGAATATACCGAAAAACCACCCTTCCAGAGAGACGTTCCACACGTTTTATATTGAGAACGGAAATCTATTGCGCAGCCAGACGTCCACAAGCCAGATACGCGTCATGGAAAAAGAAAAGCCGCCGATACAGGTAATACACGCCGGCAAGGTATACAGGCCTGACGCTGTTGATGCCAGCCATTCCTTCATGTTTTATCAGATAGAAGGATTTATGGTTGATAAGGGCATACAGTTCAGCGATCTTAAAGGCGTCCTGGAGAGGTTCGCAAAAGAATATTTCGGCGATAACGTTAAAATGAGATTCAGGCCGCATTTCTTCCCGTTTACAGAGCCTTCGGCAGAAGTTGACATATCCTGTTTTATTTGCGGTGGGAAGGGCTGCAAAGTCTGTTCTCACAGAGGCTGGTTAGAGGTCCTGGGCTCAGGCATGATAAACCCAAGGGTTTTTGAATTTGTAAAGATAGATCCTTCTGTCTATACCGGTTTTGCGTTCGGCATGGGCGTGGACAGAATATGCATGTTAAAATACGGCATTGATGATATACGCTTATTATACGAAAACGATGTGAGATTTTTAAGACAGTTTTAATAACATACGGAGGTGTGTATGCAGAAGACATTTAATTTTTTCTACGCATTTTTATTGGCGGTTCTTGGTTTTGGCGCAACGCTCATGGCAGAAGATATCACGCTCACAACCTATTATCCTGCTCCTTATGGCGCATATAATGAGCTTACAACAACAGGCAACACTTTTTTATCTACAGCTACAGGGAGTGTCGGGATAGGCGTGTCAGACCCTAAAAGTAAACTGGACGTGGAAGGCGGCGTAGCCATAGGTGCGGATTATTCAGGGACAAGCGCAGCCCCTGCAAATGGCCTTATAGTACAGGGCAAGGTTGGGATAGGCACTAATACTATCGGCCCTAGCGATACTTTAACAGTAACCGGCACAATAAATGCCACAGGTTATTCAGTAGGGAATCCTGCGACGGCAGGAGCTACTAACACTATTCAGTATCTGAAACCTGATTTTATTAGCATCGGCACTATTACTGTTACCAATGGGATTGTTACTGAGATAAATTAAAGAAATATATTTATTCTATTATTTAGAAAACCCGGGGGTTTTATGCGAGTTAGTTTTAATTGGTTAAAAGATTTTATTGAGACAAAAATAGATGTAAGTAAAGCCCAGAGTTTTCTTACAATGGCAGGGCTTGAGATTACTTCTATAGCTGATATAGACGGTGACCATATCATGGAGATAGAAGTTACGCCCAACAGGCCTGACTGCCTTTCTGTATTAGGTATTGCCAGGGAGTTAAGCGCGGCATCCGGAATCGCCATAAAACTTCCTGATTCGGTTAAAAAGAATTTTATGAAAAAAGGCAGCGCCAGAGGCGGCGCAAAGATAGAAATTGCGGATAAAAGCGCCTGTCCCCGTTATGTCGGATGCATCATGAAAAATGTTAAAGTAGAGCCTTCCCCCAAATGGTTAGTAGAGAGACTGAATGCCATGGGCGTGAGGTCTGTAAATAACGTTGTGGACATAACAAACTACGCGCTTTTTGAATTAGGCCAGCCGCTGCACGCGTTTGATTTAGATAAGCTTGAAGGGAAGCGCATAGTAGTGAGACGGGCCAAAAAAGGCGAAAGCATAGTAACCATTGATGGGATTAAGAGGGTATTGAGCCCGAACATACTTGTCATAGCGGATGAGGTCAGGCCTATTGCGGTTGCAGGCATCATGGGCGGTAAAGATACAGAAATAACTTCTAAAACCAGCAATATTTTAATAGAGAGCGCGTGTTTTGAACCGGTTGTTATAAGAAAGGCCTGCCGCGAGCTGGGGCTTGCTTCGGAATCAAGTTACAGATTTGAAAGAGGTGTTGACCAAGGCATGATATTTGCCTCCAGCATCAGGGCGCAGGAATTAGTCAAGGAGATAGCAGGCGGCAAAGCAGCAGGCGAGATGAGCGACATAGGCCCCGGGATAGAAAAGGAAAAAGAAATCACCCTTTCCTTAGATGACGTAGCCAGGATATTAGGCATAGACATAAGCCCGGAAAGAATAAAAGATATATTTAAAAGCTTAAATCTCAGCCCTGTTAAAAAGAAAAATAAAATATTTGTGACAGTCCCTTCTTACAGGCGGGATCTCAATAAAGACATAGATCTTATAGAGGAGATCGCGAGGCTTTATGGTTATGATAAAGTTCCTTCGAGGCTCCCTTCTTTTACGCCTCAGAAGACGTATCAGCTTGAGAAGAAGACAGTTTTTCTTGAAAACGAGATACGGAAAACTTTATGCGGTATAGGCCTGAATGAAATCATGACATATGCGTTAACCAGCAGGGATACCATAGAACGCCTCGGCATCCCGTCAGAAAATCTGGTAAGTCTAAAGAATCCCATGAGCTCGCAGCAGGAGATTATGAGGCCGAGCCTCTTGTCGGAACTACTGGGGGTCTTGAATTGGAATCTAAATAGAAAAAATACACTGCTTCAGCTTTTCGAGTTGAACAAAGTTTATATTATGAACAAAGAAAGCGGCCAGGCTGACGAGATAATGCGCCTCTCTATAGGGATATGCGGGAATAAACCGGGCAATTGGAAAGAAAAACCAAGAGACCTGGATTTTTTTGATTTAAAAGGCATAATCGAGATTCTCATGGATTCTCTCGGGCTTGCAGGGTACAGAATAGAAAAAACAGAGCACCCTTCTTTAAAAGAAAATATGTCAATAGCCATTAACGCAGGAGGTAAGGTTTGCGGGGTCTTCGGCGAGGTCAAAGAAGACGTGGCAAGGAGATTTGACATAAAGAGAAAAGTTTATTTAGCGGAGATATCTCTGGATGCTTTGCTCGGATGCGCCAATCTGAAAAAGACATTTGCCGCGCTGCCTAAATACCCGTCTGTTAAAAGAGACATAGCGATTCTATTAGACGATACAATCAACGCCTCCGGCATATATGACGTGATTAAAGAAGAGGCAAGGGAGCTTGTGAAATCAGTCGATGTTTTTGATCTTTACAAGGGCCAGCAGATACAGGAAGGCAAGAAGAGTCTGGCTTATACAATAGAATACCGTTCAGATGAGAGGACTCTTAACGATAAAGAAGTTAACGATATCCATAAAAAGGTGCAGGACGCGCTCATGAAGAGATTAGGCGCGCAAATAAGGTAGTGCATTGATTTTTTTTAATATTGTGCTATAATTAAGTTGTCCCTGCGATGTGCGTGGTGAAATGGGAGTTTTTTGAGCCAACACAAAATACTTAGGGAGCCCAACTTCAGATGCGGCTGTAGGCCTTGACGTAGTTACAAGGAAACAATAAACACCTGAGAGGGCACCCACGTGCTTAATGGGTTCAATTAAGCAACCTTTCACACGGCATATGTGGGGATTTTTATTTTAGCAGCATAAGTTGACACTGTGACAATGTCAAGTTGTCAACTTATTTGGTTCTTAATATGGCTGACCTTTTTGAATCCCAAAAAAACAATAAGGAAAAAAAATATCCTTTAGCTGTCAGGATGCGGCCTTGCTCGCTCAAAGAATTTGTCGGCCAGGAGCATATCCTTGGCGAAGGCAAACTTTTGAAAAGGGCCATAAACGCAGACAGGATAACTTCTCTTATTCTCTATGGCCCGCCCGGGACAGGAAAGACTGCTCTTGCGCACGTAATAGCCAATGTCACCAAGGCCTATTTTCATGAAATAAACGCAGTGGTTTCTAATGTCCAGGAGCTAAAGGGCGCGATAAAAAGCGCTAAAGAACGCGAGCGCTCATCCGGCAAGAAGACAATCCTTTTTATAGACGAGATACATAGATTTAATAAGGCCCAGCAAGATGTCCTGATGCCTGATATTGAGGCGGGGAACCCTGTATTGATAGGCGCTACGACGTACAACCCGTTTTTTTCGCTCATCTCTCCTCTCATATCCCGCTCCATTGTTTTTGAATTAAAAAAATTATCAAAAGAAAATGTAATAGATATTCTGAAAGCCGGCCTGAAGGATAAAGAGCGCGGGCTCGGTAATATTAGTATTAAAATAGATGAAAAGGCGTTGAATTTTTTAGCCGAGGCCTCGGACGGAGACGCGAGGATCGCTCTTAATGCGCTAGAAGTAGGCGCATTGACTACAAAGCCCGGGAAAGATAAGGTCATTGATTTTAATCTCAAGGTTGCGGAGGACTCTATACAGAAAAAAGCGGTTGTTTACGACAAGGATGAAGACGGGCATTATGATACAATATCCGCCTTTATTAAAAGTATGAGAGGTTCAGATCCTGACGCCGCGTTATACTGGCTCGCAAAAATGCTTTACGCCGGAGAAGACCCTAGATTTATCGCCAGGCGCATTGTAATCTGCGCTAGCGAGGATGTGGGCAATGCCGATCCTCAGGCGTTAGTAGTGGCCAACGCAGCTTTCCAAATAGCGGAATTTGTAGGCATGCCTGAGTGCAGGATCCCGCTTGCCCAGGCTGTTTGTTATATTGCGTGCGCGCCAAAGAGCAATGCCGCGTACCTGGGCATAGACAAGGCGATGAAAGACGTTGAAGAAGGCAGGACAATGGAAGTGCCGAAACATTTGAAAGACGCGAATTACCGCGGAGCGGAAAAACTCGGCCATGGCGTCGGGTATAAATATGCCCATGATTATAAAGACCATTACGTGGACCAGGAATATACCCCTGAAAAAAGGGTTTATTACGAGCCGACAGATATAGGCTACGAGAAAGTAATCAGAGAATACCTCGCCAAACTTAAAACGCACAAAGCAAGTTGACACTATGACAATGTCAGTTTGTAAACTTATTTGCCTATGGCGATTTACGAGGTTGAAGTGGGTAAGATATGAATAAAAAAGCGGTGGCGTTATTTTCAGGCGGGTTAGACAGCATGCTTGCCATCAGGCTTATGCTTGAGCAGGGCATAGAGGTGCACGCCCTGAATTTTCTGACCGTATTCTGCAATTGCACTTCCAAAGGCTGCAGACACCAGGCTACAAAAGTAGCGGAAGAATTTAAAATCCCGATTAAAATCATGAATATCACAAAAGAATATATAGAGGTAGTTAAAAATCCTAAACATCCCAGAGGCAGGAACATGAACCCTTGCATTGATTGCAGGATATTTACATTCAAGAAAGCAAAAGAATTTATGGATGAGATAGGCGCTTCTTTTGTAATAACCGGAGAGGTGGTAGGCCAGAGGCCTATGTCTCAGAGAAAACAGGCCATAATGACCATAGAAAAAGAATCAGGGTTAAACGGTCTTATCGTTCGGCCGCTTTCCGCAAAATTTTTTGAGCCAACGCTGCCGGAAAAATCAGGCGTTATTGATAGAAACAAATTATTGGATATAGACGGAAGAAGACGCAACAGGCAGATGGCTTTGGCAAAGGATTTTGGCATAAATGATTATCCCTGCCCCGCGGGCGGGTGTCTTTTGACAGACAAAAGTTTTTCAGATAGACTTAAAGATCTTTTTAAATATAATCCGGATTACGATATCAGCGACCTGCATCTTTTAAAAATAGGCAGGCATTTCAGGATTTCGGATAAGGCAAAATTATTTATAGGCCGCGATGAAAAAGAGAACGAGAAGCTTTTATCTTTTTCAAAAGAAGGCGATTTTATCTTTGATGTTTTGGACATCCCAAGCGCTGTCGGCATTGCCAGAGGCAAAGCCAATGAAGAAGACATAGGGGTAATGGCGTCAATATTGGCAAGATACTCGGATTCAAACGGCACTAGCGTGAAAGTATCTTACAAAATACTGCCTGATCAGGAATGGAATAGCATTTTGGCTAATCCGGCCGGTAAATTTTTATTAGAATCACTTAGAATTTAACGGCGGGCCCCGTTCCAAATCTGCATGAATCTTTTATAAGTAACTCTTAGATTTGGAACGGGGCGGGCCCAGGCAATAATTTTCCTTGCCATTGCCGGTTAATCCATATATAATTATAAACGCTGATTTTAGGAATTAATTCCTTATAAATTACCCAGGTTATTATGAAAAATATAGCTACTATTATTCTTGCTGCCGGAGAAGGCACAAGGATGAAGTCCTCTTTGCCGAAAGTCCTGCACAATATATGCGGCAAGCCGATGCTCGAGTATCTTATTGACAATGTCAATTCTATCGGCGTAAAGAAAGTCATTGTCATAATAGGCCACAAGGCAGGGCTTGTAAAAGAGCGCATAGGCGGCATAAAATGTATAAAGCAGGAAGGGCTTCTTGGAACAGGCGACGCTGTTTCAATGGCAAGAGGCGCTATATTAAAAGATAATAAGATAGATACCGTGCTTATATTATACGGCGACACGCCTTTATTAAGCCAGGAAATCATAAAAAGGCTCATTGAAAAACATATTACAAGCAACGCCAGCGCCACTATTCTCACGGCGCAGCTTAAAAATCCAACCGGCTACGGAAGGGTCATCCGTTCCTCCGGCAATAAAATTGTAAAGATAGTGGAGGAGCTGGACGCGTCTATCTATGAAAAAGTCATAGAAGAAATAAACGTAGGGGTTTATTGTTTTAATAAAAGGGCGCTTTTTTATGGTCTTGAAAAAATAAAGCCGGACAATAAAAAAGAGGAATATTACCTTACAGACGCGATAGAAGCGCTTACAAAATCCAATATGCCTGTGGAGTCTGTTGCTACAAATGACGCCGAAGAATTCCTAGGGGTTAATACAAGGGCTGAGCTGGCAAAGGCAGAATTGGTTATGAGAAAAAAAATATTGGCCGGGATTATGGATTCCGGAGTGACGATTATAGACCCTGATAATACTTACATAGAACATGGCGTAGAGATAGGAAGGGACACGGTTATATACCCCTATACATTTATAGAGAACAATGCTAAAATAGGAGCTAATTGCAGTATAGGGCCTTTCGCGAGATTAAGGCCCTGGGCTGTCATAGAAGACAATGTCGGGATAGGCAATTTTGTAGAAATAGTGCGTTCTTCTGTCGGCCAGGGGACTAAGATACGGCATCAGTGTTATATAGGAGATACTGTAATCGGAAAGAATGTCAATATAGGCGCAGGAACGATTATCGCGAACTACGACGGCAAAGAAAAACATAAAACTGTCATAGAAGACAACGCGTTTATAGGAACAGGAACCATTTTGATAGCGCCTGTAAAAGTGGGCAAAGGAGCGGTTACCGGAGCCGGAAGCGTTGTCACCAGAAATAAAAATGTGCCGGCAGGCAAGACAGTGGTCGGTATCCCTGCCAGAGTATTAAATAAATGCAAAAATAAAGCGTAAGTTTACACTTTGACATTGTCAGAATGTAAACTTTGAAAGAAATAGGAGAAAGATATGAAGATAATTACAGGGAATGCGAATCCTAAATTAGCGAAAGAGATATGCAAGTATTTGAAGATGCCCTTAGGGGATGCGCTCGTTACTACATTCAGCGAAGGAGAGATACGCGTAAAGATAAACGAAAACGTGCGCGGCAGGGATGTTTTTATCATTCAGCCGACATGCGCCCCGGTTAATAATAATCTAATGGAGCTTTTAATCCTTATAGATTCGCTTAAGAGGGCCTCTGCAAAAAGGATTACGGCTGTATTGCCTTATTTTGGTTATGCCAGGCAGGATAGAAAAGACCAACCGAGAGTTCCGATAACAGCGAAATTGGTGGCGAATCTCATTACTACGGCAGGCGTGGACAGGATTTTGACAGTGGATCTTCACGCGGGCCAGATACAGGGATTTTTTGATATCCCGATGGATCATCTCTATGCGGTAAATATTTTTGTCAATCACATAAAAAAGATAAAACTGAAAGATATAGTGATAGTGTCCCCGGATGTGGGCGGGATAAAAATGGCAAGGGCCTACGCCAAGAAGTTTGAGGCGCCTTTAGCCATAGTTGATAAACGCAGGATCAGCGGCGAAGACACAGAGGCGATGAACATACTCGGCGAAATAAAAGGAAAGAACCTGATTATAGTGGACGATCTCGTCGCGACAGCCTCTTCTCTGGTGGAAGCAGCCACGGCGTTAAAAAAACAGGGCGGGAAAGAGATATACGCGGCTATAACACATCCGGTTCTTTCAGGGCCGGCTATAAAACGCATAAACGATTCTGTCATAAAGAAATTATTTGTAACCAATACCATACCGGTAGAAAACGGGAAGAGGCATAAGAAGATAGAGGTTTTATCGATAGCGCCTCTTTTGGCGGAAGCGATAAAAAGGATTCATAATGAAGAATCCGTAAGTTGCCTGTTCAATTAATTTGATCAACTCGTAGGGAACGGTTTGAAACCGTTCCCTACGTTATAAGGAGAAATTTAAATGGATTTCGTGGAATTAAAAGCAAATCTAAGAGAAGAAAGAGGAAAAGAGCTGAATAAAAAACTCAGGAAAGCCGGTCTTGTGCCCGGTGTGGTTTATAGAAAAGGCGAGGATGCCTTGTCTCTAAAGATAGACTCCAGGAGCCTTTCAAAGGCCCTGCATACAGAGGCGGGGGAGAACGTCATCATAAAGCTTTTTGTCGAAGGGGAAAAAAAGAAAAAAGAGAGGATCGTTGTAATAAAAGAGATACAGAAAGATCCGGTAAAAGATACCCTTGTGCATCTTGACCTGAATGAGATATCTCTTACCGAGACCTTGAAAGTAAAAGTTCCGTTGATGGCAAAAGGCGAGCCAATCGGCGTGAAACAGGAAGGCGGAGTGCTGCAGCATGTCTTGTGGGAAGTGGAAGTAGAATGCTTGCCCACTAATATTCCCGATAAGATAGAAGCTGATATCACAAACCTTAAAATAGGAGACACGTTGAGCTTAAAAGATATGCCTTCTCCGGAGGGAGTAAAGATTCTGGGAGACCCGGAGAGCATAGTATTCAGCGTTGAGCATGTGAAGGTAGTTGAAGAGGCTGTCGCAGCGCCTGCGGAAGGCGAATCAACAGAGCCTGAACTCATAAGAGAGAAGAAGGAAAAAGAAGAGGCTGAAGAAGAAAAGGCTGAGGCGCCAAAGGCAGAGAAAGCAGAGAAGGCAGAAAAGAAAGAGGAGAAAAAGTAAGTGAGGACATGATTTACGGAGTCCGAAGGACGACGTAAAACATAAGTCCGAACTTCCCCATTCCAAATCTAAGTGTTAGTTATAAAAGATTCATGCAGATTTGGAACGGGGTTAATTCGCGCATTGACTTATGTTCACTCGCTTCGCTCGTTCCATAAGTCAAGCGCTCATTTAATATGAAACTTATTGTTGGTCTTGGAAATCCCGGATATGAATACAAGCTTACGCGTCACAATATGGGATTTTTGGTTTTAGAAAAATTTGCCAGGGCCAATGGCATAAAATTTAAAATAAATAAGCGCTTTAACGCATTAGTAAGCGAAAGGATAATAGGCAAAGAAAAGGTCTTCCTCTCGATGCCGCAGACATTCATGAACCTCTCGGGCAATTCAGTGAGGTCCATGCTCAGCTGGCTTAAGACAGAAGCCGATGATATGTTTGTGGTGATGGACGACATAGCGCTGCCTTTCGGCGCGATAAGAATAAAGCCGAAAGGTTCAAGCGGCGGCCATAATGGGTTAAATTCCATAATAGATTCTATAGGCGGCCAGGAATTTCCTAGAATGAGACTGGGTATTCTTGGGAGAAAAAATATAAGAGACTTTTCAAATTACGTACTGGGCAGGTTTACAAAAGCTGAGCAAAAAAACCTTCCGGAAATACTGAATGCCGCTTCGCAGGCTTGCGAATGCTGGATAGAAGAAGGGGTTAACGCCGCAATGAATAAGTTTAACAAATACGGAGGATTAGAATGAAGCAATATGAGGCCATGTTTATTTTAAAGCCGGAGCTGGATAAGCCGGGTATTGATAAAATTCTGGGGCACATACAGGAGCTTGTCACAAAACACGAAGGCGCTATAACCGGAACAAGAGAGATGGGGAAAAACAGGCTTGCTTACCCATTGAAAAAAAATAAAGAAGGTGTTTACTACCTGATAAATTTCAGCATTGCGCCGGATGCTGTAGACGGCATAAAGAAAAACCTTGTGCTGAATGAGTCTATATTGCGCATGTTGATAGTAGAAACATAGTGTTGTCTCTCGTCGTTCGTGATTCGTGAATCGTAATCGAACGACGAACCACGAGCGACGAGCGACGAACACAGGAAGCAGGAGGGGAAGATGGCGAGTCTTAATAAAGTATTCATGATGGGGAATCTTACAAGAGATCCGGAGCTTCGTTATGTTCCGAGCGGCGCGCCGGTCGCTACTTTTGGCCTGGCTGTAAATAGGACATTTGTAACACAGCATGGAGATAAAAAGGATGAGGTATGTTTTGTGAGGGTGGTGGTATTCGGCAAGCAGGCTGAAAGCTGCAGCCAGTATCTAACAAAGGGAAGGCCTGTATTTATAGAGGGCAGGCTGCAATATCGCGCGTGGGAACAGGATGGGCAAAAACGCAGCACTCTGGATATAGTGGCTGATAGGGTGCAATTCTTAGGGGCCCCTCCGGGCAAGACCGGGGTAGTGGCTGAAGAGGCGCCTGACGCCCAGAAAGAGACGTTTGCGGAAGAGCCCCCGATAGATAATATCAAAACGGAAGAAGACGCGCCATTCTAAAATCGTCGTTCGTCGCTCGTGAATCGTGATTCGTAATTGTTCGTTACGAGTCACGAACGACAAACATAGCGATAAGGAGAAGAGAAGATGCCAAGACGATCGGAAGACAGGGCAAAAAAACTAAAAAAGAAAAAGTTTGATTCAAAAGAAAAATTTTTCAGGAAAAAATCGTGCAGGTTCTGCCTGGATAAAACAGAGGTTATAGATTACAAGGATGTCATGAGGCTGAAAAGGTTTGTTACTGAAAAAGGCAAGATAATGCCGAACAGGCTCACAGGTAATTGCGCAAAACACCAGCGTAAAATAACAACCGCCATAAAAAGAGCAAGGTATGTGGCGATACTGCCATACGTAGGAGAATAACTTTGTCGCTCGTCGTTCGTGAATCGTGATTCGTCGTAGTTCGTTGCGAATCACGAACGACGAGTCACGAGCGACGCACATTGCGACAAAGGAGAGCTATGAAGGTCATATTGATAGAGGATGTTAAAAGCGTGGGTTCGATGGGCGACATATTAGACGTGAAAGACGGATACGCCAGGAATTTTTTGTTTCCGAAAAATCTGGCGCGTTTAGCGTTGGATTCCAATTTAAAAATAATAGATGACATCAAAAAGAAAAAAGCGCTTAATGCGGCAAAAGAGAAAAAAGGGGCCGAGGCTTTAAAGGAAAAGATATCAACTCTTTCCTGCACCATACCCGTAGAGGCAGGAGAGGATGATAAACTTTTCGGCAGCGTCACAAGCCATGACATAAGCCTGGCATTCGAGTCGGAAGGACTCTCTATAGACAAACGCCAGATAAACATGGAAGAGCCGATAAAAAAATTAGGCGTTTATAATATAGCCGTGAGACTTCATCCGGAAGTGACTGCCGAGGTGAAGGTTTGGGTGGTTAAAAAATAAATTCGCACATAAACTTATGTCGTGCTTCGCACTCCATAAGTTTAGTGCTCATTTAGTATGGATAACGTTGAATTAAATTTGGCTAAAATGCCGCCGCAGAACCTGGAAGCGGAAATGGCTGTCCTGGGTTCCATGCTGATAGAAGAAACAGCTATCAGCTATGCCGTGGAAATGCTGGACGGCTTCAGTTTTTATAACGATTCGCACCGCAGAATCTTTGAGAGCGTGGTTAAATTATACAGTGAAAATAAAGCGGTTGATATAGTTACGCTGATAGAAGAGTTGAAGAAGACAGGAGACCTGGATAAAGTAGGCGGGTCTACTTATATTACAAATCTCACCACAGTTGTCCCGACGGCAGCCAACGTAACGCACTACGCCGCGATTGTAAAAGAAAAAAGCATACTTAGAAACCTTATTTCGGCCGCTACCAACATCATTTCGGAAAGTTATGACAGTCACGGAGAAGTGGCAAAGATTTTAGATAAAGCCGAGCGCATAATATTTGATATCTCTTCTAAAAAAGTAGAGTCGAGTTTTGTGCCGCTTAAAGAAATAATAAAAGACAGCATAGAAACCATAGATCAGCTGTATCAGAAAAAAGCGCATGTTACGGGGATCCCCACCGGATTCAGCGACTTTGACAGTATAACCGCCGGGCTGCATCCGTCGGATTTGATAGTTTTTGCGGGCCGTCCGTCAATGGGCAAAAGCGCTCTCGTAAGTTCCATAGCAGAACATGTCGGCGTGGCGGAAAAGATACCGCTTGTTATATTCAGCTTGGAAATGTCAAAAGAACAGCTTGTGCAGAGGATGCTGTGTTCTCACGCAAGGGTGAACGCGCATAATGTCAGGACAGGTTTTTTATCACAGACAGATTGGCCTAAGCTTACAAATGCCGCAGGAAAACTTTCGGACGCGCCTATTTACATAGACGACACGGCAGGGCTTTCTGTACTGGAGTTGAGGGCAAAAGCAAGAAGATTGAAATCGCAGCATAATATACAGCTTATAATTGTTGACTATCTGCAATTGATGCAGGGCATGCCGGGTTCCGAGAATAGACAGCAGGAGATATCAGAGATATCCCGTTCGTTAAAGGCCCTGGCGAGAGAATTGAGTGTCCCGGTCATAGCGGTCAGCCAGCTTTCAAGGGCAGTGGAAAACCGCCAGGACCGCAGGCCCCAGCTTTCTGATTTACGGGAATCCGGCGCCATAGAACAAGACGCTGATTTGGTAGGGCTTCTTTTAAGGGAGGAATATTACAGCCCTACAGAGGAAAACAGAGGGATTTCCGAAGTAATTATAGCAAAGCAGCGCAACGGCCCGGTAGGTTCTATAAAACTTGCGTTTATCAAGGATTACGCAAAGTTCGACAATCTTGCTTCAAAGGAAGAAAGATTGGCAAGTGAAGAGGTGTTTTAGATGCCGAGTTTGCATTGACATAGTTTTTTATATATGATATATTGGTTCATTAAATAGAGGTATTTAAAATTAAATGGGAAAATTTAAAATAAATATAGCCATAATTTTAGCTTTCGGTTTTCTGTCAACCTGCGCCATCAGCCATTCTCCTGTTATTGCCGAGGAAGAGCCGGGCCAAAAGCTGATAAAATATGTTGACGTAAAGAATAATCAAACCGTTTCGGGCGCTACTATCCTGTCAAAATTGAAAACAAAAAAAGGCGACGCGTTTTCCCAGAAAGTTGTAGATGAAGATATAAAAAGGTTATATCTTTTGGGGTTTTTCAGCGACGTAAGCGTATCCATGGAAGATGTGCAGGACGGAGTGGGCGTAATATTTATTGTTACCGAAAAAGCCCCTCTTGCCAAAATAATTTTTATCGGGAACAAGGTTTTTAATTCCAAGAGGCTGGAAAGCGCGGTGGGGTCAAAACTGAAAGAATTCGCCGATGAAAGAAAACTCAAAAAAGACGCGGATAGCATAAAAGACCTGTATGAGAAAAAAGGTTATCCGTGGGTAACTGTGGATTATAAGATAGAAGTTGATGAAAAAAATACCGCTTCCAGCGCCATATTTACAATAAACGAAGGCGCAAGGGCGGTCGTAAAAAAAATAAATCTGATAGGCAATACGGCATTCAGCGATAAGCGCATAATGAAAATCATGAAATCCAGGACAGCCGGATTTTTCCGTTCCGGGGTTTATAAAAAAGAGGTGCTGGAAGATGACATGGAGCGCATTAAAAATTTTTATAAACAGGAAGGCTATCTGGATGTAAAACCGGTAAATGAGCTTATTTTTCAGGAAAAGGCCAGAAAAAAATGGATTGAGCTTGTTGTGCGCATAGAAGAGGGCAGAAAATACGTAACAGGAAATATAAAAGTCGCCGGCAATATTGTTTTTTCAGAAGAAGAGCTCAAAGCCCTTTTAAAGATGAAGCCTGGCGGCACATTCACGGAAGAAGGGCTGCATAATGACGTGGGAAGCATCCAGGAACATTACTTTGATAAAGGGTATATAATGGCCAGGGTCAGGCCTGACACGCTTTTAAATATGAAAACAGACAGGGTTGATATTACGTATACTCTCACGGAAGGAGCGGTAGCGTATGTAAATAAAATTAATATACGCGGGAATACCAAGACAAAAGACGTGGTTATACGCAGAGAATTGAGAATAAAGCCGGGCGAACGTTATGACGGAGCCAAATTAAAGAGAAGCAAAGAGCGGCTTTACAACTTAGGGTACTTTGAAGATATAACATTTGATACGGAAGAAACAGCCGAGCCGGATAAAAGAGATATGGTAGTTGACGTGAAAGAAACAAAGACAGGAGAATTCAGCTTTGGCGGCGGGTTCAGTTCAATAGATAAACTCATAGGGTTTGTGGAAATAGAGCAGAAGAATTTTGACATGTTGAATTTCCCCACGTTTACCGGAGACGGGCAGGACCTCAGGTTAAGAGGAGAATTCGGCTCTACCCGCAAAAATTATTTACTGAGCTGGACAGAGCCGTGGATATTCGATAAGCCCATTTCTTTCGGGATTGATTTATATGCCTCAGAACACGATAAGAGCGGTACCACCGGATATGCTTATGATGAAACAAGGCGGGGCGGCGATATAAGATTTGGCAAGGAATTCAGTGAAACCCTCAGAGGAGATCTTACTTACAAGATAGAAAGCGTTGATATCGCCAACCTGGATAGTAATGTTTCACAGGCCTTAAAAGACGAAGAAGGCAAGAACACCATATGCAGCACTATAACACAGCTTACCAAAGATACAACAGACAATAAGTTTAATCCCACCAAGGGCTCTGTCATGACCGGGTCTATCGAGGTGGCCGGAGGGCCTTTCGGAGGCGATAAGGATTTCGCTAAATTTTTCAATTCAATAAGCCATTATTCCACGATAGGGCCTTTTCTATTGGAATTAAAATTAAGAGACGGGGTGGTTACTACTTACGGCGGGAATAACGGAGCCGTGCCTGTCTATGAAAGATTTTTCGCGGGCGGCACGTACACCATCAGAGGTTTTAAAGAACGAGACGTAAGCCCAAAAGATCAATCGGGAGATCCAATAGGAGGCGGAACTCTGGCTATTGCCAATGCGGAACTCACAGTCCCGATAATAGAAAACCTGAAAGGCGCTTTTTTTATAGACGCGGGGAATGTATGGCATGTGCCTGACAGTAAACCAAAGGGAGGGGTATCGTCGGGAGGGATTAGGATAGGCGCCGGCGTAGGCATCAGGATTAAGACTCCCATAGGGCCTGTTAAATTAGATTATGGTTTTCCCGTTAATCATGGAGATGACCAGAGCGATACCGGAAGGATACACTTCAGCATGAGCAGGGGATTCTAATATGAAACTACAAAAAATTGCAGCGGTACTAAGTTTTATATTTTTGTTTCTGGCGGCGGGTAATATTTTTGCAGAGTCGCAGGGTAAAATCGGTTATATAGATTTATCCAGGTCGTTTGACGAATACCAGAAGACAAAAGATTTTGACAAAGAACTGGAGGCGAAAGGCGATCTGAAACAGCAGGAAAGAGAAAAGCTCGTGCAGGATGTAAGAAAGATGAGGGGAGAGCTGGAACTCATGAATAAGAATGCGCGCGAGAAAAAAGAGGCAGACATAGAAGCTAAAATAAAATCTCTCCAGGAATTCGACCAGGAGGCAAAGACAGACCTCACAAAAGACAGAGATAATATGGTAAAAGATATCTTGAAAGAGATGAGCGACGTCATAAAAGAATATGGCGAAAAAAACGGGTATTCAATTATTGTAAATGACAGGGTGCTTTTATACGGCGACTCCGCGATGGATCTCACGAACGAAATTATAAAGATATTAAACGATAAATATAAAGCCGCGCCGGGCAAATGAGACGAAGGGATGCCAGAATATGCAGAAGACATTGAAAGAGATAGCCAGTATTATAGACGGTGAAATAGTAGGCGATGAGAACATCGTTGTAACGGGCATCTGCGGCATAAAAGAGGCAAAAGAAGGGGACATCACTTTTATAGCTAATTCAAGATATCTGCCTCTAATCGGCCACACAAAGGCATCGGCTATTATAACATCCAGGGAAGTTAAAGCAGCCCCTAAGGCGATCATACGGACCGAGAACCCATCTTTGGCATTTGCGAAGATGGTGTCTCTTCTGGCGCCGAATGAAATCAGGAGGCCCAAAGGCATTCATCCCACAGCTATTATAGGAGACAAGGTAAGGATAGGGAAAAATGTCGCGATAGAGCCATATGCCGTGCTGGAAGATAATGTCGAGATAAAAGATAATACGATTTTATACGCCGGAGTTTACGTAGGGCATCATACTAAAATAGGAAAAGATTGCGTTATTTATCCGTATGTAATAATAAGAGAAAGAGTGACAGTAGGAAACAGGGTAGTTATCCACGGCGGGACTGTTATAGGCAGCGACGGTTTCGGGTTCTCCACGGTGCAAGGCGTGCACCATAGAATCCCGCAGATAGGGACAGTTATAATAGAGGACGATGTGGAGATAGGAGCCAATGTTACTATTGACAGGGCGCGTTTTGATAAAACCATTATAAAGAAGGGCACTAAAATAGATAACCTTGTCCAGATTGCCCATAACGTATCTATAGGAGAAAATTCTATAATAGTCGCGCAAAGCGGCATATCAGGCAGCACAAATATAGGCAAGAATGTTACGCTTGCGGGCCAATCAGGCGTTATAGGCCATATCTCTATAGGCGATAATGTCGTGGTGGCGGCGCAGGCAGGCGTGACAAAGTCCATACCTTCAAATACCTGCGTTTCAGGATATCCCGCCAAACCGCATATTCTGGCCAAGAGAATTCACGCATTTACCCAGAGACTCCCTGATTTATTTAAAAAGGTAACGCAGTTAGAGGAAGAGATAGAGAAATTAAAATCCACAAATAAAGAAAATAATAAAAATTAGCAGCCATAGCAGCTGTAGGGCACACTTTAGTGTGCCATAAGGAGAGCAATGGAGCAGAGGACAATAAAAAAATCAGTTGAATTAAGCGGTGTAGGCCTTCATACAGGGGTGGCCGTTAACCTTAAATTTAAACCAGCTCCGACCAATATAGGCGTAAATTTCATAAGGGTTGATATAAAAGATTCTCCGATGATAAAGGCTGATATAACCAATATAATTTGTCAGGAGAAAAGCCCCCGCCGAACCTCGGTCGGCATCAATGGCGTAGAGATACATACGATAGAACATCTGATGGCTGCGCTGTGGTCGCTTGGGATAGATAATATTATTATAGAAATAGACGGGCCTGAACTTCCGGGCCTTGACGGAAGCGCTATAGGTTTTATAGATATATTAAAAAAAGTCGGCATTGAGGACCAGGGCATTCCTAAAAAAATATATCAGGTAAGGTCGCCTCTATGGGCTGAGCAGGACGGCGCAATGATCATGGTGCTGCCGGATGATAATTTTAGAGTGTCTTATACGTTAAATTACGAGCACCATCTTTTAAAAGCTCAGTACCTGTCGTTTACCGTAGACGAAAAGATATTCGCGAAGGAGATAGCCAGCGCCAGGACTTTTTGTCTGGAGAAGGAAGCAAATGAGTTAAGAAAAAAAGGCCTGGGTAAAGGCGCTAATTACGATAATACGATTGTGGTAGGCGAAAGCGGGGTTATAGATAATAAACTCAGGTTTGAAGATGAATTCGCCAGGCATAAAATATTAGATCTTCTGGGGGACCTGTATCTTCTCGGCTACAACATCAAGGGGCATATTGTCGCGATGCGCAGCGGCCATCCTCTGAACATTAATTTGGTTGAAAAAATAAATAACCAGAGAGAAAAACTTCAAGCAGGCGGCATAAAGGCAGTTTATGTTGAAACAAGCGGAAACGCCCTGGATGCTATAGACATACAAAAGATACTCCCGCACAGATATCCATTTTTATTGGTAGATAAGATTATAGAAATAGAGCCTGATAAAAGAGCGGTAGGCATAAAAAATATTACAATGAACGAGCAGTTTTTTACAGGGCATTTCCCCGGCAGGCCTGTCATGCCCGGGGTTTTGATTATAGAGGCAATGGCGCAGACGGCAGGAGTATTGCTGCTGAATAAAAAAGAGAATATAGGTAAATACGCGTATTTCATGAGCTTGGATAATGTGAAGTTTAGAAAGACAGTGGTTCCGGGCGACCAGCTGCGCCTGGAAGTAGAGGTTGTGAAACTCAGATCTAAGACAGGACAAGTGCACACAAGGGCGCTTGTGGACGGCTCGGTTGTAAGCGAAGCGGATCTGATGTTCGCTCTAGTAGAAGCATAACGCTTAATCATTATATTTTTTGCAGTAATTCCTTAGCCAATTTTGCCCCGCTGTTTCGCTTTGCGAAGCAAAGCAGCGGGGCAAAATTCAGAGGGGGCTATGCATCTGAAGATCCATCCGACAGCAATTGTGGACAAAAAGGCAAAGCTGGCCGACGATATAGAAGTCGGCCCTTATGCTATTATAGGCCCTAACGCGGAGATAGCGAAAGGCGCTGTTATAGGCAGCCGGGTTACAATAGATGGGTATACTGCCATAGGAGAAAGAACCCGCATATTTACAGGCGCTGTTATAGGCAGCCCACCGCAGGATTTGAAATATAAGGGCCAAAAGACCTTTCTCGTAATAGGCAAAAATAACATTATAAGGGAATACGTTACGATGAATCCGGGCACAGCGGAAGGGACCAGCACTTCTGTGGGCGACGGAAATCTTTTTATGGCATATGCGCATGTTGCGCATAACTGCGTAATCGGCAGCAATTGTATCATCGCAAATCTCGGGACTTTCGCAGGCCATGTTACGCTGGAAGACAGGGTTATAATAGGAGGCCTCGCGGCCGTGCACCAGTTTGTAAGGGTCGGCAAGATGGCCATAATAGGAGGCTGTTCAAAGGTTGTGCAGGATATCCCTCCTTTTTCTACCTGCGACGGAAATCCGGCAAGGGTATATGGGTTAAACCTGGTTGGATTGAGGCGCGCAGGCATGCCTAAAAAAGCCCAGACTGAATTAAAAAAGGCGTTTAGAATTTTGTTTCATTCCGGCCTGATTTTAAAACACAGCGTAGAGAAGGTGAAAAAAGAAGTCGAGCTTATTGAAGAAGTGAAATACCTTTTAAATTTTCTTAAAGATTCAGAAAGAGGGATCTCTAAAGGCGGATTACAGTCAAGGTTATAATGATATGGTTAATAGAATCGGGCTTATAGCGGGCAGCGGAAGGTTCCCTATTATATTCGCCCAGGCCGCGAGAAAAAAAGGTATTGAAGTAGTCGCGATAGGCATAAACGAGGAGACGTCAAAAGAGCTTGAGAAATTTGTAAATAAGATATACTGGCTTGGTGTAGGAGAGCTTGAGAGATTACTGGAAATTCTCAAAGAGGAAAATATCCGATCCGTTGTAATGGCCGGCCAGGTGAAACACAAACTGCTTTTTGATAACAATATCAAGATAGACAAAAAAATGCAATTTCTCCTGGGAGGGCTGAAGAATAAAAAGACAGACTCCATAATAGGAGCTGTCGCGAGGCTTCTGGGCCTTTCGGGGATAAAGGTTTTAAGCTCCATAACATTTCTCTCAGAGTATCTTCCGGAAAGAGGCGTTTTAACCAAGGCATTGCCTGACAAAAGGCAATTAAAGGATATAGAATTTGGGAGGAAGATAGCAAAGGCAATAGCAGGTTTGGATTTAGGGCAATCTATAGCGGTAAAAGATATGGTTGTCCTGGCAGTTGAGTCGATCGAAGGCACTGACGAAGCAATCAGAAGAGCTGCTAAATACGGCAGGGAAGGTATTGTTGTTATAAAAGTAACAAAGCCCAGGCAGGACATGCGGTTCGACGTGCCTGTGATAGGGCCTGATACCATAAGACTCCTTCAGGAAGTAAAGGCAGGCTGTCTCGCGATAGAGGCGAAGAAGACGCTTATAATAGATAAACAAGAAACCTTAAGGCTTGCAGAAGCTGGCGGCATCAGCATCGTAGCTGTTTAATCCCGTAAGTTTACAAAGTGACATTGTCAGTTTGTAAACTTGGAGTAGGCATATGGCAGATAAAACAAAGAAAAAAACATCCAAATCCAGCGATACCATAGAGGCCATTTCTAAAATCAGCAAAGCCATCTCAAGCGATTTATATCTAGAGGATATATTGAAGCTTATAGTGACAGTAACAGCAGAGGTCATGAATTCCAGGATTTGTTCGTTGATGCTCCTAGATGAAAAGAAACAAAACCTGAATATAAGGGCTACGCAGAGTATAAGCGAGGCGTATATAAATAAAAAGCCATTGGCTAAAGGCGAGGGTGTCGCGTGGAGAGCAGTGCTTGGGAATAAACCGATAGTTATATCGGACGTTACAAAAGAACCGGAGTATAAGAATAAGGATATTGCCATAAAAGAAGGCCTCGTGTCTTTATTGTGCGTGCCGTTAATTGCGAAGAATAAAGTAATAGGCGTATTGAACTGCTATACGTCCACGCCTCATAAATTCACGCCTACGGAAATAAATGTGCTGACAAGCGTGGCAAACCAAGCTGCAATCGCGATAGAGAATACAGAGCTGATAGTAAAAACAAAAGTCATACAGGAAGAACTTGAAACGAGAAAAGCGGTAGAGAGAGCAAAGGGGATTTTAATGAAGCAGGAAGGGCTTGCGGAAGAAGATGCCTTTAGGAGGATTCAAAAATACAGCATGGACCGCAGGAAGCCCATGAAAGAAGTCGCAGAAGCCATTATAGTCGCGCATGAGATGAAATGAGATCTAATTACGAAGGCCTGCAAAAAAATATAAAAAAATTAAAAACGCCTGAAATTGAAGCATGGGAAAACCAATATTCTGACAAAGAATATATGGTAACTCTGGAGAATCCGGAATTTTCATGTGTTTGTCCTAAAACAGGCTTGCCGGATTTTGCGAACATAACTATTCAATATAAACCTGGTAAATACTGCGTCGAGCTGAAATCTTTCAAGATGTATATGCTCTTTTACAGGGATATAGGCATATTTCACGAACATGTGACAAACAAGATTCTGGAAGATTTTATAAAAGCCTGCAAACCAAGGTGGGCTTGTATTAAAGGAGAATTTAATACGCGAGGCGGAATAAAAACTACTGTAACGGGTGAATATAAAAGGAGATAATCATGCCGGTAAAAACCAAAAAAGATATATTAAAATTAGCAAAAAGACATAACATTAGATTTATCAAACTATGGTTCACTGATGTCCTGGGCTTTTTGAAAGGCATTTCTATTACAAGAAGCGAACTGGAGAAGGCGCTGGGAGACGGCATGGGCTTCGATGGCTCTTCTATAGAAGGTTTTGCGCGTATAGAAGAGAGCGATATGGTGGCAATGCCTGACCCGTCCACATTTCAGCTGATTCCCTGGCGGACAGGTAAAGATGGTTTTTCCGCAAGGATGTTCTGCGATATTTTGAAACCCAATGGCAAGCCTTTTGAGGGGGACCCGCGGTATGTCTTAAAGAAAAATTTAAAGAAGGCAAAAGACCTTGGGTTTACTTATTACACAGGACCGGAGTTAGAGTATTTTTATTTTGAAAATCCCAAGAATACTATAATCCTTGATAGAGGAGGATATTTTGATTTAACGCCTCTTGATGTGGCGCAGGATTTGAGGCGCGAGACAGTAATTATGCTTGAAAATATGGGCATAGATGTAGAATATTCGCATCACGAGGTTGCTACCTCCCAGCATGAAATTGATTTGCGTTACTGCGAAGCCCTTAAAATGGCAGACAATGTGATGACGTACCGCATGGTAGTAAAAGAGATTGCCAGGCAGCACGGGAAATACGCAACATTCATGCCAAAACCGATTTATGGCATAAACGGCAGCGGCATGCATGTGCACCAGTCGCTTTTCAAGGGCTCAAAAAACGCGTTTTTCAATAAAGCTGATAAGACGCATCTTTCAGATACCGCCAAGTTTTTTATAGCCGGTATTTTAAAACATGTTAACGAAACTGCGGCAGTGACAAATCAGTGGGTAAATTCTTATAAACGGCTTGTGCCTGGTTACGAGGCGCCTGTATACATATGCTGGGCGCAGATGAACCGCTCGGCACTTGTAAGAGTCCCTATGTATAAGCCGGGCAAGGAGAAAGCGACAAGGATAGAATTCCGTTCCCCTGACCCGGCAGCAAATCCATACCTGGCATTTTCTGTGATGCTTGCGGCCGGACTTGAAGGCATAAAGAATAAATACAGACTGCCTAAGCCGTCAGAGGATAATATCTATCACATGTCAGAAAAAGAAAGGGCGAAAACCGGCATAGAGTCTTTGCCGGAGGATTTATACGAGGCAATAAAGATTACGGAAAAAAGCAAGTTAGTAAAGGAAGCCCTGGGAGACAAGCTATTCGAGTTTTTCATAAGAAACAAAAAGATGGAATGGGATGAATACAAGGCCCAGGTCAGCCAATATGAGGTTGATAAGTATCTGCCGATATTATAAAGATGGACTGTTCAGGAAAGATATGTTTATACATGCTGTGTTATTTGAGATAGGGCCGCATAATAAGTTATGTTTTATTGACAATCGGTTTTTTTGTGATACACTAGATATGTAAGCGCGGAGTAGCGCTTAAGAAGAGGAACAATGAGGCGTTCGAAAGAACGCCTTTTTTATTTCCAGTTCCTTTATTAGCGGATAATGAGGTCCTTTTTAGCAAAGTAAAGCTGAAAAGGACCTTTTTATTTTTAGGATGGTGGTAAAATATGGATTTTAGAATATTACTTGAAAAAATAACGCCTGCACTTAAATACATTGCGCGGAGACACTTGTTTTATAATCTTTACAGCGAGGAAGACCTTTACCAGGAGATGTGCCTTTATTTGTGGCAACATTACAAAAATGGTCTCCCTATAGGTATAAACAAGGGCTATGTGATTAAGGGGTGCGAGTTTCATATTCAGAATTTCTTAAGAAAAGGAAGGCCTAAGGTAAAGCTCTTCAGTCTGGATGAACTTATAACCCCCGGAGGATTGACATTAGCCGACATCCTTGAGGATAAGAAAGAAGGTTTCAGCTCAAACATGGAAAACAAGCTTACTGTTGATGAATTTAAAAATATGAGTTTAACTGACAAGGAAAAATCAGTGCTTTCTTATCTATTGAAAGGATATACAGTGCGTGAGACAGCAAAAGAGATGGAGGTTTCGCATGTTATGATCCTAAAGCACAAGAAGAGCATAATAAAAAAATGCCGCAAAAGGGCCTGCCCCGAACAAGAAAAATAATGCGAAGCATTATTTTGCGCGTCGAGGGGTTACCAAAAGCAGCTTGTTTTTACTTAATAGGGTTATAAGTTAAATAAAAACACAAAGGTGTGTAAACACAAAGGCGTTCGCGTAAGGCGAACGCCTTTTTTATTAAAATGGTTAATTCAGGAGATACAGCGTTTGTTCTGATTTCAGCGGCCTTGGTCATGCTTATGACTCCGGCTTTAGCATTTTTTTACGGGGGTATTGTCAGGCGTAAAAATGTACTGGGAATTCTCATGCAATGCATGGCGATATTGTGTTTAGTCAGCATTCAATGGGCGCTTTTTGGCTATAGCCTTTCATTCGCCCCAGGCAATCCTATTTTAGGAAGCCTTAAATGGTTTGGGCTGAACGGGGTTGGGTTTGAGCCTTATGCTGATTATGCGGGAACTATCCCTCATCAGGCATTCATGATATTTCAGGCAATGTTTGCCATTATTACGCCTGCGCTTATTATAGGCGCCTTTGCTGAAAGAATGAAATTTTTGGGTTTTATAATTTTTATGCTTCTTTGGTCCACGCTTGTTTATGATCCTGTGGCTCACTGGGTGTGGGGCGTAGGAGGATGGCTTAGGAATTTAGGGGTATTAGATTTTGCGGGAGGAGCGGTTGTTCACATCAATGCGGGAATAGCCGCTTTGGTGACAGCCTTATTAATAGGTAAAAGAAAAGGCCTTGATAATAAAGCCGCTCCGCCTCACAATATTCCTTTTGTTGTATTAGGAGCCGGTCTATTATGGTTCGGGTGGTTTGGATTTAATTCAGGGAGCGCTCTGGCTGCAAATGGCCTTGCTGTAAATGCATTTGTGGTTACAAATACCGCGGCTGCTGCTGCTGGTCTCAGCTGGGCGATGCTGGAGTGGTTATTGAATGGAAAGCCTACTATATTTGGAACGGCAACAGGCGCTATAGCCGGCTTGGCCGCGATTACGCCCGCAGCGGGTTTTGTAAGCGTGGCACCTGCAATGATCATAGGGTTATTTGCCAGCATATTCTGTTATATTGCAGTAGCGGTTATTAAGCCAAAATTAGGTTATGACGATTCGTTAGATGCTTTTGGTGTCCATGGCATCAGCGGCGCACTGGGGATTATAGCGACTGGTTTATTTGCATCGAAGACAGTAAACCAAGCTGGTTCAAATGGCTTATTTTTTGGCAACCCTCATCAGCTATTTGTGCAGGCTGTGGCAGCGCTGGCTACGATTGTTTATTCTGCAATCGTTACCTTTATTATATATAAGTTGGTAGACGCGACAGTAGGCATGCGTGTTTCTGAGAAAGAAGAGATGGTGGGCCTTGATCTCAGCCAGCATCATGAAGGCGCATATACAATGTTGGAATAAATTTGGTCGCTCGGGATCAAATTTTGCTTCGCAAAATTTGAGGTGTAAAATGAAACTGATAATAGCAATAATTCAACCGAGTAAATTCGCAGAGGTAAGAGATGAGCTTTACAAATCAGAGGTAAATCTTATTACAGTGAGCGAAGTCCTGGGCCACGGAAGGCAGAAAGGATTCAGCGAAGTCTACCGCGGAGTAAAAGAGATGGGTAATCTTTTAAAAAAGATACGGCTTGAAATCGCGGTCAATGAAAACTTTGTAGAGCCTACAATAAAAGCTATTATTAAAGGCGCGAAAACAGGCGAAACAGGGGATGGTAAGATTTTTGTTCTAGATCTAAAGGAATGTATCCGTATCCGCACGGAAGAGCGTGGGGGTGTGGCAATAGGGTGATTTTTTGGTTACCAAAAAATAAGCTTTTTTACTTTAATAATTAGGCACATTGTAGGTGTCTGTAGCATAATAGATTGATAGAGAACACAGGCGTTCATTAATGTCAAAGAGTTTGACTGATTGAACGCCTTTTTTATTTTTAAAGAGAGGAAAGGAACAAAAAATGGCAAAGAAAAAAGAAGCAAAAGAGGTCAAGATGAAGAATCCGTTGACAAACGGCAATTTTGATGAAGCTGCAGCCAGGGATGTCATGAAGCTTATAAAGGAAAAGGACATCAAGATTATTGACTTGAAATTTAATGATCTGCCTGGGTTGTGGCAGCATTTCTCCATACCTGCGACAGAGTTAAAAGACATGCCTGACCTCACACGCTCTATTTGGGTTGACGGCATAGGCTTCGACGGCTCGTCAATAAGAGGGTTTCAGAAGATACAAGAGTCTGACATGATATTGATTCCTGATCCTTCAACAGCGATAATAGATCCGGTTTGTGAAGTTTCTACGCTTAGCATGCTCTGTGATATATACGACCCCTTAACGAAGAAGCCATATACGCGCGACCCACGCTATATTGCGAAAAAAGCGGAGAAATATCTGAAGGATTCAGGCATAGCGGATACCATTTATTTCGGGCCCGAGGCAGAATTTTTTATATTTAACAGCATACGTTTTGATCAGACCGAGAACTCCGGTTATTATTTTATCGATTCTGATGAGGCAGATTGGAATACCGGCCGCGATGAAAATCCTAATTTAGGATACAAGATACGTTTCAAGGAAGGGTATTTTCCTGTGCCTCCGCATGATTCCATTCAGGATTTAAGGAGTAGGATCATCCTTAAGATGATTGAATCAGGAATCAATGTAGAAGTGCACCACCACGAAGTAGCCACTGCCGGCCAGTGCGAGATTGACATGAAGTTCGATAAACTGACCAAGATGGGCGATAATCTCCTCCTTTACAAATATATCATCAAGAACATGGCCAAGAAAAATGGCATGGTCGCTACCTTTATGCCAAAGCCGCTCTTTGCAGATAACGGTTCAGGCATGCATTGTCACCAGAGTCTGTGGAAAAATGGCGTAAACCTATTCTATGACAAGAAAGGATATGCGTTCTTGTCTCAAACAGCCAAGTATTATATCGGTGGCTTATTAAAGCATGCCAACAGCTTAATGGCATTCTGCGCGCCAACGACTAACTCCTATAAGAGATTGGTTCCAGGTTATGAAGCTCCGGTAAACCTTGTTTATTCCGCAAGAAACCGTTCCGCAGCAGTAAGGATTCCCATGTATTCTGATAACCCGAAATCAAAAAGGATAGAGTTCAGACCTCCGGACCCTGCGTGTAACGGCTACCTGGCTTTCAGCGCTATGCTCATGGCAGGGCTTGACGGCATACAGCATAAGATTGATCCGGGCGAGCCATTGGACGTCGATCTTTTTGAATTAAGCGAAGAAGAGCTTAATAAGATTGCTACGGTTCCTTCTTCTTTGCGCAGGGCAATAGATGCCTTGGAGGCCGACCATGATTATCTTTTAAAAGGCGGGGTATTCACCAAGGATGTAATCGATATCTGGCTTGAGTATAAACGTAAAAGAGAGATAGATCCAATCAGGATGAGGCCGCATCCGTACGAATTTTATTTATATTTTGATATTTAAATGAGGCCATGACTTATGGAGCGCGAAGCGCGACATAAGTCATGTGACCGAATTTATCCTGAGGATGCGACATTGCTGGTGCGACGAATAAGGAGCACCGCTTAGCAAGTCTGCCGAGAATGTGAGGCAGGCAAGGAGTATCCGAAAGATCTCTTTTCTCATTTTTTTAAATATGCCTGCATAATTATTAGGCATTTGTAATATGGACAGAGAAAATTATATGGACAAGATTGACGAGGCTTTTATTAGCATACAAAGAGGAGAGATATACCACGTGCTCATAAGCAATACAGAAAAAATGATTATTGAAAAAGCGCTGGAGCGCTCTTTTGGAAATCAGATTCTTGCGGCCAAGATACTCGGTATAAATCGTAACACGATACGCACCAAGATAAGAAAATTAAACATAGACGTTCATAGGTTTAAGATATGAAAAACCGTAATTTTCCAGAAAAACAAGGGCTTTATGATCCAAGATTTGAGCATGATTCTTGCGGGGTGGGGTTTGTCTGTAATATAAAAGGTAAAAAATCGCATGAGATCATAAGCCAGGGCCTTGAGGTCTTGACCCGCTTGTCGCATAGAGGCGCAACTGGCGCTGATCCAAATACAGGGGACGGCGCAGGCATATTAATACAGCTGCCGCATGAATTTTTTTACAAGGCATGCCTTGAGAATAATATTAACTTGCCACAGGAAGGCGGTTATGGAGCAGGCCTTGTATTTTTACCGAGAAGGAGCGCAGATTATAATTTCTGTAAAAATGTTTTTTCAGAGATAGTGCGCAGGGAAGGCCAATATCTTCTTGGATGGCGCAATGTGCCTATCAACGATTCCGGCATAGGCAGGACTGCGAGGGAAAGCGAGCCCTTGATAGAGCAGGTCTTTATTGCTAAGAATCCAAAGATAATAGATGCAATTGATTTTGAAAGAAAACTCTATGTCATAAGAAAGAAAATAGAAAATGCCATCCGCCTTTCTTCGTTAAAAGAGAAAATGTTTTTCTACATAACTAATCTTTCTTCAAGGACTTTTTCATACAAGGGTTTATTAATGCCTTTCCAGCTCGGGAATTTTTTTCTCGATCTAAAAGACGACGGTCTTAAAAGCGCGATATGCTTAGTCCATTCGCGTTACAGCACCAACACCTTTCCCACATGGGACCTTAGCCAGCCATTCAGGTTTTTGGCCCATAACGGAGAAATAAATACATTGCATGGCAACATAAACTGGATGAAGGCAAGGGAAGGCATTTTAAAAAGCAATCTTTTTGGAAAAGACCTTAAGAAAATAATGCCGGTAATAGTCCCTGGCGGAAGCGATTCCGCAACCCTGGATAATGTATTTGAATTTTTGGTTCTTTCAGGAAGATCCATAGAGCATGCCATGGCCATGTTAATACCGCCTGCATGGCAGAATAATAACCGGATTAACCAGAAGCTGAAGGATTTTTACAAATACCACGCCTGTTTAATGGAGCCATGGGACGGGCCAGCCTCAATCGCTTTTAGCGACGGCACAAGAATAGGCGCTGTCTTAGACAGGAACGGCTTAAGGCCGAGCCGCTATATCGTTACAAAGGATGATCTTGTAGTGATGGCTTCGGAAGTCGGGGTTTTAGATATAGAGCCTTCAAGGATAATTTTGTCAGGCCGGCTTGAACCAGGCAAAATCTTTTTCATTGATACAGAACTTGAGAGGATAGTGGACGATAGAGAGATAAAGGAAAATATATCCAGCTCCAAGCCATATGGTTTGTGGATTAAGAAAAACATGGTGGAGTTGGACGGAATGAAAAAAGAAACCAGAGAAGGCTTTGATGTTTTGACCGCGCTGAAGGCATTTGGATACACAAGAGAAGATCTAAAGGTTCTCGTAAAGCCAATGGCAGAAAAAGGCCTTGAACCAGTGGGCTCAATGGGAAATGACACGCCTCATGCTGTATTGTCTACTAGGCCGCAGCTTCTATATAGTTACTTCAAGCAGCTTTTTGCGCAGGTCACGAATCCTGCAATTGACCCCATAAGAGAAGAGCTTGTGATGAGCTTAGAGACTTATGCAGGCCCTGAAAAAAATATCCTTGAAGAAAGCCCTCTTCATTGTCATAAGTTGAAGATAAAAAACCCTATACTTACCAATAGGGAACTCTCGAAGATATCGTCCATAAGAAAAAATAGCTTCAGGACAAAGACAATATCTACGCTTTTTGATGTCTTTGACAAAAAGGATTTCAAGGGAGCTATAAAAAGGGTATGCAGAGAATCTGAGCGCGCCATAAAGCATGGATATAGTTTCATTATATTGAGCGATAGGGGAGTTGATAGAAAATGCGCAAGCCTGCCAATGCTTCTTGCAGTAGGCGCACTGCATCATCACCTCGTAAGAAAATCCTTGAGGACTCAGATAGGCCTTATCGTAGAAAGCGCAGAACCAAGAGAGGTGCATCACTTTGCACTTTTATTCGGATATGGCGCGGATGCAATAAATCCATACCTTGCATATGAATCAATAAGGCTCATGATCCAGGAGAAGGAATTAGATTTGAGCTTGCATGCGGCGCTGAATAATTATATTAAGGCAGTGGATAAAGGCATACTTAAGATTTTATCCAAGATGGGTATATCGACACTACAAAGTTATAGGGCCGCACAGATATTTGAAGCATTGGGTTTAAGCGAAGAGGTGATAGACCTTTGTTTTTCAGGCACTACCTCACGCATAGGTGGCATCGGGTTCGATATTATTAGAGAAGAGACGGTTTCAAGACATAAGAGTGCATTTTATAGCACTAATAGCTTTGGCATCTTGCCTAGTGGCGGTGCATACCAGTGGAAAAAAGACGAGGAGTTTCATTTGTGGAATCCAGATACCATAGCAAGTCTGCAGGATGCTGTTAGAAAGAACGATCCTAAAAAATATAAAGAGTTTGCAATGCTAATAAATGACCAGAGTAAAAATCCTGCCACCATAAGGTCTCTATTAAAGTTTAAAAAAGCAATATCAATTCCTATATCTGAGGTTGAACCTGCAAGCGAGATAATCAAACGTTTTGTGACAGGCGCGATGAGTTTCGGGTCTATCAGTAGGAGTGCCCACGAGACAATCGCCATCGCGATGAATAAACTGGGCGCTAAGTCAAATACAGGCGAAGGCGGAGAAGACCCAAAGAGGTTTGTGCTTTTAGGTAACGGCGATTTTGCGAGAAGCGCTATAAAACAGGTTGCATCAGGAAGATTCGGGGTAACCACGAATTATCTTGTAAATGCAGACGAGCTTCAGATAAAGATTAGCCAGGGCGCAAAGCCAGGAGAGGGGGGCCAGCTTCCTGGACATAAGGTGAGCGTTACCATTGCAGCTACCCGTTATACAACGCCGGGCGTTACCTTGATATCCCCTCCTCCGCATCACGATATTTATTCAATAGAAGACCTGGCCCAGCTCATATTTGATTTGAAAAATGTTAACCCTCGGGCAAGGATAAGCGTGAAACTTGTTTCTGAAGTCGGCGTAGGAACGATTGCCGCAGGGGTTACAAAGGGACATGCAGACATGATATTGATTTCAGGAGGAGACGGCGGTACAGGCGCCTCCCCCTTGAGCTCAATAAAACATGCAGGGTTGCCATGGGAACTGGGACTTTCTGAAACGCACCAGACCCTTTTACTCAATGACCTGCGAAGCCGCGTGAAATTACAGACAGACGGCCAGATGAGGACAGGAAGAGACGTTGCAATAGCAGCATTATTAGGCGCAGAGGAATTTGGATTCTGTACGGCTGTTTTGATTGTATTGGGCTGCGTTATGTTGAGGCATTGCCATTTGAATAACTGCGCAATGGGCATAGCCACTCAGGAAGAACTTTTGGAAAAAAGGTTTTGCGGAAGGCCGGAGTATATAATCAGCTATTTCAATTTTGTCGCAGAGGAGCTGCGCGGGATCATGGCAGAGCTCGGCGTGAGGAGTTTAAATGAAATGATAGGCAGGGTTGATTTACTTGAGATAAACAGAAAGATTCTTCCATGGAAGGCAAAAGAAATAGATTTTTCAAGGATTCTTTATAAACCTCGCGTGCCAGAAGAGTTCAGAAGATATTGTCTTGTTGAACAAGACCACGGCATAGATAGGATATTAGACAGAGAACTCATAGAAAAGGCCAGGCCGGCATTAGAAAAAAGGGAGAGAGTTATCATAAAATCAGTGATAAAAAATAGCGATAGGGCTACCGGCGCAATGTTGAGCGGAGAAGTTTGTAAACGTTACGGTGAAGAAGGCCTGGCAGAGGACACTATCCATTGTAAGTTTAAAGGCGCAAGCGGTCAGAGTTTCGGAGCATGGCTTACTAAAGGAGTAACCTTTGAGCTCGAAGGCATGGCAAATGATTATGTTGGGAAAGGCTTATCAGGCGGAAAGATAATCATGTATCCTTATAAGGATACATGCTATAAGCCAGAAGAAAATATACTCATAGGTAATACTACTTTTTACGGCGCCATAAACGGCGAGGCATATATAAAAGGCATTGCAGGGGAACGATTCTGCATACGTAATTCAGGCGCATACGCAGTTGTAGAAGGGGTAGGCGATCACGGCTGTGAATACATGACAGGCGGAAGGGTAGTCATATTGGGGCAGACAGGAAGGAATTTTGGCGCTGGCATGTCAGGCGGCATAGCGTATGTCTATGATAAAAATAAAGATTTTAAAGATAAATGCAACATGGAGATGGTGGAACTCGAGGAATTGGAGGAATCTGATATCGATACATTGAGGGAATTATTAAACAATCATTATAGATACACGCAGAGCAGCGTAGCCAAAGAAATCCTGGATAATTTCTATAATGAGTTGGATAATTTTGTAAAAGTAATGCCAATAGAATACAAACATGTTTTAAAGAAAGATAAAGTATACAAGAAAGAACTTGTGGAAATCACAGAAGGGTAATATATGGGCGATCCAAGAGGATTTTTGAACATAAAAAGAGAGACAATGTTATATAGGCCTGTCTGCGAGCGCGTCAAGGATTATGAAGAAGTCAGTCTACTGAGATCCGAAAGGGTATCTTTAGAGCAGGCCTCGCGCTGCATGGACTGCGGCACGCCTTTTTGCCATTGGGGATGTCCGTTAGCTAATTTTATTCCCGAATGGAATGACCTCGTGTTCAGGAAACAATGGAAAAAGGCCCTACAGGTACTACAGGCTGCGAATAATTTCCCGGAATTTACAGGAAGGTTATGTCCTGCGTTATGCGAATACGCATGTGTCTTGGCTATAAATGACGAGCCGGTTACGATAAGGGAGAATGAACTCGCTATAATCGAATACGGATTCGAGCATGGTTTTATAAAGCCGAATCCTACGAATAAAAGGACAGGGAAAAAAGTTGCGGTTATCGGCTCTGGCCCAGCTGGATTAGCGTGTGCTGATGAGTTAAATAAACTCGGCCACAAGGTCATTGTATTTGAAAAAGATGATAAAATAGGCGGAATTCTGCGCTATGGCATACCTGATTTTAAATTGGAAAAACATATAATAGACAGACGCCTTGCAATATTGAAGAAGGAAGGCATTAAGTTTGAGGCCTCAGCAAATATTGACATAAATAGCGTCTCCAAATTAAAAAAAGATTTTGATGCAGTTTGTTTTGCCTGCGGCGCCGGAACACCGCGCGATTTAAATATAGAGGGAAGGTCTTTGAAAGGTGTATATTTTGCAATGGATTATTTGACGCAATCTAATCACCTTGTAGGGAACGGTTTAAAACCGTTCCCTACTAGTGGAAATGGTTTTATAGATACAAAAGGCAAAAAGGTTGTTGTCTTGGGAGGCGGAGATACAGGAGCTGATTGCGTAGGCGTAGCTCACAGGCAAGACGCAAAGTGTGTAATCCAGATAGAACTCTTGCCAAAACCATCAAAAGATAGACCCCAGAATCAACCCTGGCCAATATATCCTTTTATATTTAAGAATACCACAAGCCATGAGGAAGGCGGAGAGCGCAAATGGTCAATACTTACAGAGAGATTCCTTGGAGAAGACGGCCATGTTAAAAAATTATCCTGTGTTCAGGTGGATAGCGAGATAAAGGAAATTCCTGGAACCGAGTTTGAGATAGATGCTGATTTGGTGATACTGGCGCTAGGATTCTTGCCGCCTGAAAAAAGAGAAGATCACGTCTCTTCTAAAAAAGGCATATTCTATGCAGGAGACATGCACATTGGTCAGTCCCTAATTGTGCGCGCCATGTCCGACGGCCGCAACACAGCGGATCTTATAGATAGGTATCTAAAATAAGGTTACCAAAAAAGCCTATTTTTTACTTTAATTATTAGGGAAGTTATATAATTAGGGCACAAGGTTAGTGCTTTAAAGATAGGACAGAGACGTTCAGCCATTTTATACTATGGCAGGACGTCTTTTTTATTTTACGCGGGGTAGTGCATGCTCAAAAAGGAAATTGCCATGAAAGATAAAGCCTTGCTCAAAAAAGCGCTTTTAGAAGTAGAGGCGCAAATGAAACAGCATAACATAGAGGGATTTAAGTTCTTGCGGCATTTGAATCAATTGCATAAAAGGCAGGTTCATAAGTAAAAATTTTTGGACAAAATTGCCTAAAAATTAAGCATGAAGAGGTGTTTATGCATACAAAATCATATAAAGAACAGATAAAAGCCTTGTCAAAAATCAGCAAGGCAATTGCTTCTGATTTGTATCTGGAAGACATATTGCGCTTGATCGTTACCGTAACCGCTCAGGTCATGGATTCAAACATATGTTCATTGATGTTAATAGATGAAGAAAAGAATGAGCTTGTCATAAGGGCCACGCAGAGCATCAGCGAGGAGTACAATAAAAAACCACCTTTAAAAATAGGAGAAGGTATTGCGGGGAAGGTCGCAAAACTTAACAAGCCTATGATCGTAAAAGACGTGACAAAGGAAAAAGAATACAAGTATCAGGATATTGCAAAGAAAGAAGGGCTTTGTTCGCTTTTGTGCGTTCCGTTATCAGTCAAGAATAAGGTTATAGGCGTTATAAACTGTTATACTTCGTCGCCCTATGATTTTAAGGAAACGGAGATAGAAATTTTAAGTGTTATAGCTAACCAGGCAGCTGTTGCAATAGAGAATACGGAACTGATGGTGAGAAGCAGGGTAATCCAGGAAGAATTGGAAACGCGCAAAAAGATAGAGCGCGCAAAAGGGATATTGATGAAGGAAGGAGGTATGACAGAGGAAGAGGCGTATCTCAAGCTTCAAAAGTACAGCATGGATAATCGTAAGAGCATGCGCGAGGTAAGTGAGGCGATTATCATGACGTCAGAATTGACAAAGAGGTTGCATAAATAACCGCGTGTAGCGGATAAAAAAAGGAGAATAACTGTGAATCTATGTAAGCCTAATGCAAACGATGCAACAAGGACGTTTAATCGTTCTAAGAGTGTGGTACCAAGTTCAGGTATTTGTTCAAGGTGCATTGACGGATGTAAGGGGAATTGTGAGGTTTTTAAAGCAAGTTTTAGAGGCAGGGAGGTTGTTTATCCGGGACCTTTTGGAGACGTTACAGCAGGCGGAGACAAGGATTATCCTGTTGATTATTCTCATTTAAACATACAAGGTTATGCCCTGGGTGCAAAAGGCCTGCCCAAGGGCGTGGAAGGAAATCCTGATACAGCCACATTTCCCAAGGTGGATACAGAAGTCGAATACGGCTGGGACATAAAGGTAAAGATGAAGGTTCCGATATTCACAGGCGCGCTTGGCTCTACTGAAATAGCCCGCAAGAACTGGGAGCATTTTGCAATTGGCGCGGCGATTTCAGGCGTTACGCTCGTATGCGGAGAAAATGTATGCGGGATAGATCCCGGTCTAGAGCTTGATAACAAGGGAAAAATTAAGATTTCGCCGGAGATGGATAGGCGTATAGAAGTGTATAAAAAATTTCATAATGGTTACGGTGAGATATTAGTGCAGATGAACGTTGAAGACACTCGTTTGGGAGTCGCGGAATATGTCAGAAAGAAACATAAACTTGAAACAATAGAATTAAAATGGGGCCAGGGCGCAAAGTGCATAGGCGGGGAGATAAAGGTAAACTCTCTTGAAAGGGCCCTTGAGCTCCAGAAAAGAGGATATATTGTAACCCCTGATCCGTCACTGCACGCGAACCAGGCGGCATTCAAGGACGGTGCAATAAAGGAATTTGAAAGGCATTCCCGTCTTGGTTTCGTTTCTGAAAAGGGATTTATGGCAGAAATAAAGCGCTTGAGGGATTTGGGTTTTAAGAGAATAACTCTCAAGACAGGCGCTTATTCTCTAGTAGAGCTTGCAATGGCAATAAGATATTCGTCTATGGCAAAGATAGATCTATTGACCATAGACGGGGCCGGCGGTGGCACAGGCATGAGCCCATGGAGGATGATGGAGGAGTGGGGAATACCTACTTTTTATCTCCAGGCGCTTACTCATGAATTCTGCGAAAAATTAGCAAAGAAGAAAATGAGAATCCCTGACATAGCTATTGCAGGAGGATTTTCCACAGAGGACCACGTGTTCAAGGTTCTGGCAATGGGCGCCCCTTATGTAAAGGCAGTTTGCATGGGCAGGGCGCTGATGATACCAGGCATGGTTGGAAAAAATATAGGTAATTGGCTTAAATCAGGGGATTTGCCGCAGACGGTTTCGGAATTTGGCAAGACAGAAAAAGAGATATTCGTATATTACGAAGAGCTTGTTGATAGGTATGGAAAAGATATGAAGGATATACCATTAGGAGCGGTGGGCATATATTCATTTGCCCAGAAGATAAAGGTAGGGCTCCAGCAGTTGATGGCAGGCAGCCGCAATTTCAAGATAGATACCATTTCAAGAAAGGACCTGATGTCTTTGACCGAAGAGGCAGCTAAGATATCAAAGATTCCCTATGTAATGGATGCATATCGCAAGGAGGCAGAGGCGATATTGGAAGGGAAATAAAAGGAGGTGTCGTATGAAAGGTAAGGGTTTGTGCATTACCTGTGTTCACGATAAGAATTGTGTTTTTACAAAGAGCCCCCCTGTCTTACAATGCGAAGAATTTACTGATTACATATCAGTAAAGGCAGCGCCTCTAAGATTAAAGGCTGGAACAACACAAGAGAAAACGCAAGTCGATGAAGAAACAGAAGGTTCTGAATAAACAAGCAAAGATTGTCCTTGAGGATGGCAAGGTCTTTACTGGTTTTTCCTTTGGCGCAAGAGGGGAGAGATGCGGAGAGGTTGTTTTTAATACCAGTATGTCCGGTTATCAGGAAATACTGACTGATCCGTCATATAAAGGCCAGATTGTTGCAATGACCTACCCCCTTATAGGTAATTACGGCGTCAATATAGAGGATGTCGAATCAAGAAGGGTATTTCTGGAAGGTTTTATTGTAAAGGAATATAGCGGCATTGCGAGTAATTGGCGCTCCAGTAAAACATTAAAGAGTTACCTTAAAGAAAATAATATTGTAGGCGTGGAAGGCATAGATACAAGATCTCTCACGCGCCATATCAGACTGCGGGGCGCGATGAAGGCAATTATCTCAACACAGGACCTGGATGAGAAGAGTTTGCTTAAGAAAGTAAAATCCTCGCCGGGCCTCGTTGGCATTGACCTGGTAAAAGAGGTTACGTCTGATAAAATTCAATACTGGAATAAAAGCGGAAAATACAAAGTAGTTGTTATAGATTGCGGGGTTAAATTTAATATCCTGAGAGAATTAGTTAAAAGAGGATGCAGGGCAATCGTTGTCCCTGCATATACAAGCAGCGAGAAAATTTTAGAGATAAAGCCGGACGCTGTATTGCTTTCGAATGGGCCGGGAGACCCTCAGGCCTTAGTATATGTTGTTAATACTGTTAAGAAATTAATTGGGAAAATGCCGATTTTTGGGATATGCCTTGGCCATCAGGTGCTGGGGCTGGCATTAGGAGGGAAAACTTACAAGCTTAAGTTTGGGCATCATGGCGCGAATCATCCGGTAAAAGATTTACGGACAGGTAAGGTTTCTATAACTGTGCAGAACCATGGTTTTTGCGTGGATATAAAATCTTTGAACAAAAAGGATGTAGAGATAACGCACGTGAATTTAAATGATAATACATCGGAAGGGATGAGGCATAAGAAAATGCCGATTTTTTCAGTACAGTTTCATCCTGAATCTTCGGCAGGGCCGCATGACGCGAAATATTTATTTGATGAGTTTATAAGGATGATGGAGACCTGATGCCAAAGAGAACCGATATAAAGAAAATTTTGATAATCGGGTCAGGGCCTATAGTGATTAGCCAGGCGTGCGAATTTGACTATTCAGGAACCCAGGCGTGCAAGGTCTTGAAGCAGGAGGGTTTTAAGGTAGTGCTTGTAAATTCAAATCCAGCCACTATCATGACTGACCCTGAAATGGCATACAAGACTTATATAGAGCCGATAACAGTGGAGGCGATTGAAAAAATTATTGCCAAAGAAAAACCTGACGCGCTTTTGCCTACCCTGGGCGGCCAGACCGCGTTGAATGCTACAATAGGACTTTTTGAAAAAGGCATCTTAAAGAAATATAACGTTGAAACAATAGGGGCGGATATAAAGGCGATAAAAAAAGGCGAGGATAGGCAGTTATTTAAAGAGGCAATGAAAAAAATAGGCATTGATCTTCCCAAGAGCGGTAAGGCTTACAACCTGAAGGTCGCGGCCGGTATTGCTAAAAAGCTCGGTTTTCCTGTCATAATAAGGCCGAGTTTTACATTGGGAGGGACAGGCGGGAGCATTGCCTGGGGCATGAAAGAATTTCAAGAGCTTGCGAAGCGCGGGCTTGAGTCGAGCATGATAGGAGAGATACTTATAGAAGAATCAGTAATCGGCTGGAAAGAATTTGAGTTGGAGGTAATGCGTGATTTAAAGGACAATGTTGTCATAGTCTGCTCAATTGAAAATTTCGACCCAATGGGGATACATACCGGCGACAGCATTACTGTCGCGCCGGCCCAGACTCTCACTGACAAGGAATACCAGAAAATGAGGGATGCTTCTATAAAGTGTATCAGGGAGATAGGCGTTCAGACAGGCGGTTCAAATATACAATTTGCAGTACATCCAAAGACAGGCAGGCAGGTTATTATTGAGATGAACCCCAGGGTTTCAAGGAGTTCCGCGCTTGCCTCAAAAGCGACAGGTTTTCCGATCGCGAAGATCGCGGCAAAATTAGCGGTTGGTTACACGCTAGACGAGATATCAAACGACATCACCAGGAAAACACCGAGCTCGTTTGAGCCGGCCATTGATTATTGCGTTGTGAAGGTGCCGCGTTTTACTTTTGAAAAGTTTCCTGAGGCAAAGGACATTTTGGGCGTGTCAATGAAGTCGGTCGGAGAGACAATGGCGATAGGCAGGACATTTAAAGAGGCATTGCAGAAGGCTTTGCGCGGCTTGGAAATAGGCCATAGCGGTTTGGATAACAAATTGGATTATCACCGGATCCCGGATGAAAAAATAAAACTGCGCTTAAGAGAGCCGAACGCCTCGAGGATTTTTTATATAAAATATGCATTGCAGAAAGGATACAATATTGAAAAGATTAATAGGCTCACAGGCATCGATCCATGGTTTTTGCAGAATATAAAAGAAATTGTAGGGTTTGAGAAAGAGATATTTGCTGTATCCCAAAAAAGTAGGGGAGGTTTAAACCTGCCCTACGGTGCGGAAAGAGGATTATTGCTCAAAGCCAAGCAATACGGTTTCAGTGATAGGCAGATAGCTGATTTGACCGGATCCAACGAATTGTCCGTAAGAAAACTTCGTAAGCAGAAAGGCATTGAGGCAGTTTTTAAACTCGTGGATACCTGCGCGGCGGAGTTTGAGGCATATACACCATACTATTATTCAACCTATGAGGAAGAAGATGAGACGCGGTTTTCAAAAAAGAAAAAGATTATGATACTCGGCGGCGGGCCGAATAGGATCGGCCAGGGAATAGAGTTTGACTACTGCTGCTGCCACGCGTCTTTTGCGTTAAGGGAACTTGGCTACGAGACTATAATGGTAAATTCAAATCCTGAAACTGTGTCCACTGATTACGATACATCGGATAAACTTTATTTTGAGCCGCTTACGTTTGAAGACGTGATGAATATTATAGATAGGGAAAAGCCGGACGGCGTGATAGTGCAGTTTGGCGGCCAGACGCCTTTAAATTTGGCACGCGGGTTAGAAAAAGCAGGAGCGCCTATTATCGGAACCAGCGTTGACTCTATTGACAAGGCGGAGGACAGGGAGAAATTCGCGAAGGTGCTGAAAAAATTAAACATTAGCCAGCCGGAAAATGGCTCCGCGTTTTCAAAAGAGGAGGCGCTCAGTATCGCAAAAAAGATAGGATATCCTGTTTTAGTAAGGCCTTCTTATGTTTTAGGCGGCAGGGCAATGAGGATTGTTTACGACGACAATACCCTGAAGAATTTTATCAGCGAAGCGCAGAAGGCCTGCGAAGGCCATCCAGTGCTCATAGATAAATTTTTAGAAGACGCGATTGAGGTAGATGTAGACGCTATCTCTGATGGTACTTTAATAGTGATAGGCGGGATAATGGAACACATAGAAGAGGCAGGCGTGCATTCAGGCGATTCTGCCTGCGTGCTGCCTCCGCATACATTAGGCGATGATATATTGAATACCATAAAAAGATATACCTGCGCGCTCTCTAAAGAACTGAAAGTCAATGGCCTTGTAAACATACAGTTTGCAATAAAAGACGACAGGGTATTTTGCCTTGAGGTAAATCCAAGGGCATCCAGGACAGTCCCTTTTGTAAGCAAGGCGACAGGCGTTCCGCTTGCGAAAATAGCCGCGAAAGTCATGGCCGGAAAAAGTTTAAAAGAGCTGGGTTTTATAAAAGAGGTTAAAATAAAGCATATCGCGGTAAAGGAATCGGTGCTTCCTTTTTCAAGATTTTCAGGCGTGGATATAATTCTTGGCCCGGAGATGAAATCAACAGGCGAGGTGATGGGTATAGATAATTCTTTTGGCGCGGCATTTTACAAGTCTCAGCTTGCCGCGGGACAGAACCTTCCGCTAAAAGGCAGGATACTCATAAGCGTGAAGAATAACGACAAAAGAAACATGGTTTTCATCGCGAAGAAACTCTGCGACATGGGTTTTGAGATTATCGCGACAAAAGGCACTTACAAGGCGCTTTGTTCAAATAACATAAAGGCGGTTTTTGTCGGCAAGATCTCAGACGGCGATAATAAAATCCTGGACCTTATTAAAAATAATGAGGTGCAGCTTGTTATAAATACGCCTTCCGGAGCAAAAGGGCAATCGGATATGAGGCCTATAAGGTCTTTGGCAGTGATGCGGGGCATTCCGTGTATCACTACAATGAACGGCGCCCAGGCAGCTGTGAATGGGATAGAGACAGTCATGAAGAAAGGTTTTGGAGTAAAGGCGATACAAGAATATATCAATAGCCGGTGTTAAGCGCAAGGTGTAAGGAGGCGGGGATATGTCAAAATTTATCTTTGTAACAGGGGGCGTGGTATCAAGCTTGGGCAAAGGCATTTCATCCGCGGCCATAGGCCGGCTTTTAGAGTCGCGCGGCCTGAAAGTGACTCTGATAAAATGCGACCCGTACATAAATATTGACCCGGGGACCATGAATCCTTTTCAGCACGGTGAGGTGTATGTGACAGAAGACGGCGCTGAAACAGATCTGGACCTTGGGCATTATGAGCGCTTTACAAACGCGCAGATTACAAAGGATAATAATATTACAACAGGGAAGATATATTATTCTGTTATTACAAAAGAAAGAAAAGGGGATTATTTAGGAAAAACAGTCCAGATAATTCCGCATATCACTGATGAGATAAAACATTGTTTAAAAAAGGCGCCAAGCGAACAAAGAGTTGATGTGGCAATAGTGGAAATAGGAGGGACCGTAGGAGATATAGAAAGTCTTCCTTTTTTAGAAGCAATAAGGCAGATGAGGCTTGAATTAGGCCACGACTACGCAATGAATATTCATGTCACACTTGTGCCCTACATAAAGTCAGCAGGCGAGATAAAGACAAAGCCCACACAGCATAGCGTCGGCACCTTGAGGCAGATAGGCATAATTCCAGACATTATTATATGCAGGACAGAGCGGGTTCTTAGCAAGGAATCCAAGGAAAAGATAGCTCTTTTTTGCAATGTGGATGAGGATGCTGTTATAACTGCCGTGGATGTTAAAAGCATCTATGAGGTCCCGGGTATGTTTAAACAACAAAACCTGGATAATTTAATAGTAAAACGCCTTAATCTTAAATGCGATAAAAGCGATCTCAATAATTGGGAAGACAGCGTAATCAAGAGATTAAGGCATTCTAAAAAAGTAGTGGAGATAGCTGTTGTCGGAAAATATATAACCCTGCAGGATGCTTATAAGTCAATATACGAAGCGCTTACGCATGGCGCGATTAGTAATGAGGCGCGTTTAATTATAAAAAAGGTTGATTCGGAAGATATTGAGAAAGATGGGGCGGCCAAGCATCTCAGCGGCGTAAAAGGTATTTTGGTTCCGGGCGGATTTGGAAATAGAGGCATAGAGGGCAAGATTCAGGCAATACAGTTTGCGAGGGAAAACAATATACCATTTTTCGGCATATGTTTAGGCATGCAGACAGCGGTTATTGAATTTGCGAGGAATGTATGCGGGTTGAAGCAGGCAAATTCTACGGAGTTTAATAAAACCACAAAATACCCTGTAATAAGTTTATTAGATGAGCAGAAGAAGGTAGAGAATAAAGGCGCTACTATGCGCCTTGGTGCGTATGAATGTGTTTTAAAGAAGGACACAAAGGCGCACAGCGCTTATAAGCATGCCAGCATATTTGAAAGGCACAGGCATAGATACGAGTTTAATAATGAATATAGGAATGTTATGGAAGATAAAGGAATGGTTTTTTCCGGTTTTTATCCAAAGGCCGGCTTAGTTGAGATAATAGAGCTTAAAGACCACCCCTGGTTTATTGGCTGTCAATTCCATCCTGAATTCAAATCCAAGCCTGACAACGCCCATCCTTTATTCAGGGACTTTATCGCTGCGGCTGTATAGCTGCTTTAAAAATTGTAATACTTTCAATGTTTGGTTACGCCTTTACTCTGCCCAGCCCAGCAGGGTGAGAGGCCTTTTTGACACGAGCCCCGTCCCAAATCTAAGTGTTACCTTAAAAAGATTCGCATAGGTTTGGGACGGGGCGAGCGGAAAAACGGAGCAAAATTTCCACGCTGGGGAAATTTTGTGTCCTTGAGGCCTGCTGAGTTGGGCAGAGTAAGTTAGTTTTAATTGTAACCTGACTATTCAAACAGTACAGCTACTTTAAAAATCTGCTTGCCAATCTTATCAGGCGTTGATATAATAAACCAACTTGGCACAATGCTAGTGCCTCTAAGAGTTAGGACAAAGACGTTCTAAGGATTGACGGCATAGAGCGTCTTTTTTATTTAAACCAGAGTGCCTAAAAAATAGGCGCATGGTTTCAAACTTAAAAGAAAGATCAGAAGATGAGGATATTAAATAAGGAGATCATAGCTGACAGCCTGGGGACGCGCATTGTAAAGATTGATATCCAGTCGCCGGATATCGCTAAAAAGGCTCAGGCAGGGCAGTTTGTTGTTTTAATGGTAAAGGAAGTTGGAGAAAGAATCCCCCTTACAATAGTCAAAGCGGACCAGACAAAAGGTATCATAACGATTATTGTTCAAGAGGCAGGGCTCTCCACAAAATTATTAGGCCGTCTCGAAAAGGGCGATTCTGTTTATTCAATGGTGGGGCCTTTAGGCCATCCTACAGAAATAAAAAAATACGGCAATGTCATATTAATAGGCGGCGGAGTGGGCATAGCGGAGATATATCCTGTGGCCAGGGCCATGAAAGACGCTGGTAACCATGTTACTGCCATCCTCGGATCGCGGACAAAAGAACTTTTAATTCTGGAAAGCGAACTGAAACAGGTGTCGCATGAGGTATTGGTGATGACAGACGACGGTTCCTACGGTAGAAAAGGTTTTGTGACAGACGGCCTTAAAGAGCTTCTTGGAAAGTCTAAGTATGATTTAGTATATGCTGTGGGGCCCTTACCAATGATGCGAGCGGTTTCCATGGCCACGAAACCCTGCGCTATCCATACGCTCGTGTCGTTAAATACTGTAATGGTTGATGCTACCGGCATGTGCGGCTGCTGCAGGGTAAGCGTAGCTGGGGTAACAAAATTTAGCTGTGTAGACGGTCCGGAGTTTGAAGCTGACGAGGTTGACTGGGAAGAACTATTAAAACGCAATAATATATATGTCGAAAAAGAAAAACATATATGCCGTCTAAATAATATGTAATGGGTGAATAATGAAAAAAAAGCCGGTTAAGGTAAAAGAAAAAGACAGTGCCCTGAGAGTCAAAAGCTTTGAAGAAGTGGTGCAGGGCTTTTCGGAAGAAGATGCCCTTCAGGAAGCCGGGCGGTGCATTCAATGCAAGAACGCACAGTGCATATCCGGATGCCCTGTCGGAGTCGATATCAAGGCATTTATAAGCCAGGTAACAAAAAAAGATTACGACGAAGCGTATTTTACGATAAGGAAGACTAATAATTTCCCATCCATTTGCGGAAGGGTATGCCCTGCGGAATACCAGTGCTGCAAGGCGTGCGTTTTCACTAAAAAAGGAGAGCCTTTCGCGTCTCAGGAGGCGATTAATATCCACTTCTTAGAAAGGTTTGTCGGAGATCATGGAGCTAAAAGAGGCCTTGAGTTAAAAACAGTCAAGAATGAAAGATTATCGAAATTCAAGGTGGCTGTTGTAGGGTCTGGGCCGGCCGGCCTTTGCTGCGCAGGAGAACTCGCAAGGAATGGCATAAAAGTTTCTGTTTTTGAAGGGCTTCATAAAACCGGCGGCGTTCTGCGGTATGGCATTCCGTCTTTCAGACTTCCGAGGAATGTTCTGGATTTTGAGATAGACTCTCTCAAAAAGCTCGGGGTTGAGATAGAGCTGAATTTTATTGTTGGAAAAGCAAAAACGATAGATGAACTTTTTAGCGAGGGTTTTTCAGCTGTATTTCTGGGACTTGGAGCGGGTATACCGTCTTTTCTTGGGATACCCGGAGAAAATCTTTGCAATGTCTATTCAGCGAACGAGTTTCTCACCAGGGTAAATTTGATGTCCGCGCACATGTTTCCGGCTTACCACACGCCTATTAATATAGGTAAGCATATTGTTGTTATAGGCGGAGGAAATACCGCGATGGACGCGGCACGTGTAGCTATCAGGCTTCAGCATATGAACGACATAAGCCCGGACACAACGATATCGTATAGGCGCACTGAAGTAGAGATGCCTGCAAGACGGCTGGAGATAGGGCATGCCAAAGAAGAGGGGATTAAATTCGATATTTTGGTAAAACCCGAAGAGTTTACAGGAGACGAAAAAGGATTTGTCAGCAAGATGCGTTCTTCAAGATGCAGGCTCGGAGAGCCGGATGATACAGGAAGGCGGAAACCAATTGTTATCCCGAATAGTTCTTTTGAAGTTGACTGCGACCTTGCGGTGATAGCGATCGGGCTTGGCGCCAATCAGATGCTTACCAGGGTCACGCCGCAATTAAAGACCGACAAATACGGCGACGTAATAGTAAACCCGGAAAACATGGAGACCTCAATAAAAGGAGTTTTTGCCGGAGGGGATATTGTAGGAGGCGAGGGGACTGTCATAGAAGCGATGGGGATGGCAAAAAAGGCGTCCTTTGCTATTATTGAACATCTTTTAAAACAAGGAGGAAGAAATGTCTAAGAAAATAGACGAATTTATGGCGAAAGTCATAGAAAGGAATCCCGGAGAACCGGAATTCCATCAGGCGGTCCGCGAAGTCGCAGAGTCTGTAATGCCTTTCATAGAAAAAAACCCTAAATACCAGAAGGCGAAGATTTTGGAGCGCATGACTGAACCTGAAAGAGTCATAATGTTCCGCGTGCCTTGGCTGGATGATAAGGGCGAGATCCAGATGAACAGGGGCTACCGCATACAGATGAATAGCGCCATAGGGCCTTATAAAGGCGGTATCAGACTGCACCCAAGCGTAAACCTCAGTATTTTAAAATTTTTAGCGTTTGAGCAGGTATTTAAAAATAGCTTAACCACGCTTCCAATGGGAGGCGCTAAAGGCGGATCTAATTTTGACCCGAAAGGCAAATCAGATAATGAGGTAATGAAATTCTGCCAGAGTTTTATGACAGAGCTCGCGAAACATATTGGTTCTGATACAGATGTCCCGGCCGGAGATATAGGCACGGGCGCTAGGGAAATAGGCTATATGTTTGGCCAGTATAAGAGACTGCGCAATGAGTTTACAGGCGTTTTGACAGGTAAAGGCCTGGGCTGGGGCGGAAGTTTGATCAGGCCTGAGGCCACTGGATACGGCTGCGTGTATTTTGTACAGGAGATGCTGAAGACAAGAGGCGAATCTCTTAAAGGTAAGGTGTGCGCTGTTTCCGGTTCAGGCAACGTGGCGCAGTACACTGTGGAAAAATTGATACAGTTAGGCGCTAAACCTGTAACGCTTTCGGATTCCAACGGATTTATCTACGACCCTAAAGGCATAGATGAGCAGAAGCTGGAATTTGTAATGGAGCTCAAGAATATAAAAAGAGGACGCATAAAGGAATACGCCGATGAATTCAAATGCAAATATTTTGAAGGCAAGTTCCCGTGGGAGATAAAGTGCGACGTAGCTTTCCCGTCTGCCACTCAGAACGAGATTAATGAAGCTGATGCTAAGAAGTTAGTGAAGAACGGCTGTATCGCTGTAGGTGAAGGCGCGAACATGCCTTCTACTCCTGAGGCAGTGGAGGTATTCCTGGATGCTAAGATTTTATACGCTCCGGGCAAGGCGTCTAACGCGGGCGGAGTAGCCACAAGCGGGCTTGAGATGTCCCAGAACAGCCAGCGTTTATCTTGGACAAGTGAAGAGGTAGACGAGAGACTGCTAAAGATAATGATCAATATACACGAATCTTGCGTTAAATACGGCAAAGACAGCGGTAGTAAGTATGTCAACTATGTGAACGGCGCCAATATCGCCGGGTTTGTGAAGGTTGCGGACGCCATGCTCGACCACGGCGTAGTATAAAACCAAATATTCTTCGAGCCCCGTCCCAAGTCTAAGAGAATATTTTCAAAGGTTCCACATAGACTTGGGACGGGGCGAGCGATCCGCCGTAGGCGAAGAGTCGAGAAGTCAAAGCCGCAGGGAGTAGCAATATTCCCTGCGGCTTGTTTTTTGCCTCACTTGTCATTGCGAGCGAAGCGAAGCAATCTCAAAAAACATGTATTTTGCCATCTGTCTGGGGCCATTCGGCACTGAAATAATTTTGCCGTCCGCTTCGGTTTGCGGCTCATTTTTTATACCGAAGGTAGTCTTGACGGTATAAAAACTTCGCCGTAACTCCTTGCGGACATTTGGCAAAATTTTTCTAATGTGCCTCAGACCCCATCCAGCTGGCAAAAATGCACACCTACGAGGTGTCCGCTACAGAACTTTGGCGGACTCCTCGTAGGTGGTAAAGTTAAACCTTGCCAGTACCAAACATAGAACAGTTGCGATTGTTCCTTATCCGCTGTATAATATTTTAGTAGTTTTAGAGAAAGGACATCAGACTATTCATCTGATGGCCGTTGGTGCAAGTACCGCGAGATGATTTTAGGAATATTAAAAAGGTTAAGTGATTATGAATGAAAGCGATGATGTATTGAGAGAAGGATATAAATTTGTTCCCCCCGGTCATTTTTATTCACCCATCCCTTCCATTGATGATATAAAAAAGGTTGAAGAAGAGATCTGGGGAAGAAGCACGACTAATAGTTTACCAGGTTTAAATCTAAACATCGATAAACAATTAAAACTATTTGAAGAATTTAAATTATATTATAAGGATTTACCTTTTACGGCACAGAAAAATAATAAATTACGATATTATTTTGAGAATCCAGCATACTCATACTCTGATGCAATTTTTCTTTATTGCATGATAAGAAAAGTCAAGCCAGAGCAAATCATAGAAATAGGTTCCGGTTATTCCTCTTGTGTAATGATGGATACAAACGAAATTTTTTTCAAAAATGAGATTAAAATGACTTTTATTGATCCATATCCTGATTTATTGATTTCTCTAATGAGAGAAAACGATAAAATTAAATATACTATTATACCTGAAAGGCTACAAAATTGTGAGTTAGAGAAATTTTCTATATTACAAGAAAATGATATTTTATTTGTGGATTCAACCCATGTTTCAAAAATTCACAGCGATGTAAACCTGATATTTTTTGAAATTTTACCCAGACTGAAGAAAGGTGTTTATATCCACTTCCATGATATATTTTATCCTTTCGAATATCCCAAAGAGTGGATTTATGAAGGAAGGGCTTTTAATGAAAGTTATATATTAAGGGCATTCCTACAGTATAATAATGATTTTAAAATAATCTTTTTTAATACCTTCCTAGAATATTTTTTTAAGGATAAATTTGGATCTGAAATGCCGCTTTGCCTCAAAAATCCAGGTGGAAGTATATGGATAAAAAAGATTTAATGAATGAATTACGAATAGAGCAGTATTTATAAAGACTTATGGCTGACCGTTGGTTACAGTGGCTCGGGAGGGCACTGGAGATTCTAAAGAGGATAAATGCTTTGGAGTTAAGGCCATAATGGTCACTATTTGGACACCAGCGATAAATTCTATAATTGACTTATATCGTAACATGCTGTAAAATAATAAATTATAAGTTAACAATCTGAGTAGGACATCAGATTTTCGATCTGATGTCTAAATGACTCCAGTAAATAATTGCCGTCCTATCCAGCCACGCCCTATTTCGCCCCGCGCCATTTCCCCAATCTAAGTTTACATTCTGACAATGTCACTTTGTCAACTTAGGGATTGACAGTATTAAGCAATGATGGGTAAAATGGTCATATGGTTAATATAATAGATGTTATTAAATCGCGCAGAAGCATTAGAAAATACCTGGATAAACCTATCCCGAAAGAAATCATAGATAAGCTTATAAAGGCGGCTAAATGGGCTCCGAGCGGCATGAACGAACAGCCCTGGGGGTTTATTGTTGTCCAGGATAGGGCTCTTATAAAAGAGCTTTCCGACCGCTCCATTCCTTATATCAATAAAATAGTTGAAGAAGATCCTAAGTTCGCCGGGTATAAAAAACGCATGGCTGTAAAAGATTTCAGCATATTTTATAACGCGCCATGCGTTATAATTATTCTAGGCAGAAAAGACGCTTTTTCATATCAAAATGACTGCGCAATGGCAGGCCAGAATCTAATGCTTACAGCGGCCTCTGTGAATATCGGCAGCTGCTGGGTAGGTATGATGAATGTCCTGGATAAAGACGGATGGTTCAGGAAAAAATTCCAAATACCTGAAAATTACGCTATTGTAGCGCCTATCGCGTTAGGATATTTTGAAAATAAAGATATACCTGTTATTGAAAGAAGGACTCCGGAAATCCTGAAAATTTTTGAATAGGAGGGGTAAATGGATAATTTTAAGATAATACTTGATGAAAAAAGTATTCCAAGGGCATGGTATAATATTCAGGCGGACCTGCCGAATCCTTTGCCCCCGCCTCTTAATCCCGGAACCAACAAACCGTTATCGCCCGATGAATTGGCGCCAATATTTCCCAGAGAACTCATAAATCAGGAGATGTCGCAGGATAGATGGATAGAAATCCCGGACGATGTCATAAGGATTCTAAAATTGTGGAGGCCCACACCTTTACGCAGGGCCTATAATCTCGAAAAAGAACTTAAAACGCCTGCCAGGATATATTATAAAGATGAAAGCGGAAACGGCCCGGGAAGCCATAAGCCGAATACAGCCGTTGCCCAGGCTTATTTTAATAAAAAAGAAGGCGTGAAGCGCATTTCCACTGAAACAGGCGCCGGCCAGTGGGGGAGCGCCCTTTCGTTTGCCTGTAAAATAATGGGGTTAAAATGCACTGTTTACATGGTAAAGTGCAGCTACGAGCAGAAACCTTTCAGGAAATCTCTTATGCATGTCTGGGGAGCGGAAGTATTTCCTTCTCCTACGAATAGGACAAAAGCAGGCAGGTTAATTTTAAAAAAGATGCCGCACACCCCGGGAAGCCTGGGTATGGCGATATCTGAGGCAGTGGAAGACGCGGTTACTCATGAGGATACAAAATATTCTCTAGGAAGCGTTCTGAATCATGTGATGCTCCACCAGACAGTCATAGGATTGGAAGTAAAAGAGCAGTTGAAACTTATAGACGAGAAACCGGACATCATGATAGGATGCGTCGGAGGCGGAAGTAACTTCGCGGGCTTTACGTTTCCATTTATGAAAGATAAAATAGACGGCCAGGAAATCAGGTTTATAGCTGTTGAGCCGACAGCATGCCCCACTCTTACAAAAGGCCCCTATAGATATGATTTCGGAGACACCGGCCAGATGACACCTTTATTAAAGATGTATACGCTTGGCCACAATTTTGTGCCTGAGGCCATACACGCAGGAGGGCTCAGGTACCATGGCATGGCCCCGCTGGTATCAATATTATTTAATGAAAAGCTTATTGAAGCAAGGGCATACCATCAGACAGGTGTTTTTAAGGCAGCCCTTTTATTCGCCTGTACCGAAGGCATTCTGCCTGCGCCGGAAACAAGCCACGCCATAAAAGCTGTGGTAGATGAGGCGTTGAGATGTAAAAAAGAAAATAAAGAAAAATGCATAGTCTTTAATTTTTCCGGCCACGGTAATTTTGACCTGGCTGCTTATGACGCATACATTGCAGGCAAGCTGAAGGATTACGAGCATCCTGAAAAGGCGATCAGGAAGGCTATAAAGGAATTACCTATAATTAAAGGATGACCTGCCCCCTATGCAGATTCAGACACAAGCGTCAAGTGTATTAAAAACTTTTTCTATAATATTTTTATTTTTCTGGATTTCTTTTTTCGCCCCCCTTGTGCAAATTTTCTGGAATTTCTTATTTTTGGGAATTTCAGGGGTTTTACTCCTGGCTATTTTATATTTAGATAGGGGCGCCTTAAAAGCGGTTTTTAATAAGAATGAACTGCCTTTATTGCTTTTTGTTTTAGCGTTTGCTCTTGGGATAGCCCCGGCTCAGGATAAAACATTGGCGATGTGGCACCTCTACCGTTTTATAATCCCTATACCCATAGCATATTTCATTTTAAAATTATCCTTTCAGGAGAAGCGCTGTATTATTGTAATTCGTTTTATATGCGCCATGGCTTCCCTGGTAGCTTTTTATGGGGCCATAGAATTTTTTACCAGGTATAATTTTATTTACGAGAAGGTAATGTACAATATGTATTATATACCTTTTATAGGACGGAGAATGATATCTACTCAGGGCCACCCTGCGGCGCTTAGCACTTATCTTGTATCTATCTTGCCCCTGACTTTAATCTTAATAACAAAGGAGCAAAAGTTTTTTTTAAAGATATTAAGCTGGTTATATGCTGCAATAATTTTTCTGGGCATTATGCTTTGTTTTTCCAGGGGAGGATTGATAGGGCTATTTCTAAGTTTTGCTGTAATAATATTTTTTACCTTTAGGCAAAAAAGGCTATTTTTGATATTTTGTTTATCGGGAGGAGTTTTATTTTTAATACTTATCAGCACTATATTATATCTTAAAGGCTATCATATGTTCTATCGATACAATTTCAGCGAATTGCTGGGTTGCAGCTATTTTAAAAAGTTTCATATATTTCTATCCATAGGCAAGATTCTCAGCGATCATCCTTTTCTAGGCTTAGGCCTTGGGCATTTTCGTATATTTTTCGATAGATACGTGCCTATATTGGCTGGTAATGTCGCTTTTGACAGTAAGGTTGCGGATTGCATGTATTTAACTTTATTAGCGGAAACAGGGCTGGTTGGTTTTTTTGCTTTTATCGCGTTTATAGGGTGCCTTTTTAAAAGGATAAAAAACAGCCTAACGCAATCCTTTGTTAACCCTGAAAGGAGAATGCTTATCGTATGCTTCTTAGCAGGGTTGATCGGCAACTTGGGGTCTTTTCTCACATACGATATGTTATATTGGGCTGTCCCTGCATGTTTATTCTGGTTTTACTCAGGCATTCTATCTTCATTATCAGAAAATGTATAAATATGTAAATTTTTTAAAGTTAAAGCTCAACGCCCTTACCAGAGAAGAAATGATTAATGCCTTGCCGGAGTTGTGCAAAAAGGGCAGGCCTGCGAAGACGGCTATTTATATTAACGCGCATTGCGTTAATATGTCTTTTTCAGATAAAGAATACAGGTCTATTCTTAATACGGCTGAGCTGGTTTACGCCGGGGGCCAGGGTGTTGTATGGGCTGCCGGGTTTTTAGGATGCCCTATACCGGAAAGGGTTAATATACTTGATTTTTTTGAAAGGCTCATAGAAAGATTAATAGATAAAAAAATTACAGTTTATTTATTAGGCAACACAAGAGAGGTTGTTGAAAAAACAGAATCTATCCTGAAAAATAAAGGTGTTGATATAGTCGGTGCCAGGGATGGTTTTTTCCCCGAGTCTGAATGCGCGGAAGTCATAAAAGAGATTAATAAGGTGAAACCGGATTTATTAATAGTCGGCATGGGAGCGCCTAAACAGGAGAAATGGATAAAGGCGCATTCGGACAAACTAGACGCAGGGTTGTGCTGGGCTGTGGGGGCTACTTTTGAGTGGATATCCGGTTACAGAAAGAGGGCTCCTGCGTGGATGATCAGGTTGGGCCTCGAGTGGCTTCATAGATTGCTGCAGCAACCCGGAAGGTTGTGGAAAAGATATATATTCGGAAATATTATATTTATTTATCATGTCCTGAACTGGAGGATAAAACATGGCAAGAATATCTAGAAGACAGATAGTCGTCATAATTTTGATATTAGATTTTTTGATAGGATGTTGCGTGTTTATGAACAGGGCATTCCCCAGGCTGGCGTTGTGGAACATAATAGAATCTGAAAGAAAAGGGGACTTTTACTGGAGGCCCCAGGACGCGCCTGAATATTTTTATTTTGAAAAAGATATGCAAGCCCTTGCCGCATTCAGAGAGGATATAAAAACCGTAACTGCGGAAAAAAATAAGGATTTTGATAAAGTTATCGATATAGGAAGATTTATAAACGATATATGTAAGGAGCCAGGCCGCCCAGGCAAGCGTATAGAGTGGAGTTCTCCGCAGCAAATTTTAGCTCAGGTAAAGCTCGGCGTTACAGGGGCGCATTGTTTTTACAGGGCTATTCTATTATCGACCTATCTATCCAGCATAGGCATTGAATCAAGGCTTTGGGCGTTTGAAAACGAAAGATTTAACGGGACGTCTCATAGTGTTGCAGAGGTTTACGTAAAAGAACTTAACAAGTGGGTTCTTGTGGACATGTCTTTAGGTTTTTATGTAAAAGGAAATAACGGCATCCCTTTATCAGTTTTAGAATTTAGAGAAAAGCTGTTGCAAGGCAAAGATAAAGATGTTACACCGATAGATATTTTTGGCAGCGAAAGACAATCCAAAAAGACGCCGGCCTTCTACAAAAAGCTTATGACATGTGTTTTCATGAGGACAGGCAATGATTTTACGACTAAATACGGCGCTAAGGTAAGATACGGCATATTATCTGGTTTTGCCGCGCATCTGGATAAATTGCCGGGCATATCTACCAGGGCTTTGGATTATGTACTAGGCAGGCGGGATTTCATGCTGCATTACGTGGACGATTTTAGCAAGCCCTTGAAAAAGGAGATTATATTTTACAGAGGGATTTTTTATTTTTTTATTGTTTCGCTTTTATTTTTAGGGATAACAGCCGGGGTTTTTGTTTTAAAGATTATTTTTAAAAAAACAATACGCCATAAATAATAAATAAAATCTTTAAACGTATCGAAAATAAGAAGCCGCAGTAGAGTTCCTCTCCATGTTTGCAGATAAAAGAAATTATGCCTGTTTACAGCCATTCTTATGAGAAAATCTTTTATACGGTTAGGTTTGACCCGGTTCATCGTATCAGAAGGCGCGGTTGCCCCTAAGAGTTCTTTTGCAAGATATAAAGATAGGTATAGGCTTGAGGCCATAGAATTATCCCCGGCATATTTTATTATGTAATTCCAGTCCAAAGTATTTTTGCCTGCATTTAAAATTTCAGCTACATCTATTATGGATTTAAGTATAAGGCGCCTTGTGTGCCTTCTTAGGTGCAAGGAGATAGATAGTATCATATCCTCTTTGGACAGTATCAGAATTTTTTTATTATCTATATTTACCTGAACAGACCTTTTCCAAAGATGCGGGAGTTCTATTTTATAAGGCCTTGGAGAAGCTATCATGGTATGCGGTTCTATAAAAATGGTTAGATTCCCGGATATTTTTTTAGAGAAAGATGTTATGGAGCCGTCGTCCATGCTATGGCCTTTGGAATCGTATTCCCGGTAACCCATCTCCAGGAGGATGTTTTTTATGCCGCTGGAATCCTCAGGTTTTATAAGGATATCTATATCCGCCATCTGCCGCAATCCCGGATTATTATATACGCCGTAGATCATTGATATGCCTCTGAAAGGTATAAAAGACACGCCTTTTGCTTCTGCCTTTTCGGATATGAGCGATACCTCTCTTTCTAAAGCAAGATTTCTTGCAAGATTGGCGTAGTATGCGGATTTGGCTTCGTCTAAGATTTTAGCGGGAATGAGCGCATTAAGGCCCAGCTTGTTAAGGTTATAATATAGAAATTGATAAACCTGCTGTTTCGCCGCCGTATCTTTTAACCTCTTAAAATCCAATGGCTTTGAAAGGGCATCTTTTATTTCCTTTAATCCGGATTCGCTTATTTCCAGCCTGGAAAAAAGATATATTAGTTTATCCTCGTTTTTCAATAGCTTATCGCCCATATTTTTATTATACCAGAAAAGTGTTTAAAGATTAAGCAGATTAAGTTTAAAGGCATATCTCAATTATACTAACCCCGCCAAGATTATTTTTTATAACACCGCTAAATAGCATAATAAACTTGATTATGGCATAAAAATAACTATACTAAACACTATGGCGAAGAATGGTTATGGAATAGTTTTATCCGATCTTGGGAATGTCCTTGTAAATTTTGACCACAGGATAGCGGTAAAAAAGATCTTGGCGTTCACCCCCAAAAAAGAAAAGGAGATCCATCAGCTTTTTTTTGATTCAAGTATTACTAAAGATTACGAGGAGGGGAAAATTGCTTCTCTGGATTTTTTCAAAAGAGTGAGAGATTCTCTTGAGCTGGATATGGATTACACCGCGTTTTTACCGATCTGGAACGACATATTTTTTGAAACCCCTCTTAATATAAGATTCCAGAGTTTTTTAAAAAGCGTAAAAGGCAAATATAAGCTTGTGATGATATCTAATATAAATGAAACGCATTACGAATTTCTTAAAGAAAAAATGCCTATTTTTCAAGAGTTTGATAAGCTCATACTCTCTTACGAAATAGGCTTCAGAAAGCCCAGCCCTGAGATTTACGATGCAGCGCTTAGGGCAGTCGGCGCGAAGAATTCAGAGGTGTTTTATATAGATGACAGGGCTGATTTGATTGAAGCGGCTCAGGGTATGGGGATAAAAGGCATAACCTTTAACGGCGAAGAAGCCTTTGAGAAAATAAAATCCGAGTTATTATGAAATGTTTGATCATAGACGGTTATAATGCGATCAGTAAGATCAAAAAATTTGACGCTAAAAAAGATATCAGTCTTGAGGCCTCGCGCCTGTCATTTATTAAGGCGCTAGTGGATTTCGGGCAAAGGAACGGATTATTTGATAAAGTAGTGATTGTATTTGACGGCAAAAGCGAAAGCCTTGAATTAGGCAGGGAGATATACGGGGACATAGAGGTTTTATTCTCAAACAAGGACAGAGACGCTGACAAGGTAATAGTCGACATACTTAAAATATCATCCGGAAAGAATAAGATAACCGTTGCCTCGGACGACAATTTCATAAAAAATCACGCGAGGGCGTTCGGCTGCGGGATAATGAGCGTTAGGGGATTAGAGGATTTAATTATCTTGAAGAAGAAAGCCTCAAGGAGTAAAATAATAGAAAAAGATATCGGGAATAAAGATCAGGACGCCATTACAAACGAACTCAAAAAATACTGGGGAGTAAAATAGAATGGAAAGAAATGAGCTCAGGCCGGTTCACATAGAGGCATTTGATTTAGACGACGCGTGGTTCAGGTGCCTTTCAAAGATTTTAGAATGCGGGCACGTGTATACGATCACGAGAGGCAGTTACGCCGGCCAGAAAAGGCTTGAATTTGATTTTGTCACTATCAGGATAAAAAATCCAAGCCATCAGATGATACCTATAATGCCCGAAGGTTCAAGCATCCCCGCCCCTACAAGCATGGAATACATAAACGGTTACCTGTCGTATTTATTGACAGGCCAGAAAACAAATACAGAAGACTATACATACGGCGAAAGAATGGTGGACGCAAAGGTAAGATTAAAAGAGACAATAGGCGGCAAAGAAATGATAAAAGAGATGCCCTTAGAAGTCAACCAGGTTGAAGAAGTTATAAAGATGTATAAAACCCAGGGGCACGGCACTAATCAGGCTACAATAGAAATAGGCATGCCTTCTGACATAAAACTGAATGCCCCGCCGTGCCTGCGGCTCATAGATACAAGGATTCGTTACGGAAAACTGCATTTTTTCCCTTATTTCAGGTCGTGGGATTTATGGGGAGGCTTTCCTTCAAATTTAGGCGGGCTGGAGCTTGTAAAACAATATATGGCAGAGGAAATAGGCGTTGAGAACGGGGAAATTATAGCTACCAGCAAAGGGCTTCATCTTTACGATTACTCCTGGGATTTCGCAAAACAGAGGACAGGAAAAACAGATATACAAATAGGTTAAATTAACCTCTCCGTTCGCCGAACGGAAAATTTTCCGTTCGGCGAACGGAGAGGTTGGGGTGGTTATATGCATCCCGTAATAGCTAAAATCGGGCCTTTTACAATTTATAGTTATGGTATGATGGTCACCATAGCTTTTTTGTTTGGGATATTCATTGCCAAGGCCGAGGCTGTAAGAAAAAATATAAAGCCTGACCTGGTATACGACCTTGGTTTTTATCTGTTGATAGGTTCGATAATAGGCGCGAGGATTTATTACATCCTTTTTTTCGGTCTAAAGGATTTTTTAGCAGAGCCTGCGTCTATATTTAAAGTGTGGCAGGGAGGGCTTGCGATACACGGAGGGATCTTTGGAGGCGTAATAACAGGCATTATATTTTCAAATGCCAGAAAGATTTCTTTCTGGGCATTGGCTGATTTAATAGCCCCTTCCATAATACTGGGCCAGGCAATAGGAAGGATAGGCTGTTTTTTAAACGGCTGCTGTTTTGGCATGCCGATGATAAAACCTTTATTTGGCATGGAGTGCCACCCTACGCAGATTTACGAGCTTATCCTGAATTTTATCGGATTTTTATTATTATGGAATTTGAGGAAGAAAATAAAGTTTGAGGGCGGGTTATTTTTATTATACCTTATGACGTATGGAGTCATAAGGATGATCGTTTCCCGGTTCAGGGCGGATAATGTTTACTTATGGAATACGGCGTTGACGCTGGCAGACCTCGCAAGCATATTGATGTTTATAATAGCGATGATTTTATTTATAAAAAGAAGGCATGATTAAAAAAATAATTTTTAATCTGATTATTATATTAGTCCTTGTAATGATAGGAGTGGCAATTATGCGCGCTAATAAACCACGGCCAGACATCCTAAAAACAAATCTGAACAATGTAGAAGAAAAAAAAGGCTTGAATCCAAAAGAAGCAAAATATTACAGGGTTATAGAAGAATGAAAAAAGTAAGATGCTTGTTGTGCCCCAGGGCATGCGAATTAAAAGAGGGAGAAAGGGGAAACTGCAGGTCCCGCATGAATATAAACGGGAAACTCCAAACCCTTGTCTACGGGAAACCCTGCGCCGCGCACGTGGACCCTATCGAGAAAAAGCCTTTTTATCATTTTCTGCCCGGGACGCTGTCTTTTTCTTTGGCTACGGCAGGATGCAATCTGCATTGTCTGTATTGCCAGAATTGGGAGATATCCCAGTCTAACCCGGAGGATACCGTAAATATAGACATGTCCCCGGAACAAGTTGTCAGCGAGGCAATAAAAAATAAATGCAGGACCATTGCCTGTACTTATTCCGAGCCTATTATATTTTTTGAATACGCTAATGATATAGCGGAAGAGGCGCATAAAAATAATGTATTGAATATCTGGGTTACGGCAGGATATATAAATCAGAAACCCCTTGAAGACGCGTGCAAGTTTCTGGATGCCGTGAAGGTGGATTTTAAAGGCATAACAGAAGATTTTTACCAGAATGTTACAGGCGGCAGTATCGGCCCGGTCATGAATTCCATAAAATTGATAAAGGAAAAAGGAGTCTGGCTTGAACTTGTAAATCTCATCGTGCCCACTTACAATGACACTAAGGATGATTTTTCTAAGCTATGCGACTGGGTTGTAGAAAATCTTGGGCCTGATGTGCCGATGCACTTTTCAAAATTCTGGCCGATGTATCAGTTAAAAAACCTGCCGCCTACGCCTGAGGAATCACTAATCTCGGCGAGGAATATCGCTATGTCAAAAGGCATGAATTACGTGTATGTAGGCAATATCCCGGAACACGAAGGCAATAATACTTATTGCCTGGCGTGCAAAAAGCTGATTATTGAAAGGCTGGGTTATACTGTAACGCAGAATCATATAGCAGGCGGCAAGTGTAAGTTCTGCAGCAACAAAATCCCGGGTCGCTGGGATTAACTAAGTTGACATTATGACATTGTCACAATGTCAACTTAGGACGGGGTTATGCTGAATAAAAAGATAACGCGAAGAGAATTTTTTAAGATAGCAGGGTTTGCGGCATTTACAGTCCTTGTTTTGCCCGGCTTGAAAAAAATAAACTTATTCAGAAAATCATATAAAGAGGCGAGGTATTATAAGAAGCTGGTAGGATAAGGGCAAGTTTACATTTTTGACAATGTCAGATTTGTAAACTTGGGAGGACTGTATGGCGAAGGGAATTATTTTTCTATTAGCAGGTTTTTTATGCTCCTGTAGCAGTTCTTATTCAGAGGATGTGAGGAGACCGGCTGTTGCAGGCATGTTTTATCCCGGGGATAAAGAAGAGCTTGCCGGGAAGGTGGATGATTTTTTAGCCAATGCCAAAAAATCTGATATAAAAGGCAGAATCTTGGCTATCATTGTGCCGCACGCAGGCTATGAATATTCAGGCCAGGTCGCGGCTTATAGTTTTAAGCAATTAAAAAGAACTGATTTCAAAAAGATTATTATAATATCCCCGAGCCATTATGTAGGGTTTGACGGCATTTCAGTTTATAATAAAGGCTCGTTTGAAACCCTGCTTGGCTTGGTCAGGATAGACGAAGAACTCGCGAACAGGGTAATTTCTAAAAATAAACGTTTTATTTTTTATCCTGAGGCGCATTTGAAAGAACATGCGATAGAGGTGGAACTGCCATTTTTGCAAAGAGTGTATAAAGACAGGGATTTTAGAATAGTCCCTATCGTTATGGGAAATCCTGCATCCGAGGATATGAAGATACTAAGCGATACGCTTTACGATGTCGCGGATAAGGATACCCTGGTGATCATAAGTGTGGACCTGTCCCATTATTATCCTTACGATAAAGCAGTGGAGCTTGACACGAGCGGCATAAGCGCTATTGAAAAACTGGACGCGGAATGGCTTATGCAGCAGATTAACAGCAAAAATACGGAGATAGACGCGCCTGTCGCTGTTCTTGCCGGAATTATATTTGCGAACAGGTATGATGCAAAAGCAGTCCTTTTAAAATACGCGAATTCAGGCGATGTTACAGGCGATAAATCAAGGGTGGTGGGATATTCAAGCATTTTGATATATGTGCCTGAAGGAGAAGAGAAGAAGGAGGGGCTTATCATGAAAGATGAATATTTAAATAAAGAAGAAAAACAAAAAATACTTGAAGCAGCAAGACTTTCAATAATAGAAGCTGTGACCGGGAAAAGGCAGTTTTATCCCAATGCGACTGAAGAAAAACTCAAGGAAAATTGCGGGGCGTTCGTGACCATAAAAGAAAATGGCCAGCTCCGCGGATGTATCGGTTACATACAGGCGGTAAAACCGCTTTATGAAACAGTAAAAGACGTTGCTAAATCAGCCGCAGTGAACGATTATAGATTCAATCCTGTTGCTCAGGACGAACTGGATAAACTGGAGCTTGAGATATCAGTCCTCACACCTCTAAAGAAAATAAAAGATATAAGCGAGATAGAGGTCGGCAGGCATGGGCTTTACATGAAGAAGGGTTTTAATTCAGGGTTACTTTTACCTCAAGTAGCCACAGAATATAATTGGGATAAAGAGACTTTCTTAAAAGAAACCTGCAGGAAAGCAGGCCTTCCTCAGGACGCGTGGAAAGATAAATCCACGGAAATCTATACCTTCAGCGCAGAAGTATTTAATGAGCAGACAATTTCTGGAACAAAGTGACAGAAATTGTAGGCCAAAGGCCGTCTGCGAATTAACCCCGTTCCAAATCTAAATGTTACTTATAAAAGATTCACGCAGATTTGGAACGGGGTAAGTTCGGCCGCCACCGAAACAATGGCGGCCTCACTTAAATAGAAAAAGCCCTAAATCTAGGGCTTTTTCTATAGGCTATAAACCTTGAAGCTTACCGCTATTGGCCGCCTCCTTGTTTAAATACCTTCTATAAATAATATATCACATTTTTTGGATAAAACAAGGCCTGGAATTTGAAATCAATATAAAAATAAAAATATTTATAACGCTCAGAAGCACGCATGTTTGAATGATTCCCAAAAGAGGGATAAATATCACGCCTATCACAAGCCCGCCTATGCACGAACCGATTAAATCAATGCCATAAAGAAGGCCTGTTGTCTTTCCGACATCATTGGAATCTTTGAGCCATATCTTATTCGCGAGAGGGAATTGAAATCCGCCTATAAAGCCGCCGAGGACAGGCATTATTAAAAAAACTATCTGAAGCATGTTTCCCGCGGCCGGAAAAACCCGGTTTATTTTTGCGACAGCCATTAAGGTTATCGCGAGAATCAGCGGATAAACAGACATCCACGCCTGGGTTTTGATATACAATGGTTTTTCATCTTCTATCTTTTCCATGAAGCTTATTATTAAAAAACTTCCGAGCGTGAGCCCTATCATGAATGAAGTAAGGATAAACCCTAACTGATAATACATGTACCCGTATATAAATTGGAACGCCAGCATGATGATTACCTGAAAACATATCTGGCTCATACCTGTCGCGCCAGCGGATATCAAAACAGGGAATTTTAAAGCCGCCATGGTTAATTTCTGCGCCAATAGGGTTATTATAAAAAAAGCAAATGCCAAAAGGATAAAAATGCCCATATTTATCTTATCAATGTAAGGCAGGAAATTTCTCGTGGCGTCGAAAAAGCTCGTCCATAATATGGCGTGATAAAGATAGCCAATGGGCCTGAAGTCCGTATTGATTTTCGTATTATTAAATTTCTGGATAGCGCTTTCTACATATTTGATCCTCAGGGGGTCTAATTTAAAAGGTATGTAATATTCCCTTACGAACTTGGTTTTGATATTTCTCTCCTTCAGCCTTTTTATTATGGTGTTTGCGTCATCAGTAAGGCTGCCGGAGGCCTGCGACGCGATAAACGTCATATTGTCTCCGGGGAGTATTTTTATGTCAGAGAATTCTTTTTTGAGAGTATTATAGATACAGCCCAGATACATGGCGTGTTCCGGGCTTATGTAATTCTCGGAAGAAAGAAGGCTGAACGAAAATAAGCCCCCCGGCTCCAGGATCCGCTTAACCTCCTGAAAAAATTCCAAAGAATAGAATCTATTAAGGCTTGCGGTGTAAGGATCAGGAAGATTCAAAATAATCACGTCATATTTATACGGCGTTGGCAGGTTTCCTATGACAGGAGGCTCTTTTACAAAAAGCCTGCCGTCCATGTGAATGATATTTACCCTGTTATCTTTTATCGGAGGGAGGTATTTCTGGGAAAGGCGTATCATTAAAGGGTCTAATTCCACGTAATCAATCCGGGCGACATTGTGTTTTAAAATCTGGTTTATCGCGCCCCCTAACCCGCCTCCTACGAGGAGTATCTTTTTAGGCTGTGGATGTTCAAGCATTGCGTAATGAACAGATTCTTCGCTGGTTGATGTATCCTCTCCGGTAAACATCAGGCTGCCGTTTTCATAGAAACTGTACTGGTTTCCTAATTTTGTTACAGCGATATTTCCGTATATTGAGTCTGCGTTTTCTATGAGTTCAAGAGGTTTTACCTGAAGAGATCTCGTGAATCCATCTATGTGTTTTGGCCAGTTGAACATGATCGTGGTTGAAAATATTACAAGATATACCAGCTGGACTATGTTCCTGTCGAATAGTATCGACACGATTAGATTCAGATTCCCCAGGATGAGCGCGTTTTGAAAAGGTGTATACGTTTTTATAAGGAGGAATGTATATATGAGGCCTCCGATAGAAGCCCCTAACCCTTCCAATAGATAAATCTTTCCTACCTGCTTTGCCGGCAGGTTATTATCTTTCGCTGCAATCTTCGATATTAATATAAAACTAAGGCCCAATAACGCGCACACAACGGATAGAGATATAAAAGATGCGCTCAGCATCTGAGCCAAGCCGATGATTTTTCCTACGGGGATCTTTAAAATTGATTTTATAACGCGGATAAAGAATATATCTAAAGGTATAAGTATTGATAAGGCAATTTGTATGCGCGACAGCAGTTTTTCTTTGGAAGAAATAAAGTCCGTGAGCCTTCCGAGGACCATACTGCCGAACGCCGCCCAAAAAAGCCACGAGGCTAAGATAATGCCCAAAGAAAGCTCATTGCCGTAAAATGCCACGACAAGCTCTCTTATAATGATTATCTGGCCTATCATTGAAGTAAGGCCGAGTATAAAAGCGCTGGTGTTTAATTTAAGGGATATCTTCATCGCCTATAATTTTAGCACATATAATAGATTATGCAAGAATTGGTATGCTGGCTTTCTCCGTTCGCCGAGCGGAGTAATTACTCCGCTCGGCGAACGGAGAAAGAGATTATTTTTCTATTGGCACAAGCGGGCAGGTAATATATAATAAGTGAAAAGGAGTTTATATGTGCGGGATAGTCGGTTATGTCGGGGATAAGAACGCCCTGCCTATTTTAATAGAAGGCCTGAGAAGGCTTGAGTATAGAGGATATGACTCTGTAGGCATAGCTATTATCCCGAAAGATAAAATTGTTATTAAGAAATGCAAGGGCAAAATAAAAGACTTAGAGGAATTACTTGGCTCGAAAGATATTTCTGAAAGCCATATCGGTATCTCGCATAATAGATGGGCAACGCATGGCGCGCCCACGAATATAAACGCGCATCCTCACCTGGACTGTTCAGGCGATATAGCAGTGGTTCATAACGGCATCATAGAAAATTTCAACGAGTTAAAAAAACAGCTTATAGAAGAAGGCCATAAATTCAAATCCCAGACAGATACGGAAGTCATAAGCCATCTTGTGGAAAAATATTATCAGGGCTGCCTCAGAGAAGCTGTTCTAAAAACAATCAAAGACCTTAAAGGCTCTTTTGCCCTGGGGGTCATATCTAAAAATAAGCCTGGCAAGATTATCGCGGCAAGGAAGGAAAGCCCCCTGATAGTGGGCATCGGAGAAGGCGAGAATTTTATTGCCTCAGATGTGCCTGCTATATTGAAATATACAAAAAAAGTAATTTATCTTGAAGACGGAGAAATAGCTGTTTTGACGAAAGATAACGTTACGATCTTTGACTCAGACGGCAAAGAAAAGCGCAAAAATATAGATGTCATAAAGTGGACCCTTGATTCAGCGCAAAAGGCCGGTTTTCCACATTTCATGCTGAAGGAAATTCACGAGCAGCCAAAGGTTCTAAAACAAATTATTTCTTCCGGGATGAGCGGTTTTGAATTCAATCTGGAAGATATTTCCGATATCATTATAGTCGCGTGCGGTACAGCGTATCACGCAGGCCTTGTCGGCAAATACGTGCTGGAAAAATTTACAAAGATACCCGTATCCATTGATCTGTCGTCTGAATTCAGGTACAGGGATCCTATTGTAAGTAAAAATACATTAGTCATTGCCATAAGCCAGTCAGGCGAAACAGCTGACACCCTGGCTGCTGTTAAAGAGGCGAAGCAAAAGGGAGCGAAGATCTTATCTATATGCAATGTTGTGGGCTCAAGCCTTGTCAGAGTTTCTGACGGCGTATTGTATACTTACGCCGGGCCTGAAATAGGGGTGGCGTCCACGAAGGCGTATACAGCGCAGCTCGCGATCCTTTATACGCTGGCTTTTTATATCGCGGATAAAAAAGGGTTATTGGAAAGCGGTTTAAAAAAATCTTTATTAGAAGGGTTTAAAAATATACCCGGGATCATAGATAATATTCTGGCTAAAAAGAATCACATACAGAAGATTGCCGCTAAGCACCTTAACTTCGGTTCGTTTTTATATCTGGGCAGAAACCTGAATTACCCGACAGCGCTTGAAGGCGCGCTGAAACTGAAAGAAATCTCTTACATACCCGCGGAAGGTTACGCTGCAGGAGAAATGAAGCACGGGCCCATAGCTCTTATAGACGAATACAGGGCTGTAGTGTGCATCACGCCTGAATCTTTTGTGTACGAGAAGATGGTTTCAAACATAGAAGAGATCTGCGCCAGAAAAGGCAAGGTAATCGCTATCGCTACAGAAGGCGATAAAGGCATAGAGAATTTTACAAAAGAAATAATATACATTCCCAGAATAGATGAGATTTTTTCCCCCATAGTTACGGTAGTCCCATTACAGCTCCTAGCGTATTACATCGCCGTAAAACGCGGATGCGACGTCGACCAGCCCAGAAACCTAGCCAAAAGCGTCACCGTAGAATAAGTTTACATTGTGACAATGTCAGTTTGTCAACTTTGTCTTTCGGTATGCATAGGAAGGATAAAGGAAATGTGTTATAATATAACACATATGACAGGAAAACTTTTTATAGTTGCCACGCCCATAGGAAATCTTAAGGATATAACGTTTCGGGCTATTGAGACGCTGAAGGCAGTTGCTCTTATCGCGTGCGAGGATACGAGGCACACGAAAAAACTCCTTTCGCATTATGGCATCAGCACTCCTACCACGAGTTATTTTGAATACAATAAGATCCAAAAAGGCGAACATTTATTGAAATTACTGAAAGAAGGCAGGGATATTGCGCTCGTGTCAGATAGCGGGACTCCGGGCATAAGCGATCCCGGATTTAACATAGTAAGACTCGCGATAGAAAATAGTATACTGATCACAGTCATCCCCGGGCCAAGCGCTATTATAGCAGGCATTGTTTTATCAGGCATGCCAACGGATAGTTTTGTATTCGAAGGATTCCTGGCGCAGAAACCGGGCAAGAGGCGCAATGAATTAAAGGCTTTAACTCAGGAGAAAAGGACGATAGTTATTTATGAATCGCCCCACAGGATTTTAAAGACTCTAAAGGATATATTAGATGTCATGGGAGACAGGGATATCAGCGTCATGCGAGAACTTACCAAGGTATTCGAAGAAACTCTCCGCCTAAAGGTTTCAGAATCAATAGAGCATTTTACGAAAAATCCTCCGCGTGGAGAATTTATTATTGTTATAAAAGGGAAAAAATGACTGCAATAAAAAGATTTGCTCTATTTATTATTGTTATTTCTTTAATAATGCCTTTATCCGCGTATGGAAAAGATAAAGGGGTGCCGGCAAAAGCCACGTGGGTAACGTGTTTTTCAGATAAAAAAGTCCTATACTCCAAAAAATCCGCATTCGAGCTTATTAAATTCTGCAGGAAAAAAGGCCTGAATGAAGTATATCTGCAGTTTTATAGAAACGGCCAGGCTTATTACGATACTAAAATCGGCGATAGGTCAAAGTATGAGGCTATGCTTAAGGCATCCGGCGCTGACGCGATAGATTATTTATTAAAAGAGGCGAAGAGGTGCGGCATAAAAGTATTTGCCTGGGTAAATGTCCTTTGCGTAGGGAAAAATAAAAACGCCGGTATAATAAAAAAATTAGGAAATTCCGTATTGACGCTGGACCAATATCAGAGGGTCTCGATGAGGACAGAGGATGTAAATGAATCCGATAAGTATTATCTCAGGGACGAGCAGCTTTTTCTTGAGCCCGGAGACCCAAGGGTAAGCGAATATATGGCGGCCATAATAGATGAAATCATAACCAGATACCCTGATTTATCAGGGGCGCATCTTGATTACGTGCGCTATCCGTATCCCGTGCCTTTTCTTCCGCGTTCAAGTTTCAATAAATTCGGCCTGACATACGGATACGGAGAGGAAAACGTGAAAAGATTTAAGGAAAAAACAGGACTGGACCCTTTATCCATGCCGGACAATAATGAAAATTCTCTTATATGGGACGACTGGAAAAGAAGCCAGGTCACGAATCTTGTGGACAAGCTGGCGAAGAATATAAAAAATAAATACCCTGGGATGCTTGTATCCTGCGCTGTGATTCCTTCGCCTGATACTGCTTTTTCCGCGTCGTTCCAGGACTGGCCCGAGTGGCTGGAAAACGGCACAGTTGATTATGTTGTGCTGATGAATTACACAAAGAACAATCAGCTTACAAAAGAGATAACGCGCTCAGCCCTTGCTCAAAGAGGAAAGGGCAGGATTTATATAGGCATAGGCAACTTTTTAATGAAAGATGACCCCCAGACCCTATCCGAACAGGAGAAGATAATAAAATCCTTAAATCCGGACGGCGTAGCTTATTTCTCCTATGATTTTCTTTAATACTTGACATAATGAAAAAATATGATATAATTTAAAACTAATAAACACCTTTAAATCAGCCCTGAGAGGCTGGAAAGGGAGTGAAAAAGTGAATAACCAAGGTATAATTTTAAGAAATATTGAACCGATACAACCTCGCAGGAGGCCTGAAAGCCACCCGCGAGGTTTTTATTTGAGGTGAATATGCCATTAAAACAGGTGTTTACAAAGGAAGAGATCGAAAGAGCTATCACAAGGATAAGCCACGAGATCATAGAAAATAATAAAGGCGTCAAGGGCCTTGCCATAGTCGGGATAAGGACAAGGGGTTATGTCCTGGCGGAGCGCATCGCAATAGTGATAAACAATCTATATGGCACGAAATTAGATGTGGGGGCTTTGGATATAACCTTTTACAGGGATGATCTGAGCGCCATATCTGAACAG
>Ga0315293_10000021_pt1 | contig 149719 bp, 139 predicted proteins | sample YL17G13_20_MG_FD_203071 | JGI IMG/M metagenome (GOLD analysis project Ga0315293, IMG submission 203071) | Sediment microbial communities from Yellowstone Lake, YNP, Wyoming, USA - YL17G13_20 | ecosystem: Environmental > Aquatic > Freshwater > Lake > Sediment | place: USA: Wyoming | collected...
TTGATCCGGGGTCAGTTGCATAACGACGCCATTAACGCAGCACCAGCAGAGATTCGGCTGGTTCTCGCAGAATTTCTTTGCTTCATCCATCGTCGGGAAGCATTGTCCGCCCTTTTCTTTGCACTGCTCAGGGGTGAGCTGAACGACAGTGCCGTTGAAACAGCAATAGCATTGCGCCGTAGAAGCGGTTTGCTGAGCGTTTGTGCTGTCAGATAGAGCGATTGTCAGCAGAAAGCCCATTGCCGCAATAGCCAATGATGATGCAATAGCTTTTTTCATAGGTCCTCCTTTTAAGTGTGTTTACGGAAAAACCAATCCTCTGGTTACTTTCTTACATATTAATGGTTGAACTCATATGTTCTATTATGATTATGATATCATAAGTAACTATATAAGTCAATATGATAGATGTTTGGCATCAGACAATTTTTTTGAATAAATCCATTCTGTCAAGCTTAATTCAAATAGACGCCGGAACCCCGCATCCGGTACGGGGCAGGCAAGTCCGGCGTGACATGGTCAAAACTCTGTGTTTATAAAGTTCTTTAGTCCGGGTTGAAAAGCTGCAAGGTGATACAGGAATTTATAAAATGAACGGTTTATTCACTATTGATTTGTTCGCGAACAGATAAAAAACCCCGCGGGGGAGGTAAGCCCGCGGGGTATTTTCGGCAGGGTTTGCACAGAGAATTGATTAATCAGAGTGGTTGTTCGATGTTTTTTCCTGCCAGTCTGTAGTGGTTGATTGTAGTTATTCTTTTAGAGCACTTTTGGATTTTATCTCCTCGGCAAGTTCAAACCACATTTTCTCCGCCACAGGACGAACCTGCGGAAAGTAATACGCGATCAGCTGGGAGGCTCGCTCTTCATCAATATTCGGAAGCGATCCGATGACCTGAGCTGCCGCCCACTGAGCTTTTTTCTTTCCCTCGGTGATTGCATCATCCAACTTGAATTTTTCGATCGCCTTTCCTTCCGCCCAGATTATCGCCTCGACAGCCTTCTGCTTGGTAAATTCATTGTTGAGGAAATCCAGCTTTACGCCGAACCATTTCTGAACCGCATAGAGCACCCAACCGATCAGGAAGGTCGCGATGTAGGGAGCGAATTGCTCCGCAACGTTGATGTCCAGCATTTTGCCTGTAATGTATAAGGCGATGACGGCAACGACAGTGGCAATGATGCCGAGGATCGTTGTCTTTTTCTTCGTTTCCATATTTACTCCTTTCATTGAAATTTGGAAAAAAGCTTTGTTATGTTCTGATGTAATTCGCGCCAGAATCTACCGGGAATAGATAAAAAACTCCGGAGCAATGGCCGTTGACTAATAGATAGATATAACTGCTATCTCCCCAATCGCCGATGGAATACTGTAAATTCCGCTGTGTGAAATTGAATTTCACATCAAGCAATGTCGTAGCATTGAGCGGTAGATAAGTATTTTTATTCGCATCATAAAGATTGATGAGCGGCTTGCCTCCGACTGCTTTTTGAAAGACGAGCTTCGTTTCCGGCATCATGCCGGTAGGGGTTGCCTTCGGTGTGATTCTCAGCAAAAACAGGCCTTTTGTTACACGATCAGAGATATCGAGGTCGAACTCGATATCCCAGTTGTTTTTCTGATACCTATAAGGCAGGACAACATCGCCGTTTCCATTCCGATTATCGGTCATATCAGGGGTCGTCGCGTAAGGATCGGCGGGCGGGACTGGAGTATCCGTACCTTCTATAACCTCGATGTTGAAAGCCGGGATTTTAATCGTATATTTTGTGGCCATTTTATTTATCCTCGTCTTCGGTGATTCTTTTAAGTGATCGAATGGAGAGATAGATCAATCCGCCTCCGCCGATTCCAAGCGTGATCACCCAGGGAATTGCCGGGCCGGTATCCTGGTTTCCGAAGAGCATCAGGCAAATCAGAATCAGGGCGATGATGGACAGAATGATTCCTCCGATAAGAAGAAAGAAATCGAGAATGGTCTTAATAAAGTTTTCCATTATTTATCCTTTCTCCTGCATTCCTTTATGATCGGCAGGTTCGATATTTTTAGTTTTATAGCCGCCAATGCACCGTCCCGGAAAGCTTCTCCGTTTGCCTTCAGCCGGTAATCAGTCGCATATAGTCCGAAGAAGAGCTGGTTTGAATCTTTTGCAAAAGGCGCAATGCCAGGCTCGTAATCGAATCCGCACCAGGGCATAAGATAGGCTTTCCGCTTATCGGCAACCTCCATCCACGCGCGGTAATATCCCGCCACTTGGGTTTCGTTCAAATACCAGACAGCGCCGGAGTCCTCCACCCCGCCTGTAGGCAAACCGAGTTCTTCGATCACGATGGGTTTCGAGACAGCTGGGGAAAGCTTTGTGAGAGCGACATCCAGCGCATAGTAATGCGAATACCAGTGAAAGCAGATGAAATCCTGTGATTCCGCCGGAACGGACATTTTTGATAGATCTAGCAATATCCCGGAACCATAAGGATCGTCCCGGTTGCCGAGATACCAGCCGTAATCTCCGACTGTTGCCAGATGATTCTTATCGGTCTCTCGCAGCGCCTTCATTATTTCCGCCGCCCATTGCTGAATAGCGGCGCGCCTCTTCGAGGGATCGTCTATCCAGCAGTGATCCAATTCATTCGAGATATCCCATCCGAAGACCCGTGCGTCGTCTTTATAACGCGAGGCGATAGATTGGATATGCAGCTTGTCGGTTTTCAAATCTCCATGCCCCCAGACGAAGGGAGTTATAAGCGCCCGCATCTTGTGTTTGCCGAAGATAGATAGGAGTTCGTCCAATCTCACAAGCATAATGCTGTAATCGCGGGAAACTCTATGCTTTTCGAACAGGTTATAATCCAGGAAAATCCGTACCGTGTTCACGCCTATGGCTTCCAGCAGTCCCAGTTCCTGATCTATCGGCGCGCTGTCCCATACCTCCCACATCCTTCGCCAGCTGTTGCGGGATGGGTAATAATTCGCGCCCTTGAACCCGAACTCCTTTCCCTGGAAGTAAAACCGGTTGCCCTGGACATAGACATATGGATTCGTAGCGTTCGGATCCGGCGCCGGTTCGGGCTCCGGAATGGGAACTGGTGTCGGTTCCGGAGTCGGCTTGATATCCTCGCTTGTCTTCTTCGAAGGGCAGGCTACAAAAACGGCCATGATCATAATGAGTATGAAAAATCTCTTCATATCTTGAACTCCCCGCCTATGCGCGCCCCGGCTACAACCGATTTGGCGTTAATGTCATATTGGCCCCAAAGGGTCAATTTCATCCATTCTCCGAGGCTGATTCCGGCCTCAGCTTTAAGAGTCGGCTTGTCCAGCGAAGGGAGAAGGAAGTCGATGCTGTAAAAGCCCGTCATATCGTTTTTCAGTTTTTCGAGCGCGATGTCGGAGATCGTTTCGACGGTTATGCTCGAATTTCCAATGTCAGCCATTGGACACCTCCTTGTCATTTGATTGTTTTTTTTCGATAGTCCACATAATCCCCACCCGGTCGTCAGTCTTCGCGAGGCCGGACAGGTGGATGAAGTTCCGCTCCTTGTCCCAATAGGCATAGCAGAAGCGCTCCCGATGCTGCTCGAGCCAATGCCAGGCGAGGGACGTATCTTTGATGGTAAAATCGGCAGCGCACCTGTCGGCATTGAACAGGTGATGGGAATGCGGTTTGCCTCCTATCCGGTTGTTATGCTCCGGAGATCTGAATCCCGAAGTTATCCGTATCGGCAAGCCGAGGCTCGTTCTCAACGGTTGAAGGATTGGGTCAACCAGTTTTTTCCTGATACGTGTTTTATAATCCGGGCATATCCGCCGGCAGAGCTGCATATCCTCGTCCGTTATGAATTCCCCGATGCTAAAATTCTTCGATGACCCCGACATTCATCTTACCTCGCGAAAAGACCTATAATTTTTTCTATGCCGTACTTCATAAGAAGCGCTGCCAGGGCCACCTGGGCAATGAGTAATCCGCTGAACAGAACCTTCCAGTGCTTTTTGCCGAATTTGCGCACGAAGGGAGAGATGCCCATAAATTCGGTGTTTTCCGAGTGATCTTTCAGATGAAGGTTAATCCTGTCGTTGGTTCTTTTTACTGTGGTAGAGAACCTGGTTTCGGTTTTTTTCAATTCATATGTATGTTGTTCGTTTTCCAGCCGAAGCCCTTTCAGCTCGCTCCTTATTTCTCCGATCCCTTCGAGTATCTCGTTGATGCTGGATTCGAGGTTCAAAATCAGGCCGTTCCTGAGCTTGTCGCTGTAATTATCTGTGCTCATCTTTCAATCCTTTTTTCTCTGAAAAGGGCAAGGCGTCCAGTGTTAAGAAGTGCTCTCATTCCTTCCGAGACCTGTCGGGCGTAGAGCTCACAGCCGTTCATATTCGGTTGAAAGCGATCTCCAGATACGAGCAGGTTCTTGGGCCCGCAGCCTCCAACGCACTGGTGAAAGAACCAGCACTTGAAGCAGGAATCCCGTTCAGGGAACTTCATCAGCGACAGGGGCAAGCTTCGAGGTTTTTCATATTCATCTCGGACATTGCCGAGCCGGTATTTTTTTTCTCTGTCGCAGGTGACCATATCCTGGCATGGGTATATATCTCCGTTTATATCTATCGCGAGCAGGCAGGGATTCGAACCACAAATGTTTCGCGTTTGCGTGAAATTGCTGTTTCTGACCGCTTTTTGCGCAAAGCTGACGAACATAAATCCCGCTTCGCCCTTTTTTTCGATATACATATCAGCAAGCTGCGTGAAGATTCGATGATGGGTGCGGATTGCAGTTAACGGCCAGGGCTTTTCCAGCGCCAGGTTATGAGCGATGTTCATGAATCCCTTTTCCATAAACCAACTCGTGCTCCGGAAGCCGTCCTCGATGTTTTGCGGCGAAAGCGTGATGATTATCTGCGCATTGGGATAAAACTCCGCTATGAGATCGAGCGGGGTTTTTTCACTTCCAGGCCGGGTTTTCCTTGTAACTCCTGGGGGACCGTCAATGCTGAGCGCGAAACCGAATCCGTTTGCCTTCAGGAAGCTCAACCTCTCTCGGTTCAAGAGCGTTCCGTTTGTAGTGATGGAAAAACTTGCCATGCTTCCAAGCCTTGCAACGAAGAATTTAATCGTATCCCAGGCGAGCAGCGGTTCTCCGCCAAAAAACTGAAGATGTTTTTGATATTGAGATTCATCGCGGATGATGAAATCCGCTGTTTGCTCCACTGTCTCCTTGTCCATGAAAAGCGAAGAATCCGAGCTACCTTTATCAGGATCGAATCCTTTTTTGTCCTGTTGATAACAATAGGTACAGTTCAGGTTGCAAGCCCGGGTTGGATATACCCAGTATGTCTTTTTCAAGTTTTCCAAATTATTCTCCTTGGATCATGCAATGGCTCTCGCAGAAAGTGGTGCAGGCAGCCTGGCAGGTCTGGCAAACAAGCTGGCATGCCGTCTGGCAGGAGGTTTCACAGGTATCCTGGCAAGCGAGTTCGCAGGTGTCTTGGCATGTTGATTCGCATGTATCTTGGCATGAAATTTCACACGTGGTCTGGCAGTTCAATTGACAGGTAGTCTGACAATGAATCTGGCAGTATGCCTGACAGCTAAGCTGGCAGGTTGTCTGGCATATGATTTCGCAATTTCCGAGACATGCAAGTTCGCAGCCGAACTGACAGGTCTGTTCGCATATGTCAATACCAAGCGCGTCGTTTTCACTGATAAGGGTCAGAGATGTCCGTGAGAGGTCTATTTCTTTGGTGATGCCTATGATTCGATACTTTTCATTTATCTTCCCTGTCAGGGAAAAACCTCTGTTTCTTTTTAGTTCCACGATGTCGCCGACCTTCATATTTATTCCCGGGACCTTGGTTTGAATCTTCACTCGAAGAGAGGGGGCTTTTACCAGCTGGAACAGCTTCAGGGTTATTTTCTCGGCATCGTCCTTGTCCACGAGAGCTGTGATGAACCTTTTTTCATAAGGTCTTTCAAACGTATATTTCACGTTTTCTTCACTGTATTCCTCGTCTGTCCCTGACGGGTTTGCCAGTGTAGCGCCGTAGTTCACTTTTATCTTGTAGAATATATCGTCGGTTTGATCGAAGCTCTCGAAGGAATCCAACAGCATCTCATCGGTCAACGAAAAAGAGACGTTATCGTTTTCGTCCCAGAAGGAGTAATGCACTTTTCCGTCCGCGCCGACAAGAAAGCGGCAAAGATTGGATATCCCGATCCTGCTGATAACCTGTTCTGATCTTTCCTGGGATGAACCGAGATAGAGACGCAATCTTTCTTTTGCCTTGTCCTCAGCATTATCGAAGGAAGCAGTGTTCAAGTCGTTTTCCGATATACCGAGCCATCTGGTGCATATATCTTTGACAATAGCTGAACCCGTGGAGAGATAGTCGAGCGTAATGGTAAAATCATCGAAGTCCGATGTGCTGCCGTTCCACTGTATCAAACCGCAATTCCTGAACGTTGGATGGACAGCAAAGTTATAGGACACAACTTCAACCCCATTCAAGTACCCTTTAACATTTCCGTACGATTGGACATCGAGCTTCAACGAATACTCCACGCCGTGATTAATGGCGACATCTGCATTCACTCGTGCGTATAATGTGCCACCGATGTATTCATATATCCTGATCTTGTCAATAACCGGCATCAGGATAAGAAATTTGAAGTTGTTTACATCTGCATAGTCCCAAAAGATTCCTTGTGAATAATTATTTGCCGTTCCTTGCTGTGGGATTACCTTTACTTCGATTTTCCCTCTGCTGAATTTCTTGGGAGCCAACAGAAAAGTTTTATAATTATCCTGGCATGAAGCTCTCACTTTCTGGTTCAATGGAGTCCAGGAATAAGTTCCACCGGTTGCCAGGGATGTCCAACTTTCAGTGTTGCCGTCATTGAAATCATCATTGAAGAGGATAGATTGTCCGGGCATCCCATAAAAGGTTACGGTTATTTGCCCGATAGCGGGATTGTATGTCTTCAGGATTGTTATTTCGCTTTTGTTCAGATCAACGATGTAATATGCGGTTGGTATCAGGTAACCGTCGTTATAAACATACAAAACTTCAAGAACAGGATGGTCTGTGAATTTGTAGATTCCTTTTGCCGTTGTATTTATCTTGTATGCAGGAGCATTTTCGATATAACCGTAAGCCACCGGTATCGGCTTGCCTTCGTTGCCGGTTGCGAGGTTTGGGTATTCCTTGATGGAAAAGACCTTTTCGGGCAGGTTTTTATGTAAGTATTCTCGTTTATCCTGTATGGAAAAGGTCACGCGCTGGTCAGTCATTTTCCTGTCCCGGAGTCTTCCGGAGAATATAGTGGCGTAGCTGGCTGCCGTCATCTCTTTCTCGCCGAGGGCGATGGAGATATCCCGGTTTTTCCAAATGTATCTGCAGGACCACTTGTCGAATATCGAGTCGTTGTTTTCAAAGCTTATGCTCCCGCCCCCGACGGTTGTGGAAGAGAAGTAGATATCGTCCGCGTTGCTTGACACCGAAATCGGAACATCGGATATTCTCGGATTGTAATAGAGCGGTTGTGATTCGACAGGCTGGTTGCTGAAGAGCAAGGGAAAAACTCCCAGAATGGAGTGGGTGGAAGGCGTTGCCCTGTCCGATGTATGGAGATACATTTTTCCTTCGGAATCGTTAAAATACCAGCTGCCTGCGGTTTGCTCTACGGATGCTTTGCCTGTTACATGAGTCAACGCAGCGCTGTCCTCTCGGACTTCGATGAACTGTGGGTAAAAATAAAAACCGCTGTCTTTCGGTCCGATCCGTTCCATATCCATATGCCAGGTATTGCTGCCGGTCGAGAGCGTCATCACGGATAAATCCACCGCAGGCTTCAATTCGGCCAGGATGACTTTGGAGCTCTCGATCTTCTCTTGAAACTCGTTGAAATCCATAGTCTTACCTGCTTTCTTTGAATTTGAGATTGCTGATTGTCCAGCGTCCGTCTGTGTGTGAAGTGCCAGGCAAGTGTGAAAGAGATCTGTCGCCAGTTAAAGTGCCGTAATAGGTCCACCTGCGTGGTTGATTTTCATAATCGAGTGCGATGAACAGTCTTTTGTGAGCTCCGACGTATGAAAACATCTCTTCATATTTTTCCGCATCACTTTGTGGAATCTGCACCTCTTTTGGGAAGCTCAAGTCTATCTCGGTGTATTTTCCGCGAACATCGCTGAATTCGATATTATTGAGCGTGGCTGTGATGCCTGACGGGTCCACGATTCGTTTTATCCAGTTCCCGTGGAAATTTCTGGATGGCTCAAACCACTCTCCGAGATAAAGCCTTCCTGTGTTGAGGAATGCGTCCGCATTGTCCGGATCGGAGATGATAAACCGCCAGTAACGAATGTAGGATGAATCGAAACATTCGAGCAGACAGTCATCGGAATAAGTCACAGGGAGGACAATTTTCGGCGTATTGAAGGAGTCGGACACATAGCTTGCGGATCTTGCCGAATTCGAGACTGCTGCCGAAGCCAGGGCGCCGCTGAAAAAAGCAGCGGTATGTTTTCCGATGATGAAATCGGCGGTGTTCGAGAGATTGCCTGCCGACATTGTGACCGGCAGCGAATCGGCTTCTCCGTCGAGATAAAGGTTGAGCTGGCCGTCGCGGTCTGCGGTCACTGCGACGCAGTGCCACGTATCCGCAGATAGGATCGCCGAGCCTTGAATCTCGTCGGAAAAGGCGCCATCGGAAGCCTTGAAGTGGAGCATTCCATCGGATTTTATCTCGAGAAAATAGCCTTTCGTTCCATCCCATTTTGAAAGCAGCCCGGCGTTCGGGATTGATTCGGGTTTGAACCAAATCTCGATGCTGAAATCCTGCGTCTGCGTGAAATTGAAATCGCCCGCGTCAACCGCAGGTATATGGAAATAATCATTTTCCCCGTCGAGAGCTACGGCCCTGTCCTGGCGGGCAGCGAAGTAATCCGATGTTGCGATGCTGACGGCTGTAAGATCGTTCTCAGAACTCGAGCTGTCCAGACTGTCCCCGATGAATTTCCAGAATCCGATATGATTCGTATCTATCTGTTGATGGAATGTATCACTGTCGTCTCCGCATAGGATCAAACTAGCCTGATCGGTGTAATTGTGCCCGGTTGCTGCGAATGCCTGGGCCATACAGGCTTGTCCGAGATCAATGTCAACATATTCGAAATCCGAGCCTGTGGTTCTCCAGGGTATGCACTTGAGAGGATTGAGCAAATTTTCGACCGGCAAGGTTGTTGCCTCTGATGATGCGGTAAGATCCACGCTGCTTATATCGAGCAAGTTGGTATATAAAAATCTGATGTTGGTGGTCATTTTTGTGTTCCTTCTTTGATTACTGCAATTTTTCCAGTTTCTTCGTGAGATCATCAATCTTCTCTGTAAGTGATTTGATGATATCGGATATCCGGCTTCCCCCGCTTTCAATACTTTTCATCGTGTCAGCGAATTTTTCGACATTCTTCTGAGTCTCGCTGAATTTCTTTGTGAATTCGCCGAGACTTGACGAAAGGTCTTTAATTAAAATTTCGATTGTATCGAGAACCACCGCAAGGGATTCGAATGCGGTCGTGACTTTTTTCAGATTGTTTAATCCGGAATTACCCGGATCAATGTTCAACACAAGGTCTATTTTTTTCATTTTTGGAATCTCCTTTAAAAAGCAATCTTCCTAAGGCGACATTATGTCGTTCGCGCTTCCATTTTTATCACCCGCCGGTTTCGCAGCAAGATATTTTTCAGATTGAACCAGGAAGAATTCAACCTGCTTGTCATCAGGATCGCCTATAATATTTTCAGATTTTTCCCAATCCCTGATAGAAAGGTTGCTCTCGCTCAGGTCCCGCAGCAGGAAGCAAATTGAAGAGTGAAGCATCTCAGATTTACGTCTCAGATCGAGATTGGGATTTTCAGATATTCTTCTCGTCCTGGCTGCGGAAACCATTCGGTTCAATGTTTCCCGGAGCGGTTTTTTGCCGATCAACGGGTATTCCTGGTCCTCAAGCATCTCCGTCAGCCTCACATTGGCATCGGTTCGTAGCACTCTTTGAGCCTCCTCGATGCAGAATTCCCCGGCGTTTATTTTCTCCGCAAGAGATTTTCTCAGCCTGTCCGCTTTCTCAGCTGTTTTTTGGTATAGACTGATGACCTCTTCATCTGATAACCGTTCGAGCTTACGATTAAAATCCTGCCGCTCGAGAATATTTTCAATCCTTCGCAGCGTCTGTGTCTCCTCGTCCGACGTTTCCTCCGCCTGGAGCGAATCCTGCATAGGCAGAGAATCAATCCGTGCGGAGATGGAGTCCGTTTCGTTCAATGTACTTTCAACGTCTTTGTAGGCGTCAAAGAAATTTGTTAAAGCCATTTTCAGCTCTTTATTCGTTTCTTTCATGATTGCATCCTTGACCGTTTTTTCTTTCAAGGAGTCGAACCTTTGCTCCTTCAATTCCTGCAGCTTGCATTTGCAGGATTGAAGAAGAGACGAAATGTTTTCATAAGAATCATTGAATTTTTTCATTATTTCCATTTCCTGACCTCATGTATTCAGCATTGCCGACAGCAGTTGGGCTGGGTGCCTGCTCATTGTTTCATGAATGTAAAGCGTATAAACATAGCTCAATCTCGCAATCTCGTTTTCCGAAAGTGTAAGTCCCAAGCCTTCCAGATAGGCGCGGAGCATAAATGGGTAATGCCTAAACAACAGATTATCTTTTATCAATCTGAGCATATTCCATATCTTTATGTTTTGAGCCATAATTCCCGGCATCCGGCCGGCATGTACGCACTTCATATAGAGCATACCGTCTATCTCTTCGTGTTCCCTGTTGCAGTCTTTTTCACTACAATGACCGCAATGCACATCAGGGTAATCAATTAGGAACCCGAAGAGCTCTTCAAGTTTTTTCGAAGTTTGTCTTCCCTCTCCTCCGGCTGGAAATTGCTCCTTTCGGATGCGGTCTTGATCACCCAATGGATGATTCTTGGATCGATTGAGTAAACCTTGTCGAGGTTTTCCAACGTAAGGGCTGCAGGTTTCGAATTCTCTCCTTCCCCGGTATAAAATCCCTTCCATTCCATAATGACATAAAGCAGGACAGCCTTGCTGAGTTCCTTTTCATCGATGCCACCTTCAGAATCTGCGTGATCAGACCGTAATGCGATGAATTTCATTGGAGAAAGAAATCTCAGTTTAAATTCCAGATCGGGTTGGTCGGGATATTTGAACCACTTACCTCCCGAATAATCGTAGTCCACATAGAAAGCCATGATTTTCCTCCCATTTATTTTGATTGCTTCAGCGCTCATTTAATGAACCTTGCCTTTATAAATTCAGGCGGCCTGTCTTTGAAAGGAGCAGCCGCCTGGTTTTTCGACCGCTAAGGCACCAACTTGTCTGCAATTTTATTCTTGACGGTAATCTTGAACGGCTTCAAAAGGCCGCTCATACCTGATGGTGCGCTTGCCGGAGCCTCACAGTCCATCGAAACGGAAGTGACGATGTTGTTGCTGCCGGATGTTTTCACTTCCTTTATCCTCATTCTGGGGAACAGCATCCTGAACTGGTATTTCTCGCTCCCTTCGATCGTTGCACCTTCGAAGAGGACGTCCATTTTCTTTGTAGTCCCCGTCACCCAGTCCGAATAGTACTGGGCTTCGCCGGAGCCGTATTTGCGAAATTCGAGACTTACCTTCGCCTTCGGATATCCGTCGCCGAGCGGCTCGGAAACCGTGTTGGACCCTGTGTTCTCGTAGTCCGAGGTTTGGGGTCTTTCGAAATCGAAAGTGAGGGATGTGACGGTAATTTTGTCGCTATCGCTCAGCGTGGCCCCGGTCTGGTCGTTGACTCGTATAACTGCGTCTTTGAGCTGCATACGGTTAGCCCTGTCCACGGAGGTCACGGATGCAAGGGTTGTGTTGATCGTCGAATTGGTTATCTCGTCTTTTCCGATCCCCTTGAACTGAACCTCAACCGGTACGCCTGGTTTAGCTGTCAGCGAAAAGCTGTTCCACTTGGCGGAGGGCACGACATGAACCTTCGTTACCTTGTCCACCGCAAACGTTCCGAACAGCCCCTCGATGTTGTCAGCCGGTATGTAATCGCTTGTATATGAAAGCGTGCTCACTGTCGCGGGCGTGGTCTGGCTGCCTACGACCTGGGCGAGCATCGTGTGAGCGGCCGGGTCGTTATATCTGAGATAAACCGTTGGACTGAGGTCGCATTTCACCTTGCCAGGTTCGCTTTCCAAATGGAAAACGGATCCGCTGGTTTCGATATCGGTGAATTCGATGCTTTTAGCAATGCACTCGACCGGGTTGGTAATCAGAAGTTCTCTTTCGGCTTCGTTGAGAGTAGCTTCCGTCCCCCATACGACGTTTTTCTTATAGGCTGCGATTGTTTCTCGTTTTTCTGGCATATATTCTCCTTGTCTTCATTCATAGGTTCAAGGTACCTTATTCGGGATGCTTTCTCGTTCTCATCGGTACCGTTTAGTTCCAAAACCTCGCCGGGTTTGAGAAGCCCGACGCGGCTGTGTTGAGGCTGTTGAATGCCTGTCACCTTGTATTTCATTTTTTCTCCTCGTTAATAAGCGGGAAGATTGCTGTTTCCCCCCGCGACTTGATCAGTAAATGTTGTAGACGACATTTTGTCAACCATGAAACCGTTAACGTATCTTAAAATAATTCAAATTCTTCATTTTCTGCAGGGACGATTGTTTCATAGGAACCGGAAAATCAATTCAACAGAATTTTAATAATCACCCACCCTCCCTCCCAAAAATCTGCTAGTAGTCGTCAATGGCTTTCGAATGAATCTTAATCATTCCTCGCTTACTGTCCTCCTTTATTTGGTTATAGAGCTCGTTCTTGAGGGTCTGAACAAATTCCCTGTCATTGACGACAATCGACATCTTGTTTTCAATCGTCTGGGCGATCTCCAGTTTGTTGCTTTCGGCTGCCGCCTGGCGTTCCGCCGCCACTTTCTGCTCGATCTCGGTGTTCGTCTTCCTCGCTATCCTGTTCAGGGCGATCGAATCGTCACTGTTGGGTAAATCAATCATGTTTTTCGATTGCATTTCTATGAGATTAAGCTTGCCGCTGTCAGCGAGATTCTGAAGGCTTGCGGCGATGGATTCCGTCCCGCCGCCGGCCGCAGCGAGCATCGCGCCCGTGTTCTGCATCGCCGCGGCGAATATTCCCGCCGCTCCGGAAAGCCCCTGCGCCAATTCCGGGTTGGAAGCGAGCTTGCTCAATTCCGCCGGGTAGCCGACAGCCTCGCCAGCGTGCGCCCAGATGAGCTTCTTCTGTCCCGAAGAGCCGGGAACCGTTCCCCCCTCGCCGAATTCCGCCAACCCGCCGAAGTATTTGTCGATGACGTCTATCGCCTTCGTGAATCCGGTCTCGATCCCCTCGGCGATCACCTCGCCCACCGGCTTCTGCTCCTCCGGCAGAACCCCTTTCTCCTCCGCCTGCGCGATCAGCGCCTGAATCTCCGGGCTCAAAGATAGACCCGATTTTTCGGCCGCTGCCTGCATTGATTGCAGCCAGCCGCCCATCTGCTGCAGCACCTGCGTATCGTTCAGGCCGGATGCTTCGAGCTGGTTCATAACGTCCATGCCGAGCGAGCCCTGGCTTTCGAGCGTCGCCTGGTCCATCAGGCCGGAGCCGGACAGCGCCTTCACCACGCCCGCCGAGCCCTGGATCATATCGAGCGCGCCGGAAGATTTGTCGAGGCTGTCGAAGTAGGACGACAGCTGGCTGAAGCCGGGGACCTTCGAGAGGTCCCAGCCCTGCTTCTCCGCCATACCGGCATACTCGGTGAGCAGCGGCTTGACCGCGTCCACAGCCTCGCCCGCACCCATCCCCTGGTTCAATAATTCCTGGTATGTATTCGTCAGCGATCCGGCGATGCCCGAGATGGACGTCTCGCTCAGTTTGAAATCGGGGGTGAGCTTCATCTGTTTTTCGATGCCGGAGATAATCTTGTCGTATCCGCCGAGGGCGCCTTGAAGCCCTTCGATGCGGCCCTCCTTCGTCTGGGATTTCTGGATGTCCAGCATATTCGTGAGGCTCGAGACGGTCTCGAAGCCGTATTTCTCCTGCGCTGACGTGAGCTGCTCCAGTTCGTCGCCGAACTTGCCGTATGCCTCGTCCATCGTGTGCCCCTGGGCGACGTATTCGCCGACGGATTCGCTCAGCAGGTCGCTCATCCGGCCGAATTCCTCTTTAGTGTCTATATCCGTCTCTTTGAAGAAGTCCTCGATGTATGCCTTGATGCCGAAGGACTTGTCACCCTTTTGATCCGAGACCGCGGACATCTTGTCTAACAATCCTTCCGAATATGTATCGTTGAACCCCTGCTTCGAGAGCTGCTTGACGTACCCCTCCTGCGTGGATTCGGTGAGCCCGTCTAATAATGCCGGAATGCCTGATATAAGCGACGTTATACCTTCGATAGAATTGGCGGTGAGCAGTCCCGCAATCCCAGCACCGACGCTGCCCAGACCGCCGAGTAGCTGCGATGAGTCCGATCCCGGCTCCCCGCCGAACAGCCCCTGCAATCCGGCGAATCCGCCCTGTATGCCGGACATAAGGCCGAGACCGTTTGTATCTTCGCCCCCGATGAAAGCTGAAATGCCGGATATCCCTTTGGTGAGTGTAGCTATTGAGCTGACATTTTTAGCAATATTCTCATCCACACCGACGAGACTCTGAGCAATGACGGCGCCGATATCCGCCATATCACCGAATGCCTTCGAGAGCTGCAATGTTCCCCCGGAAGCGGTCTCGGAATTTTTCCCAAGCTCGCCCATATCGTCCGACAGGGCTTTAATTTCCGGATCCAAATCCTTGATGGTCTCCAATATTTGTAAAAGCATTTCTTTGATCTCCATATGACATTGTTGTCTTTGCTGGATATGCGATATTACATCCTGATTGTACCCTATATGAACGACATTTTGTCAACCCTGAAAGTATAATAAGATCTACAGAATAAAATCCTCCACCACTAAATACGAGATCGGGTCTTGGCAGGCTGCTGCCGGAATAAAGATTGAATAGTCCGGATTGAGGAAGGCGATTGTTATTTATTGATACTCAAATGAAGATAAGCGACTGCCGCCCTTCGAAGTATCCCTGAGCATGAAGCTTTTTTATTAGGAGCAGATGCCCTGCATGGACACCAGCTCCCGCAAAACAAAAGACACACCAATCCTGTCATTCCGAGGAACACTTCAAGGGGATTCAAACGAAGAATCTGTTATCAACTATAATGAAGATGCCCGGTCGCAGCCCTTCGAAGTATCCCTGAGCATGACACTTCTTTATTTGGGCAACAGCCCCTTAAGAAACTACGGAGGAATGAGAAGGTCTTCTTTACGGCGCTTATCTGATCCCCTGCGTCGCCCGCTGGAAGAAGTCTATCTCTTCCTTGACCCTCTTTCGTTCCGTCAGGAGGGTTTCATTCCCTGGATCACGGGCAAGCATTATATTGATGATTTTCATCGCATCTTCGTAGCGGTCCTGCTCATCGAGGTTCTGAAAGAGCTGCCACTCGATCCGTGTCCTTTGGTCATCCTTGAGCTCCGGCATCGCCAGGAGCTCGCGGAATATCTTTTCCGCTTTTGTCCTGTCGAAAAAAGATGTATAGGCGGCGGCGAGCTTGATCTTGACGTCTATAATGCATCTCGGATCCCCGCAAACTGAAAGCGCCTCCCTGTAATAGCCGGTTGCCTTCTCGTAGCTTTCCATCTTCTGGCATATCTTGGCGTCCGTCAGAAGTATGTTCAGTTTATCCTCTTTCGAAACATCGAGCTCTGCCGCTTGATTTAAGAGGTTGAAAGCCTTCTCGAGCTCGTTCATTTTATCGGTATATATTCCGGCAAGAAGGATTTTTTCCTGTGCCACGTACTCCGGATATTCACTGCGCGGAATGAGGTTCTCGAGAATATCCCTGGCGAGCCTGAAATTGTTGATGTCATAGTAATATATCTCCGCGGCACGGAGCAGCGCTTTTTCAGCTTTGCGCGCTCCCCAGAACCTGACCCCGATCAGCTTGAAAATATCCACCGCCTGCTGGTGATTCTTGAGCTGCTGCTGGCGCAACCCTTCGCTGTACAGGCTGTCAATCTCGCGCTTGTTTGCAAGCAACATCGCGAGGAACGCCGCAAGGATCAATAAAGCAAACGCCCCGGCGATTCTGAGCGGAGTCACCTTTATCTTGAAGCGGCCCAACTCTATATTCATAGATTCTCGGTTACCTTTGCCGCGCCCACAAGGCTGTCGTCCTCGCCAAGCTCGATTATATGCACACCCTGGGTATTTCTGCTATATATGGGAACATCCCTGGTTTTGATGCGAATCGTCTTGCCGGAGGCTGATATGAGAAGAAACTCGTCATCATCCCTTACAAGCAGTATCTCAATGACCGCGCCGTTCTTCTTGGTAACGTTGATGTTGATCATTCCCGAGCCGCCTCGCGAATGCGCCGAGTACTCTTCCAACTTAGTCCGTTTGCCGAATCCGCGTTCAGTCAGGGTTAGAAGAGCATTTTCTTTCCCCGATGGAATGGACATCCCCACGATCACGTCGTCCTTCTTGAGATTGATCGCTTTAACCCCGCGCGCCGTCCTTCCCATCGGGCGGACGTCTTCCTCCGAAAAACGGATCGCTTTGCCGGAGCGGGTCGCGAGGAGAATCTCGTTCGAACCGCTCGAGATGCTGACCCCCTTCACGCGGTCGCCGGAGTCCACGCCGAGGGCGATGATGCCGTTCGAGCGCGGCGATGAAAATTCAGAAAGCTGCGTCTTTTTAATGAATCCTTTCTGAGTCACCATCACAAGGTACTGGTCTTCCGGGAAATTCTTCGTGGCAACCGCTGTGGCCACCGCATCCCCTTCATCAATCGGGACGAGGTTCACGATTGCCTGGCCGAGACTCGAAGTGGCCTGTTCCGGAATATCGTAAACCTTGAGCCAGAACAGCTTCCCCTTTTCCGTGAATATCAGGATGTAGTGATGCGTAGAGGCGATGAAAACATCCTTTACATAATCTTCATCGTGCGTCGTCATCCCCTTCACGCCCTTGCCGCCGATCCCCTGTTTGCGGAATACGGAGAGCGGTGTGCGCTTGATGTATCCGTTCCTGCTGATGGTGATAACCATATCCTCGACCTCGATGAAGTCCTCGATAGTCAGCTCGTCCGTCTGACTCAATATCTCGGTCCTTCTCGCGTCGGCGTATTTGTCCCTGATCTCTTTCAGCTCGTCAACGATGATCCCTATTTTTAACTCGCTCTTCGAGAGGATATCCTTCAGTTTGACGATGAGGATTTTGGTCTCCTTGTATTCCTCCATTACCTTAACCCGCTCAAGGCTGGTCAGCCTTTGCAGCCGGATGTCGAGGATTGCCTGTGCCTGGATTTCGGAGAGGTGATAGCGGGTCATGAGCTTCGCTTTTGCTTCCGCCGGGTCCTTGGATTTCTTAATAAGCTCGATTATGGCGTCTATGTTCTCGACAGCAATGCGGAGCCCCTCCAGGATATGAAGCTTCTCTTCGGCTTTCCTGAGTTCGTGAAGGGTACGGCGGGTTACGACCTCGAACCGGTGGTCAATGAACGCCTGGAGGAAGCCTTTGAGTCCGAGGACCTGCGGACGCTTGTTGACGATGGCGAGCATAATAATTCCGTACCGGCGTTCGAGCGACGTCATCTTGTATAAATTGTTTACGAGGATGCCGGGATTCGTCCCTCGGCGAATTTCGAAGACGATCCTCATCCCCTGTTTGTCGCTCTCGTCGCGGATATCGGTGATACCGTCTATCTTTTTGTCCTTCACAAGTTCCGCGATCTGCTCCAGGAGGGTGCTTTTATTCACTTGGTAAGGGATCTCGCTTACGATGATCGCCTCTTTACCTTTCTTGAGCTGCTCGGTGAAAACCCTGGCGCGCAGTACAAAAGAACCCCGTCCTGTTTCGTAAGCTTCCTTGGCGCCTTCGTCGCCGTAGAGGTAGGCGCCTGTGGGAAAATCCGGTCCTTTGACGATCTGGCAGAGCTCTTTTGCGGTAATCTCCGGTTTCTTTATGGTGGCAATCGTGGCGTCTATCACCTCGCCGATGTTATGCGGTGGTATGCTCGTAGCCATTCCGACCGCTATCCCCTGCGAACCGTTAATGAGAAGCGATGGTATCCTGGCCGGCAGGACGACCGGTTCGGAGAGGGATTCGTCGTAATTTGCATGGAAGTCAACTGTCTCTTTGCGTATGTCCGCAAGCATTTCGTCCGCAAGACGGTTGAGCCGCACTTCCGTGTATCTCATCGCCGCCGGCGGATCGCCGTCAACGGAGCCGAAGTTGCCCTGTCCGTCTATCAGGGTATAGCGCATCGAAAAATTCTGCGCCAGCCTGGCAAGCGCATCGTATATGGCGGCATCTCCGTGGGGATGGTATTTGCCCATCACGTCGCCCACGATGCGCGCCGATTTCTTGTACGGATTTTCGTGCGTGCTCGACGTCTCGAACATCGAGTATAAGATCCGTCTGTGCACCGGCTTCATCCCGTCGCGAATGTCCGGCAGGGCTCGGCCCACGATTACGCTCATAGCGTAATCTATATAGGACTTCTTCATCTCATCTTCAATGCCGACCTGCAGTATTTGTTCCGCTTCACCCATCAAAAACTTCTCCTAATCTATCTGATTAAATCCATCTATTGAAACAACATATGTTTATATGTCCAAATTCGAAACTGCGAGGGCATTGTCTATGATAAACTGCTTTCTCGCCTCTATCTCTTCCCCCATAAGGAGCGTAAATATCCTGTCTTCTTTCACCCGGTCCTCGATCTTCACCTGCAACAGCCGCCTGCGGACAGGGTCCATAGTTGTATCCCAGAGCTGCTCCGGATTCATTTCCCCGAGACCTTTATACCTTTGAATCAGTACCCCTTCTTTCGAAAGCGAAAGGTAAACCGCAAGCAGCTGTTCGCGCGTGGCGGATTCAATTTCATGTTTGTCGGTCTTCACAACGAACGGCGGTTCGTCCACCGCCTTCGCCTCCGCGTATTTCTCGGCGAGGGTCCTGAATTCAGGAGATTCGAAGACATTCCAGTTCAGCTGGTATTTCTGCGATTGCTCATGTTCCCCCTTACCGAGGGCGATCTCGACAGCGTAGAGTCCGCGCTCTTCGTCCTTCGGGAGCTCGTGGATGATGAAACCAGCGGAGGAAAATATTCTTTTCAGCCTGTCGTATTGTTCCTTACGGGAAAATGCGGTTTTCTTCAGAAGATCGTTGTCCAGCAGAAGCTTCAGGACATCCCGGCTGTAGCCCCGTCTCATGCATTTATCGAAGAAAAACCTGTATTCCCTGAATTTCTCGAGCATCACAAGGAGCGCCGCTCCGGTATATTCCTTTCCGGATTTTTTGGAAATGATCGTCGTCTTCTGCGCCATCTCCCGGATCAGGAACTGTTCGAGGCTTTTTTCGTCGTCTATATACTCCTCGACTTTACCCTTTTTGACCTTGAACAGCGGCGGCTGCGCGATGAAAAGATGGCCGTTCTCGATCATAGGAAACATCTGCCGGAAGAAAAACGTCAGCAGCAGAGTTCTTATGTGCTGGCCGTCCACGTCCGCATCGGTCATGATGATTACTTTATGATAGCGGAGCTTGTCGAGGTTGAAGCTGTCTTCCTCTCTCGAATGCCCGATTCCCGCACCAAGCGCCGTGATCATCGTTTTTATCTCTTCATTGGAGAGCATCTTGCTGAAGCGCGCTTTTTCGACGTTCAATATCTTTCCTTTGAGAGGGAGTATCGCCTGAAAGCGCCTGTCGCGCCCCTGCTTGGCGGAGCCGCCTGCGGAATCGCCCTCCACGATGAAAATCTCGGACAATGCCGGGTCTGTCTCCTGGCAGTCCGCGAGCTTTCCGGGCAGGGAATGGCTTTCGAGCGCGCCTTTGCGGCGGACGATCTCTTTAGCCTTTCTGGCGGCCTCCCTGGCTCTCGCCGCATCCATCGTCTTGCCCAGTATTCTTTTCGCGACGGTCGGATTTTCTTCGAGATACTTCGTAAGGTTCTCGTTCACCGCCGCTTCGACGATCCCCCTCACTTCGCTGTTGCCGAGCTTCATCTTTGTTTGTCCCTCGAACTGCGGCTGGGAGAGCTTCAAGCTCACGACAGCGGTCAAACCTTCGCGGACGTCGTCTCCGGAGAGCTTTATCGCCTCGCTCGAGGATTTCTTCGCCTGGCCGAAATATGTATTCATCGAGCGGGTCAGAGCGGTCTTGAAACCTATCAGATGCGTCCCGCCCTCGCGAGTGTTTATATTATTAACGTAAGTAAGGATATATTCGTTGTAGCCTTCATTATATTGAATGGCCACATCAATAATAATGCCTTCCCGCTCCGCCTGGAACGAGCAGGGCTTATGAATGGGGCTTTTATTCTTGTTGAGGTAATCCACAAACTGCGAGAGCCCGCCGGTGAAGAAGAACTCATCTTTCTCTTCGGTCCGTTCGTCTTTTAAAATGATCTTCAAGCCTTTGTTGAGGAAGCTCAACTCGCGCAGTCTCCCCGAGAGGACGTCGTAGTTCATCTCGAGTGTTTCGAAAATCTCCTTGTCCGGTTTGAATGTGATCTTGGTTCCGGTTTTATTGCTCTTGCCGGTGGCTTCGAAAGGAGTGGCTGGATTTCCCCGCGCGTATTCCTGTTCATAAACCTTGCCGTCCCTCCATATCTCGAGGTTGAGCCGTTCGGACAACGCGTTGACAACGCTCACGCCGACGCCATGCAGGCCGCCGGATACCTTGTATGCTTTATTGTTGAACTTGCCTCCGGCATGAAGCATCGTCATTACGACCTCCGCCGCGGGGCGTTTCTCGGTCTTGTGCATATCCACCGGAATACCACGCCCGTTGTCTATAACGGTGACAGTATTATCCAGATGTATCACAACCTCGATGCGGTTACAAAAGCCTGCAAGGGCTTCATCCACCGAGTTGTCCACAACCTCGTATACTAGATGGTGCAGTCCGTCGGTGCTGGTGCTGCCTATATACATCGCGGGCCTGCGGCGCACAGCCTCGAGACCCGGTATCACTTCTATGCTATCGGCTGTATAATCCTTTTCGGTTTTTTCGTAGGATAATTCCAGCTCGCCTGCCGGTTCCTTGTTTTTTGCCTTGTTGTTCTCTTCAGACTTTGCCAAATCTTCACCTCAAATATGCATAATATGAATCAAACCATAATAACCGCGCCGAATTCGAGCGTTCAATCCTCGAACACAGCGCCGTCTTTCAATTTTATTATTTTTTCGATATTTTTGATATACCCAAGAAGCTCAGGCTTGTTGGTTGTGACAAGCATCTGAATCCCGCTTCCAGCAAGCTCGACCGCCCTCATAATCCGTTCGGAATCGAGCTCCGTATCAAAATCATCAATCAACAAAACAGGCGAATCCCCCCGCATCTCCTCGAAAATCTGCAGCTCGCCAACCTTCAGGGCGAGGACTATCGAGCGCTGCTGGCCGGACGAACCGAAGCGCGACGCGTCTCTGCCGCCAAGGACGAACGTAAAGTCATCCCGATGCGGTCCTGCTGTGGTATGCCCCCGTTCGATGTCCCGTTCCAGGGCCTCGATCAACATGGTTGAAAATTCCGCCCCATAATTCCCAGCTTTTTTTTTACGGAAGGCTCATAACTCATTTCAAGCCTTTCGTGTGAACCGAACAGAGACTCGTAGCTCCTGCCGATCCTGTCTCTGAGCTTCGCCACAAACCCTTCGCGCTTCGTCATTATCAGATCGGCGGACTCTGCGAGCTGTGAATCCCATGCTTCGACCTCTCTCTTCAGCTTTGAGACCGGCATCCTGATCTCCCGGGCGTGTCGCAACAGCGCGTTCCTTTGACGCAACGTCCGGTTGAACCTCAGCAATTCCACAAGATATATTCTATCCGTGTTCGATATGGCGCGGTCTATAAACCTTCGCCTCTCCTCTGGGTTGCCGCGCAGCAGAAGCATATCCCGGTCGGACATAAGAACGCAGCCGAAATCGCCGTAGAAATCCTCTGTATGCGTTCTGCTGCCGTTTATCATAAATTGCTTTTTATCTGCTGCGACAAAGACCCTGTATCTGTCAAATATTGAATCCCCGGCGTTTCTCTCATGCTTCTGCACCTCAGCCTCGACGGCCGCATACTCCGAACCGTTCCTGATAACCTCCGGGCTTTCTTTCGCCCGAAACGATTTTCCAGATGAATTGAAATATATGGCCTCGATCATACTTGTTTTTCCCTCCCCGTTTGCTCCGCATATCACATTCAAGCCGGGACCGAAAGAAAACGATGCCTCTTTGAAATTCCTGAAGTCTTTCAAACTGATCGAGCGGAGTATCAAATGTCTAAAGCTTTATCGGTGAAACTACGTATAAATAATCCTCGCTTCCCTCTTCAAGGAATGCGGCTGCGGTTTTTCCATCTTTGAGCTTCAACACGACTTTCTCTTTCGTCGCGGTATTCAGGAAATCTATGAGATATCTCGCGTTAAAGGCTATGCGGATTTTTTCGCCTTCGTAGGACACATCCATCGTTTCCTTGCCTTCGCCGAATTCCGGGCTGCTGGATGTAATCACAAGTTTGGATTCAGAAAATTCAAGTATGATCGCGTGGGATTTCTCGCTTGCGACAAGGTCCACCCTTGTAAGGGTTTTCTGCAGCATCTGGCGGTCAACCGTCGCAATATTATTGTTATCTTGAGGCACGACTTTTTCGTATTGAGGATAGTTGCCTTCGATGATCCTCGTCACAAGAAACCTGTCCATATACTTGAAGAAAAGATTGTTTTCTTCTTTCACGAAGAGCAGCGGTTCCTCCGGCCCTTTTTCCTTTACCAGGTTCGAAACCTCCTGCGCGCCCTTTCGTGGAATGATGAAGCTTATCCCGTCCCCGGCGATATCCAGTTTTTGCTTGACGTTGTATAGCGCCAGCCGGTGCGCATCCGTCGCAACGAGGGTAAATCCATCTTTCGTCACCTTCATGAATATTCCGTTCAGGGTATATCTTGTGTCATCCACCGCTGAGGCTATGATTGTTTTCGCAAGGGCGTCGTGCAGTTCTTCCGCCGGAAGCTGCAAGGGTTTGCTGAATGCCGTATCCGGTATGCCTGGATATTCCTCCGCGGGCAAAATGGTTATCTTGTAATCAACGTTCGGACCTGTCAACCGGAGATTATTATTATCCACCAGTTCCATCTCGATTTTTATGGGAGGCAGCGATCTTACCAAGTCATAGATTTTTCTTGCGTTGATGGTTACCTTTCCTTCACTAGTAATAACGGCATTTGCCTTGCATCTTAGACCCACTTCAAGGTCTGTCGCCTCGAGCTCAACTACGCCGGAAGAGGTCTTCATAAGCAGGTTGGACAATATCGGGATGGTTGTTTTTCTCTCGACTATTCCCTGCAATAACTGCAACTCTTTCAATAAATCTTCAGTTTGAGCCGAAAATTTCATTTTTTCACCCTTCCTATACGATAACGCTTAGCATATGGGCTGTTAAGCTAGCCTTAGTAGTAATGCTGTTGAAACTGTTGAAAGCCATTGTTTCCTTTTCCAAATCAGCAGCTTATATATATCAAACACCCTCTGAAAAACTGTGGAAAACACCGCAGGATTGTTGATAACTTTCATACCATGACTTTTCCACATTGTATCCCTGTTGAAGGCTGTTGAAAAGTACGATAACTTTAAAAGAACTGCATCAAGTTATTGATAATATTGTTGAAATTCGTTTCATCTTTTCTCATCCGATCTATTTTATTTATGGAATGTATAACCGTGGAGTGGTGCTTTCCGCCGAACCGACGTCCAATCTCCGGGAGGGAGAGCGTTGTCAGTTTTTTCGTGAGATAGATCGCGATTTGTCTCGGCAGGGCGATTTCGCGCCGGTTGTCTTTCACCTTGAGGTCCTTCACCTTGATCTTGTAATAATCAGCTACCGTTTTCATAATCTCTTCGGCAGTTACGGGTTTGTCTTCGTCCCGCCAGATGTCTTTAAGCACTTCCTTCACGAATTCAAGGGTTATCGGCTTCGCCGTCAGCGATGAATATGCGATGATCCTCACAAGACAGCCCTCGAGCTCCCTGATATTGGATTTAACCCGGTTGGCGATGAATTGGGAGACATCGTTCTGAAGGATTACCCCCTCGATCTCCGCTTTTCGTGTGAGAATCGCGATCTTAGTTTCAAATTCAGGCGGCTGAATATCCGCAAGAAGTCCCATCTCGAAGCGTGAAGTGAGCCTTTCCTCGAGTGTCGGTATTTCGCGCGGGGGACGGTCGCTCGAAAGAATTATCTGCTTCTGGGCATTATAAAGGGCGTTGAACGTGTGAAAGAATTCTTCCTGTGTCCTTTCCTTTCCGGCGAGGAACTGAATGTCGTCCACGAGTAGAATATCGTTATTGCGGTACCGTTCCCTGAAAGGAATGGTGTTTTCGTGCCGGATAGAGCCTATAAGTTCGTTTACGAAGGTTTCTGATGAGATATAAAGGACTTTCAGATTCTTGTTATGTCTTCCGATGTATGAAGCGATAGCGTGAAGCAGGTGGGTTTTTCCCAATCCGACGCCGCCGTAGATGAAAAGAGGATTATAGACCTTCGAAGGGGCTTCAGCCACTGCTCTCGCGGCTGCATGTGCGAATTGGTTGCTCTGGCCGACAACGAAAGTATCGAAGGTGTACTTCGGATTGTAACCGGCATCCGGTTTTTCCACCTCGATTGGCGCTGCTTTGTTTTCTTTTTCCAGGCGGAAAATGTTGATTTTCAGGGAAGGATAGCCCAGCTCCTGGAAAGTCTCGGTTAAAAGGCCGTTGTATTTTTTCTCCAGCCAGTTTTTGAATTTATCATTGGGCACCTGCAGGTGGATGGTGTCATCCATATACGAAATGAATACAACCGGCTCAAACCATGTATCGTAGCTCTGCTTGTCTACGCGTTCCTGTATTTTTTCTAACACTTGGTTCCAAATGTTCATATGCCACACAAAAATATTAACAATTCATCCACATATGTTGAAAAAATGTGATGCAAATCACTTTATCAGCTATGCTTGCTAAAAGAGTTATTTTGCGCAAGAGGTAGATGCTACCATAACGCAATAATATTGGCAATAAAAAGAAAAAGAATTTGATAATCATACAGGTATTTATGTTGTTTATAATCAGTTAGTTACAAGCATTTGTATAATCTCTGGAATATGAGTGAGTTACATCAGGGACATTAATTATTGAAGATAAAGGGGTTATAACTTTCTTCGAAAACGAGCAAATTTTTTAAAATTATGGTTGACATGAAGCCCTATTTTTGCAATAGATTTTGCACATTTTTTATGCATTTGCGCTTTTCGCTCTTGAATTTGTTAAGTTATTGATTTTTCAGTAGTTTTAAGGTCGCATGGCAAACATAATAGCTATATTCCTGAGGGAGAGTTAATTAAATGCTGAACACTTAAATAGCGATTTATTGCCCATTCTGTGTATCGGGCTATAGTTTTATCGGAAGAATGACTACCGGTATTCCCTTTTTATAGAGCCTCTTCTGAACGGCGAACGCTGTATAGTTATGGAGAAGCCGGGAAAAGAATGTTTCCTTTGGGAAGACGACTTGTCCCGTGAAAAGCATGTTTTTTGGATATTTCTTCACGATTTTCTCTGCGAGTTTTTCTATCTCGTTCACAATGTCAGTACCGATGGAAAAGCAGCTTTCAGCGTAATATCCTTCGGACTGCATAAGCTCGACATATTTTTTCAATTCTCCTTTGATGTTTTTTTTCAGGTTTTCGATCTCCTCGGGTCCTTTAAATCTGCCGGCGTCAACAAGGCCGGCTTGAAGAAAGACGAAATTCTTGAAGGTCCCCTTGAAAAGCCTTTGAACCGTGAAAAGCGTATGCAGGCCTGTATTCGTGAAGCCGTTTACCAGAATTATAGCAGTATCTTCAGCCTTGTCCGGACTATGAACCGCGAATTTCCCTGTTTCTTTCCCGCCTGGGATTGTGAGCTTAAAATCAATTCCTTTAATTGCCCTGTGAGTCTTAATGTAATGCCTCTTCACAGCGAAAGCGAACATTATTATGGATGAAGTCACGAGGATGGTCAGCCATCCGCCATCGTGGAATTTTAGAATCATGAAAGTAATCAGTACACTGGAAGTCAGGAAAAGCCCGAAGCCGTTTATAATTATTTTACGTTTCCAGGTTTTTTCCTTTCTTCGTTCCAGCCACCAATGCCTCACCATTCCCAGCTGCGACATCGAGAATGTGAAGAAAACGTTCATACTGTAAAGGACCAGCATAAAAACCACGGAACCCTTCGATAGATATACAAGGATCAGCGATGCGATTCCCATGAGAAAAATGCCGTTTTGTGTGACCAGCCTGTCGCTGATGATGGCGAACCTCGAAGGCATCCACCCGTCCATTGCCATGTTCGACAGAACCCGGGGGCCGTCCAGAAAACCGGTTTGCGCCGCGACGAGAAGGATCAGGGCCTCGGACAGCAACGTTATTAATATAAAGATCTTGGCTCCCGGGAAAACTGCGGCGACCCGCTCAATAAGCACGGCGTTAAGGGTTTTTCCTTGTGACGGCTCGACATTCAGCAGCAGGTAGGCGATGATCAAGCCTCCCGCCATAAATGCAAGGCTGATGGCCATCAGGGTCATTGTCCTTTTGCCTGTTTTCACCTTCGGATTCCGCAGGATGGGAAGCCCATTCGATACCGCTTCGATACCCGTGTATGTTCCGCCGCCCATGCTGTAGGCCCGCATCAATAAAATGAAGACCCCGAAGACGCCAAGCTGTGATACTGACGCGCCAAGCTCCGCCCTCGTCTCTTGTATGACAGTCGGAATGTTCCCGGCATTAGATAATATCCCATAAATAATAACTATTGCGTGCGTGGCGATAAAAAACAGGAATACAGGCACAAGCGGCTTGACCGATTCTCTTATACCGCGGAGGTTCATAATGATGAGCATCATCATCATCGCCATGGTCACGGGGAGCTTATATTCGTGCCATTCGAGCGGGAGGAAACTGAATACCGCATCGGCGCCGCTTGCGATCGAGACGGTTATTGTAAGGACATAGTCAACGAGAAGCGCACAACCGGAGAACATCCCGAGCTTCGGCGACAAAAGCTTACTCGCCACGATATAACCGCCGCCGCCGCTTGGAAACAGCTGGATAATCTGCTTGTAGCTTGTGCTTATAACGAATACAGTGACTGCCGTCATCAACGCGAGCAATATACCCAGGTAATGATGTCCCCCCAGGGCGAGAAATGCCTCCTGAGGACCATAGCATGAAGAAGATATTCCGTCTGAACCGAGCCCGATCCAGGCGAGAAAAGCCCCAATTGTCAGATGATGAAAAATCCCCGGTTCCGTCGGCTTTCGTTCTTTTCCAACGAAGACCCTGCGGATTTTTTTAAAGGCGGACTGATCCTGAACGACCATGATTTTTTTCGGTTATGAGATTTTTTTATCGAATCAATATTCCGGCGGCAGTTCTTTGATCTGGGTAAATGTGAAAACAGGCCCGTCCTTACATACGAAGTACTTGCCGACGTTGCAGCGTCCGCATTTTCCGACGCCGCATTTCATACGATTTTCGAGGGTTGTGTAGATATCGTTCGCGCCGAACCCCAGCTTCTTCAATACCGGAAAGGTATATTTTATCATAATAGGAGGTCCGCAGACAATTGCGACAGTATTCTTGCTTGAAGGGGCGATTTTCTCGAGGACTGCCGGAACGAATCCGATTTCGCCCTTCCAGTCCGGCGTCTCTCCTCCGGGGTCAACGGTCGTGATCAGTTTGACATCAGGCATCTTTGCCCATTCTTCGAGTTCGTGCTTGTAAACGAGATCGGCAACCGTTCTTGCGCCGTAGAGAATCGTGACATTCTTGAAATTCTTGCGAGTATCGAGAGCATTCCAGATGACGCATCTCATAGGCGGCAGGGCGATGCCGCCCGCGATGAACAGAAGGTTTTTCCCCTTCCATTCCCCGATGGGGAAGATATTTCCATATGGGCCTCTGAAGCCTATCGTGTCTCCGACATCGAGATTCGCAAGCGCGTTGGTGACACGCCCGGCCTGGCGGAAGGTGCATTCGATATATCCCGCCCTTGTCGGAGATGAGGCGATGCAGAATGTGCATTCCCCTTCTCCGAAGACGGAATACTCGCCGAATTGTCCTGCCTTGAACGCGAATTGTTTTCCTTCGTTTTCGTCCGCGAATGCAAGCCGGAAGGTTTTCACGCCGGGTGCTTCATCCGTAATTTTTTCGATCTTCATCAGATAAGGTTTATATAAATTGGAAGCGCTCATTTTACTTAGCCTCCAGAATCATTTTTACGTTTTCCAGTATGTTTATATCGGCCGGGCAGGCGCGGGAGCATCGTCCGCACCCCACGCATCCGAGAACGCCCAGCCTTTCCTGCATATAAGCGAACTTGTGCATCAACCTCTGGCGCCAGCGGTGGTTCTGAGCCTCTCTCGGGTTATGTCCCGAGGTGTGCAGCGTAAAGAGGGAGAATCCGCACGCATCCCAGCAGCGGAGCCTGGTTCCGTTTTGCGTCGTCCCTTCGTCCTGGATGTCGAAGCAGGCGCAGACCGGGCATACGAAGGCGCAGGCGCCGCATCCTATGCAGCGCAGGGATTGCTCCAGCCAAAGGTCTTCCCTGTCGAAAGCGGCGGGGAATCTCTTCGCGAGGTCTTCCGGTTTGAATTGTGCCTTGATGTCGGCGAGATTTTTCTCCTTTGCTTCCATCGGTTCCGCGGTGAATAGTTCCGGGGCGGCGTTCATCATCGCCTTGCCCTTGTCGGTTATAATTTCGGCCAAGTAATCGCCGGAGGTTAGCTCCGTGAGCAATATGTCGCTGCCGCGCGTATCCCCGGGACCGAATCCGAGCGATGTGCAGAAGCAGTTATTGTCGCTTTTTGCACAGCTCAGTCCGATGATCCCGATCTTTTCACGGCGGCTGTTGAAGAGGTTGTCCTTGTAATCCCAATTGAAAACCGCATCGAGGCTTGCAACGGCGGCCGCGTCGCACGGCCTGAGGCCGAAAACGACGGTGGACGGTATCTTTTCGGTGTCCTTATCATTTATCTTCACGCCGCTCTTATTCGCCGTGAAACTCAATATCTCCTCAACCTTCGGGAAGAACGCGAACTTCGCGGATTGGACCGTTTGAATGTAATCATCGGCTATTTCATCAGGCGAGCCGATGACGGAGAAATCCACCTTTTCGCCGGTCCTTTTCGGGGCTATCACGCGATTCCCATCCTCCTGAAGCTTTTTTAGAAACCTCGGCAGGTTTTCTTTCGTCAGTGTCTTTTTTTCCATCTTTTCACTCACCTGATAAATTCTTCTTTGTCGTCGGTTTTGAACGTTGACAGCGCATATTCAAGAGTCGCGCTCATTCCGGCGGTCAGCCCGAAGTTTTTGCGTATATCCTCGCTCACCTTCAACGTAAGCAGGTTGATCGGTATATCCAACGGGCATGCTCTCGCGCATTCGCCGCAGTTCACGCATCTTCCCGCAATATGCATCGCGCGCATGATGTGCCATTCCACATTTCCGAGATGGTGGGATGCGGGCGAGACCCATTGCGGCTGGTTGCATTCGATTGTGCAGCGTTCGCAGTAACACATCGGGCAGCTGGACCTGCAGGCATAGCATTTGAAGCAACGGCTGAGCTCGTCTAACCAGTAATTCCATCTTTCTTCTACGGTCATCTTTTCAATCCGCTCCAGCTTTTCAAGGTCTTCGGGTCTTGTGTAGGGCGGATTGGATGATACGAATGTTTCAGTGTCCTTGAGCGTCTTGATTTCAGTCAGCTTGCCGTCAGGCGTGATGGCGAGGATTACTACGCTGCCTTCGGCGATCTGGTTCTCCGCCGCGAGCTGGATGATGCTTCTAACCACAGGCACGGTGGCGACGATCGCCGGTCTGCCGAGCTTTTTTACCTCGTGTTTCAAAAGGTAAACAGCGAGATTCTGTTCACATTTTTCGTCGAATATCAGCCTGTCGGCATCCTTTGGATCCCTGATAAATATTGCCCTCGGTTTTCCTCCGGTGCCATCCCCGTATCCGATAACGACCTGAACGTCTTTGTTTTTAAGCAGGTCGCGGGCTTTTTCTTTAAGTTCTTTCATTTTTCGGCCCTCCTATTCGATTCCGGCGCCGCGGAGCTGACGGTATTCTTCGAATGGGCCCAGCTCGCGGATGTTGTTGACGGTTGTATTCACCAATTCAGCCCACCTCGCCCCTTCGGCGGCAGAGACCCAGGAGAACTGGAGCCTCCGTGTGTCTATACCCATGAAGTCCAGCAGGCTGCGGAAGACCATCCATCTCCTGCGGGCGTGGAAATTGCCCGAAGTATAATGGCAGTCGTTCGGATGGCAACCGGAGACGATGATGCCGTCCGCTCCCTCGGCGAACGCTTTAAGCAGAAGCATGAAATCTATCCTTCCGGTGCAGGGGAAGCGGATGATCCGCACGTTCGGCGCGTACTTGATGCGGCTCGTGCCTGTCAGGTCGGCGCCGGCGTATGTGCACCAGTTGCATACGAATGCTACAATTTTAGGTTCAAATGTTGACATTGTCCTCACTCCTGTTTAGAAGCGCCATCACCTCGGCGTAAACCTGGTTATGAGTGTATCCCTCTATATCTATGGACTTGGAGCGGCACAGGGCGACGCAGGTGCCGCAGCCCTGGCAGAGGCCCGGATTCACTTTTGCGACCGTTTTTATCAGTTTACCGTCTTTCGTCCTGATTTCTTCTTTCTCTATCGCCTGGTAAGGACAGGCGGTCTGGCAGAGGAAACAACCGACGCAGGTGGAATACTGCGGCGGGGCTGTCCGGTTCACGACGGCGATAAGCGGCTCGCGGGTGAGCTCATCCTGGGAGAACAGCCCGGCGACCTTGCTCGCCGCGCCCGATGCCTGGGCAACAGATTCCGGTATATCTTTCGGCGCCTGGCATGCCCCGGCGAGGAATATCCCCGCTGTGTTCGTTTCGACCGGTCTCAATTTGGGATGAGCTTCGGTGAAGAATTTATATGTATCATAGCTGACATGCAGCTTCTGGGCGAGCTCCTCGGCTCCTTCGCTTGCGATGCCAGCCGTAGCGAGGACGACCATATCCGCTTCGATCTCGACCGGCTGCGCGCCGAGAAGCGTATCCGCCCCCATCACGATCAGTTTGCCGTTCTTTTCATATATTCTCGATACCCTGCCCCGGACGTAATTGACGCCGTCTTCCTCAATGGCGCGGCGGACGAATTCCTCGTACATTTTGCCGCCTGCGCGTATGTCCATATAGAAGACATATGCCTTGCCGTGATGAACTTTATGCCTGTAGAGCATCGCGTGTTTCGCTGTGTACATACAGCATATCTTCGAGCAGTACTCGATCCCCTTCGCAGGATCCCTGGAGCCGGCGCAGGCGATGAAGACCATCGTCTCAGGCGTCTTGCCGTCGGATGGGCGTTTCATCTCGCCGAGGGTCGGGCCGGACGCGGAGGCGAGCCGCTCGAACTGGAAGCCGTTTACGACATCCTTGTATTTACCGTAACCGTATTCAGGGAAGAAATCCGAGTTAAGAACGTTAAAACCGGTGGCAATCACGATCCCCCCGACCTCCGCCTCGACGATTTCATCCGGCTGGTCGTATCTTATCGCGTTCCTCGGGCAGATCTTTTCACACAACTTGCATTTGCCCTTCGTGTAATACGTGCAGTTTTCTTTGTCAATGACCGGCTTGTTCGGGACAGCCTGCGGGAACGGGACGTAGATCGCGGGTCTCATCCCGAGGCCGGCGTCGAACTCGTTAGGTATTCTCTTGTTCGGGCATTTCGTCGTGCAGAGTCCGCAGCCGATGCAGAGCTTCTCGTCCAGACTGCGGGATTTCTTTCGTATTTTTACCTTGAAGTTTCCGATGAACCCTTCGAGGCTTTCAAGTTCGGAATAAGTATAAAGTGTTATATTCGGATGCTGCGCCACCTCCACCATCCTCGGCGTCAGAATGCACTGAGAGCAGTCGAGAGTGGGGAAAGTCTCCGAGAGCTGCGACATATGGCCGCCGATCGAGGGCTCGCGTTCCACGAGGATCACCTTGTGGCCTGCGTTCGCGATGTCGAGGCTTGCCTGGATGCCGGCGATGCCGCCTCCGAGGACGAGCGCCGTCTTCGTGACGGGCACCTTGATCGGGAGAAGCGGTTTATTCCTTTTGACTTTTTCGACGAGTATGCGGACGAGGTCTATCGCCTTGTCCGTTGTCGCGTCCGCCTTTTCATGAACCCAGGAGCAGTGCTCGCGAAGGTTCGCCATCTCGCATAGGAACGGGTTCAGCCCCGCCTCCGCAGTTGCCCGGCGGAATGTCGGCTCGTGCATCCGCGGAGAACATGCCGCAACGACCACACCGGTGAGCTTCTTTTCCCTGATGGCATCCTTGATCATATTTTGACCGGGGTCTGAGCACATATATTTATAGTCAACGCTGTGCACGACGCCGGGTATTTTGCCGCAGGTTTCGGCGACTTTCGCGCAATCCACCGTCGCCCCGATATTTTCACCGCAGTGACAAACGAATACTCCAATACGTGCCATCTCTTAAGCCTCCATCTCTTTTCCTGCGGTTTGAGCGGCGGGAACAGCAGCTTTGGCCGGAGCGTTTTTCGTTTTTGTCATGGAAAGCTTGACAGGCACAAAATGCCTTTTCATTCCGAGCTTCTTGTCCGGTATCCCCAATGCGGAGCCCACAGCCTGGGTTATGTATATCGCGGGCAGGCGGAATTTTCTGCCGGCGCGCTTGTTTATCTGCGCCCGGCGCATATCGAGGTTCGAGTGGCACATAGGGCATGCTACGATGACCGCTTCCGCCCCACGGTCTTCCGCGTCCTCGAGAATCTTGCCGGAGAGCTTCGCGACGAGATCGGTGCGGGATACGGAGAAACCCGCCCCGCAGCACTCGGTTTTGAAAGCCCAATCAATCGGTTCTGCACCGATCTTAGACATTAGTTTGTCCATCGTCATCGGATCCTCAGGCCGGTCGAAATTCAATATCTTAGGCGGCCTGACGAGCAGGCAGCCGTAATAGCAGGCAACTTTATGATTGAAAGGAGCAGGTATCTTCATCTCTTCCGAGTTTAAAACCCATCTCTCGAGAAATTCTATTACATTGAGAATTTTCGTCGAACATTCGAAGTCCATCTCGATTACGCCTGCGATTTTTTTTCTGAGCTCTGGATTCTCTCTCAATTCCGCCGCCGTAACGCACAGCCGGCTGTAGCAGGCGGCGCATGGAACTATAAGTTCCTTCATCCCGGCTTTTTCGGCGGATGCGAGAATCCTTGCGGGTAGCGCGAGGGAGAGTTCATGATTGAGGTTATGCGCGGCCGTCGCCCCGCAGCAGTTCCAGTCCGGAACCTCTTTGAGTTCCAGTCCTGCTTTTTCGGCAACCGCGAGCAAAGACTCCGTATATTCAGGCGCTGAGCCTTTGAGGGAACATCCGGGGTAGAATCCTATGCTCATCGGGTTTTCTCCTTGCTTTCAAGTGTTTTCGAAAAGATTTTTTTCATCAATCTCAGGTTTTTGATCCTTTCCGGTATTATGTGCAGCTTTCCTTTGATATACATTCCTGGGGCAAGGTTGACATCCTGTATCAAGTGGCGCGTTCTTGCCTTGTAATCGGCGATCAACCCCATCTCATAGAGCCTTCCCGTGTATTTAATGGAATCGAGGAAAGCGCGGTGGAACGATATAATATCTTTCGATTTCGGGTTGGCTTTTTTCCGCCTGAGCGATTCATGGCGCAGACAATCCGCAATCTTTGGGATATCTATTTCCATCGGGCAGCGCGCATAGCAGGTCTCGCAGGCAAGGCAGAGCCAGATGGAATATGATTTGAGCGCCTTTTCCTCGTTTATCGGCAATCCGGTTTGGAGCAGGCGCATTATTACGCTGGGCGGAAAATCCATATCTTCCGCGAGCGGACAGCCCGCAGAGCACTTCCCGCATTGATAACACCTTGCGGCGTTTACGCCGGTCTCGGCATATATTTTGTCGGAAAGCGTCTCCGGACCATGATGACTATGGTTTTCGACTGACATCAGATTTCTCCTTGTCTTTACAGCTAAGCTGAGCCGTAATTTTCCAACAGTTCCCTTATCTTTGCAAGAAAATGCTGAACGCTGCCAGCTAAACCAACCCTTGAATCCAAATAAACTTAAATTCAACCTGGGAGAAAATTAGAACTGGTTATTTTTTGAATATTGCTGACTTATATATCCAGTTTTTGATATAGGCAAATATTAGGGATTCATAGATTCAAGGTAGGAAGAGATTTAATTGCGCTTAGTTTTTTACATGGATAATTACGCAGGGATAAAGCAGCTCTTTTTGCCTGCCGACGATGTTAGGTTTTTAAAAATGATAATATTCTAAAAAAGGAGCCGGGGTGGAATGGCAAACAATAATTTGAATGAAATCAACGTTGCCATCGTTTGAGGCCAGAAAACAACAGTATTAAGGTGAGCGGGTATTGTGTCGCACAGGCTGTGTCGCAATTATAAAAAAGTCATTCTCCGGGATACTTCGAAGGGCTGCGACGGGAAAATGCGGAGCATTTCTGTAAATCTTCCTTTTAGTATCAACATGTTATGAACATTAAAAAATCTCATACAGCAGCAAATTTGAATTATGACACAGCCTGGCATACCTGCTCCATAAGGTCAATTCGTTTCGGCTGCCGAAATCTAATTTCCGTCCCAGCCGGCAATCATCGCCATCAGCCACCAGTAGGCGATCCCCTTATTACGGCAATTCGCCTGGTTCGTGTGACCGCCGTAACCGTCATCGCCGTAGTGCGGATCGCGGGTCGGAATACCCCCTTCGGTGTACTGTGCGCCGCCGTACCATGTTTCAATGTCTTCGAAATCGAACAGCCATTTGTTGTTGGCGATGCAGTAAGCTCGGACCTGCTGATTCCGGTCGCGCCGGTTGGCATTCGCATCATCTGAAGGACCGGTGCAATAAATGAAAATAACACCCGGATTCGTGGTTTCTAGAGTGTTTATAGTATCGAGATAATGTTGGGTGGTCTCATATGAATTGCCGTCCTGCTGGGTGCACCACATCCACATCGAGACGTTCACGTCCGTTGCCGGGATAATGGCATTGACCCAGTCTATGCCGTTCTGTTCCTGCCAGTATAATTCCGGAGTAACATATGTTTCGCAAGTGTTGCCGCCGGCCTCGGGATTGCCGTTCAATACGCACATGGAATTGGCGTCAATCGGGAGCACGCAATTCAGATAATATGAGTCGAACTCGGGATGCTCGGTTTCCACGATATCCAGTCCGAGCAGCATCTGGTCGCCGTGGGATGTATGCGCGTAATGAATTTTTAAATTCGCTTTCACCGCCGCAATCCATTGGGCTGGAATTCTGCTTATATCGAGACAGTTATGATCAATGACCCTGCCGCTGGTTTGGGGTGTTTCCTGGCAGTTTATTGTCACCGATGCCGTCGAAGGACCGTTGCCGTTGGTCGCGGTGAGGGTATAGGTATGAGTTCCTTCGGTGGTTATAGTAATGTCGGTTGAACCGGACGATTGGACTGTTCCTATGCCGTTGTCTATGGTAACTGTATCTGCGTCCGATACGTCCCAACTCAGCGTAACGTTAGTGTTCGGGGTGACGGATGTACTGCTTGCAGTGAAGCTGTTTATCACAGGCGGGTTATTATTACCGTTGTTGTCTTCGTCCTTGCAGCCGATGAAGGGAAAGATGACCAGTAATGCGATAAGCAGAGAAGTATAAGCTGTTTTTTTCATGGTTCCTCCTTAATAATGTGAATTGGTATATCCTCTTAATATTGTAGAAATTTTATCACATTATAATGAAGAAGTCCAGTCATAAGTCGGGCTTTGGAAGACCGAACTCAAGAGCTTTGTAGAATCCGTGGAATGTACAGAATCCTTCGGATTTTATTACTGCTGAAGAGCCGGAATCTGATTGATATGCAATCGTTCCGGTTTTCGATAATCGAGGAATCCTGATTTCAGAGGAACAAGTTATAGAGGATAATCGCTATTCCCGCGCCGGTCATCGTGTTTAGGAAGTTCATCAGTTCGTTGTCCATATGGGACTTGTCCTTGATGAGGGCGTTCATATAGCTTTCGATGAGGTTTCCGATGAAGCCCGCCGCGCCGATTATGATGAAGGGCGAGGCACCGCGGATGAATCCGCCGGCAAGGGCGGCTGCCGCTATAGCAAACGCGCCGAGCAGCCCGGCGAGGGTTCCTTCCAGCGAGACCGCGCCGTCCGCGCCAGGCTTCGCTTTTTTCAGGTTCGTTATCATAAACGTTTGCCTGCCGTAGAGCTGGCCGATCTCGGATGACGATGTGTCGGAGAGCGCTGTTGCCAAAGCCGCCGCCATCGCGACGGCGAAAACCGGCTGGCATCCCGAAAAGAACCATATGACCGCGAGGATCATCGCGAGTAAAACGTTCGCTGCAACGTGTTTTGTGCCTCTCGCGCCTTTGTCCTTCTGGGCAAGTCCTTTTTTAGCTTTTTTCTCATAGCCCAATTTGGTGAGAGCCGAGGCGATGATGAAAAATGCGAGCAGCAGAAAAAATCCTCTCCATCCCGAAAAGGAATATATCAATGTGCCGGCGATTACCCCCGCAACGGCCCCTTTTTTGCTGACCAGCCGCAGGGCGAACGATATCAGCCCGACTGTAAGCGTAACCCCGAAGCCGCAGAGGAGCTGTCTCTTGAAAGTATCCCAGTCCGGCGCGGCAGTATATGGGTGGAACGACATTATGATATAAGCGAAGAAGGCTCCCGTGAGCGGAACGAGGAGGTTGTCGTTCAGGCCGAAAGGCAGCGATTCGAATATGGCGGAGATAAATGTCAGGATGAACGGCAGGAGAAGATAATAAAAGACGGCTGATTCACCGGATGGAAGCGGGTGCCGGGTCCACCAAATGAGGAGGGATGCTCCAGCTGTGCCGGCGATGATGTAAGCTATGCTTCCGATCCAGGATTTGTTCCTGTTCCAGGGGAGTTTCTTCCGTCCGAATTTGATTCCGAAAATCGTAGCGAAGCCGTCGCCAAAGGACATTATCGCCCAGAGAGCAGCCGCAAGATACATCTTACTGGGATACAGGAGGATTACGAAAAAGACGGCGATGGGGTAGAAGATGATTCCGATATCTTTCGGGGTCCCTTCCCTGTAGAATTTTTTTGTATATATGGGGAGTATGAAAACATTGTGCAAAAACGCCCCGACAGCGCAGGCGAGGGCCGCTTTCCATGAGAGGTATCTTAAAAGGAAGGCGAAAACGCCCATTAAGATATGCAGCGATTTCCGTCCTGTTTCCGAATAATTTTTAGTTTTTGATGTAGCCATTTTCTTTCAGCCATTTAATTGTAAGTTTCAATCCTTCCTCGAAGGAAGTCATCTTGTAACCAAGTTCCGTCACCGCCTTCGAGCTGTCGAATGCCCAGTTATGTTTAAAAACGTTTACAGCCCCGGGAGTAACCTCCGGCTGTTTTCCGGTCAGACGGGCGATGGAGACATCCATATAGCCTTTCATCTTGGCGATGATGAATGGCATTTTTAACGGCGGATACTTGATCCCGCCGAGTTTCTCGGCCATAGAGAACATCTTACGGTGATCCGCATTCTCTCCGCCGAGGATATACCCCTCTCCGTTTTTTCCCTTTTCGAGGGCGAGGATGTGCCCTTCGGCGACGTTGTCTATATAGCTGTATGACCATAAACCCGTACCCTGACCGAGCAAGAAGAGGCCGAGGAATTCCCTATTGGCGCGTGGAAGCAGGAAGTTGCGGACTACTATATTTCCCTCGGTCAAATCGCCCGGGCCGTAGATAACGCCGGGGTACGTTGTGACGAGCGGCAAACCTTGCGCCCGGAGTTTGATCGCCTCCAGCTCCGCGAGGTATTTCGTCCTTTCGTAATCGTTGTTGAAGATCGAGCGCTCGTGAAAATCCGTTTCCTTGAGCGGCTTTTCACCGCTTGGGCCGAGCGCCATAAAGGAAGATGTGTAAACTATCTTTTTCACTCCGTTTTCTTTCGCCGCAGCCATCGAATTCTTGAACCCCTCGACGTTCACGCGGTCGAAAACAAACCTGTCTTTTGCCCATTGCGTAACAAGGGCGGCGGAATGAAAAGCGTATTCCATTCCTTTATAAGCCCGCATCAGGGAATCCTTGTCGGTCACGTCTCCGATGAAGAGCTCGGTTTCCTTCGGAATCCCTTCGAGGTTGCTCCCCTTCCGGTGCAGCAAGCGCACCTGATAACCCTTTTCCAGCAATCTTTTAATAAGTCTTTTACCGAGAAAGCCGGTTCCCCCTATGACAAGAACTTTTTTACTCATAATTTATCCAACCTTGTCCCTGTTTATCTTTTCCCGCCAATATTCGAGCAGGTCGTTCAATGTCTTCTCGAACTGTATCCGCGGTTCCCATCCGAGGTCTTCTTTTATGCGTGTGTTGTCGCCGATGATCACCGGCGTGTCTATCGGGCGGAGTTTCTTTTCGTCCACGCTGACGGTGATTTTAATCTTGCTCATTTCGAGGAGCATATCGAGTATACCTTGTATGGAATATGCCCTCCCGCTGCATACATTGTATGTCTTGCGGTTGTCGCTTTCGACGAGAAGTTTATATGAACGAACGATATCCCGGACATCCGAGAAATCCCTGAGGGCATTCAGGTTTCCAACTTTGATTTCCGGCTCTGCTATACCTGCCTCTATCTGGGCGACACGCTGAGCGAAATCGGAGCAAACGAATCCGCCGGTCTGGCGCGGGCCGGTATGATTGAACGGCCGGACTATTTTCCAGTTCAGAGCCGGATTTTCGGTCATAAACTGGTGCATAATAAGTTCGACGCTCGCCTTGCTCACCGCGTAAGGGTTAACAGGGTTCATGGGATAATCTTCAGGGATCGGCATCCGGCTCTCCGGCAGGGGGCCGTAAACCTCCGCCGAGCTGATCATGAGGAGCCGCGGTTGCGGGCTGAGTTCGGCGGCTGCTTCGAGCAGGTTCGCCGTGGCGAGTATATTCGTTCTGTATGTATATGTTCGGCTCTGCCATGAAAGCCCGACCCTCGAAAACGCCGCAAGGTGAATTATCGCCTCAGGGCGGATTTTTTGAATCTCGTTTTGAACCTGTTCGAGCTGGTTTATGTCTATCTGCGAGATATTAAGCGAATCCGAAAGAAAGGCGATATTTTCGAAGGTGGATTCCGGGTGTTTGATTCCGAACACTTCCCACCCCTCGCCGAGCAACAGCTCCGCGAGGTGGCTTCCGGCAAATCCTTCTATTCCTGTGATTAAGACTTTCATCGGGATGAAAGTTTCAGACCCTTTCCCTCCAGTAATTGAGGAGGTCTTTCATCGTTTGTTCGAAAGGAATCTCCGGTTTCCATCCTGTTTGCTTGACGAATTTAGTGTTATCGCCCCAAAGAACCATCACGTCCGACGGTCTCATACGAACCGGGTCCTGTTTCACTTCGATTTTTATCTTCGAGAAGGAGAGAAGCATATCGAGCATTGACCGGATGGAATGCGTCGAGTTGCTCGAAAGATTATAGACCTCTCCCGGCTCCCCTTTTTCCAGCGAAAGCCAGTACGCCCTGACCATATCGCGCACGTCCGTGAAATCCCTTTTGGCATCGAGGTTGCCGACATATATGACCGGAGGCTTGTTTTCCTTCTCGATCTCGGCTATCTGTTTGGCGAAGTTGGATGTCACGAAAACATCCCCCCTCCGCGGACCGGTGTGGTTGAAACCTCGGGTGCGCACAATGAAGATACCGTAACTTTTATTATACTGGTAGCCGAGATAATCCTGCGTAACCTTGCTAACGGCGTATGGGCTCAACGGACGCAGGGGATTCGTTTCCTTGATGGGAACCTCGTTTTCATAAACCATCCCGTATTCCTCGCTGGAGCAGGCGAGCTGGATGCGGGGCTGGAGCTTGAGCTCTCGCACCGCTTCGAAGATGTTTATCTGTCCGATGACGTTTGTAATCATGGTTTCCGACGGGGCTTCCCAGGATGTGGGAACGAAGCTCTGCGCGGCGAGGTGGAAAATCAGGTCCGGCTCGATCTCTTTCAGGACGTTGCGCACCGACACCGCGTCGCGCAAGTCGCAATGAATGACTTTCACCTTACCTGTGAGATGTTCCACGTTTTCCGTTCTGCTTCTCCAGCGCTTGATGCCATAAACTTCCACATCGGGGTGGCTTTTCAAGATATAGTCCGCAAGATGAGAACCCGCGAACCCTGTGTATCCTGTGATAAGCGCTCTCACTCTAACCTCCTTGTCGGTCTTTATAGTATTTATCCATAAATTCTTTGTATTCTTTATTCTTGCGTTTGATGGCTTCCCACCAGGAGCGGTTGTCGAGATACCATTTGACTGTTTTCTCGAGGGAAGCGGCGAAATCCGCCTGCGGACTCCAGCCGAGCTTCATAAGCTTCGCGCTGTCAAGGCTGTAGCGCCGGTCGTGGCCAGGCCTGTCTTTGACATATGTAATCAACGTCTCCGGTTTTCCGAGCAGCGCGAGGACATTCCTGGTGATCTCGATGTTCGCAATCTCGTTGCCGCCGCCGATGTTATATATCTCTCCGGCGGTTCCCTTGTTTATAACCGCTGCGATGCCTGCGCAGTTATCCTCCACGTAGAGCCAGTCGCGGACGTTCAGCCCGTCGCCGTAAAGCGGCAGCGGCTTGTCCTCAAGGGCGTTCGTGAGGAAGAACGGGATCAGCTTCTCGGGATATTGATACGGCCCGTAATTATTGGACGAGCGGGTAATCTTGACGGGAAGATTATATGTATTTAAAAACGCGAGCGCCAGGTGATCCGCCCCGGCTTTGCTTGCCGAGTACGGATTGCGAGGGGTGAGGTTGTCCGTCTCGACGGATGAGCCTTCTTCCACGCTGCCGTAAACCTCGTCCGTGGAAATCTGGAGGAAACACTCGATCTCACTCTCGCGGGCAGCATTTAAAAGGACGTGGACGCCGTATATGTTGGAGCGTATCAGGTCTTCGCTGCCGAGGATGGACCTGTCCACATGCGTCTCGGCGGCGAAATTGACGACAATATCCGCCTCCGAGACAAGACGTTTGGCGGTTGACGTATCTGCAATATCCGCCTGGACGAATTTATAGTTTGCCTTGCCCTCGAACTCGGCCAGGTTATCTTTGTTTCCCGAATAAGTGAGCTTGTCCAGAACGGTTACGGAGATGTCCGGATAATTCTTAAATAGATATTTAACGAAGTTGCAGCCGATAAAACCCGCGCCGCCCGTAATGAGATATCGCTTCATATGCCAAACCCTTAAAAAGCAGAGTATATCAATAATTATCAGTATTGCCAGATTTTAATTGTTGAAGAATCCTGAAGGTGAAAATAAGATCCTGGAAAAGCAATTACATATCTTCGAATGTGAATTTAAAAGTATATTTCTTCAATTGAAGATTCGGGACGGCGGAGGCTGCGTAGATTGCGTTTTTCTCGAAATCTCCGGCGATCAATATTCCTCGAACGGGTTTTTTATCGCTTTTCGCTGCCGTTATTTCAATTTGGCCGGTTTTTGTCATTTAGGACTTTTGAAAAATCAGTTATTTTTACCTTGTCATGCCAGATTTGCCTGCCCTGCGCTTGATGTGAGGATCAGGCACCTGCTCCCCCCAACCCCCCTCAATGAGGGGGGCGCAGGGGGGAGTTGTCTTTTCCTTACATTGCGGAATGGTTCGAATTTAGAGAATCCTCCGGATTTATAGAATCCTGCGGATTTCCGGCTCTTCGGCCGGAATAAAACCCGAAGGATTCTGTACATTATGAAGGTTTTTCAAATGTCTCTATTCTGTTATGAAGTTCGCTATAACAATCGCTTGACTGTCGCTTTGATTGTAAATTTCTTTCCGTCCCGTTCGAGCTCGATTGTGCGGACGTCTCCCGGTTTTCCTCGCAGCGCATCAACGACGTTTCCCATCGTCGCGCCGGTTATACGGGGCCATTCCGGGCGGTGCTTGGAAAGCTTCTCAAGCAGATCGCCGGACACAAAGCTATAGGAAGCCCCGTTATCGAGCGCAAAGCTCAAGGGCTCTCCATCAATGACCGCATCGAGCTGGACGATGCCGGTTTCAGGATTAATGCTCGCGGATGAGCGCTCGCCGCGGTGTTTCAGGCTGCCGGGCTCGGCAATCGTAAGCTGAAGCTGCGGGTAATCGAAAACCACCTGGTACCGCTTCAAAACCGTGGAAGGCAGATTGGCGTCGTTATGCATCGTGCTGAACAACCAAACGGGTGCAAACATGACATATGATTTTACACCCTCGAAATTCAGAGGCATCCCGCCGATCCGGACTCCGGCGGGAGGCGGCACTTCGAGCAGACCATTAATCATCTTCTCCTCAGCTTGAGAGAGATCAATCCCCAGTTTTCGGGCAAACGGTTCGCTCATTAAAAATTTGTGATAACCTGTATCCACCCAAAGGCGGGCAGTAAGCCAATCGCCATTTTTTTGCTGGAATTCCGCATCAACGAGCATACGGTTATGATCGAGAACCATAGGGACGGAAGCGGAGTTGGCATTCTTTTCCTGTGAAAACGCAGCAAGGAGTAAAATACTCACGCCGGCAGTAAACATCCGAGCAAAAATTGCTTTCATTAATTCCTCATTATTCTCTAATTATTTTTTTAATCTCAACTCTTCAATGATTTTTGCGGAGACCCAGTAGATATCACCATTACCGGAGCGTGAACTCGAGAAAAATAAATATTTTCCATCGGGTTACAAAATCGCGCAATAATCGTAAGTTTCAGTGTTTATATTAGTACCCAATTGTTCTCCATTATCTTTTTTCTATTAGTTTTAATTCTTCATTAATCGCTTTGCCAATTCTCTCTATAGTCTGTATTTCAACAAAATCGGGTTTTTAAGCTGATTAGCATCTATGCTTCCTGTTGACGTACTGCGGGCACCGCTGCCCGGAGTCCACATGACTCCCAGCACATAGGCCATACCTTTGGTGATGATGAGATAGTTGAAAACGGCGCTCAACCCGATCGTCAGAGCGATGAAGGTGCGCAGTTCTTTTCTCGAATCTTCCATTACCGTTTTCTACTGGCCATTGACCTTTTCAAAGGTGAAATCGCGGTAGTTGATGTGCTTTACCATGTGAACGACTTTGCCCGAGGCGTCGCGGACGAAGGTCACGCCCGACTTGTAGCCCTTAGTGAAGAACTCGGTCTCGGCTTCGGGAAAGATCTCGATCCTGGGCTCATTCGCCAATTTGAGGAATATCCGATTCCCCTCGACGATAACCTGCCACACGGTCCCGGCCTCATTCCGGTAGGTTCCGGCATAGCCGGTGAGGACACGAAAATCGATAGCCGCCTCCTTCTTGTCGTTGGGCACATTCTCCCAAAGGACATTGGCGATCTGCCAGCGGTCGCGGAGCTTGACCAAGCTGAGATATTCGACGTAGTAAGCGGAATTTATTCGGACTGCTGCCGTTGTCCGTGCAACGTCGCGCACCGTTACCTTGATCTGGCGCTGATCGGCCGGTGTGGCCTTGTCGCCGCCGCTGCGGACAGCCTCGAGGAACTTGGTCCGGTCCTGCTGCCAAAAGAAGTCGTCACCGGCCGCGATACGCCTGACGAATTCGGGATGCAGTACACGTTCCACCCTCTCCACGTCTCCATTATACCAACCCTCGATGTAGTCGAGCGCCGCCTGGGCGGCGTCCGCTCCCAGCAATTGCATCCGGGCCTTGGCAGCGGCTATGACCTTATCGGATGCAAAAGAAAAATGCATTTGCAGGATTATCCATTTGCCGGCACGTTTCTCGAGTACGCCGGTCCAGCGCGTGTCTTTCCAGCCGATGGGCTTGCCGTCCCACTCGCCGAGATCGTCGAGAATGCAGGACCACCAGGCCACATCGCCTGAACGTGAGAAATCAATACGCATATCGCGGATATCCAGTTTGGTGGCCTTGAAGCGCGGGTCCATCCAAAAGTCGAACCCTTTCACGAACTGTTCCCAGCCGGCCGTGCTTTCGGAATCGGGATTGAACATGAACAGGCGGTCGTCGTGGGCCAGCACGCTCTCCAGAAGCGGCCGGTCCTTGGTCAGAGCCCAGCCGATGGAATCGCGGATCGTTTTCTCAATTACAGGCTTTTCGCTTTCAGGGGTCGTTCCGGCCGTGGCGATGGATATGCAAAACGATGCCAAACATATCGCAATCGCGGTGATCTTAAAAAATCTCATGGTTATCTCCTTCACAAATTGTTTTTCTTATGTTTCATTTCAAATCCTTAGGCCGCAGGTCATCGATGATCTTGGTGGAGACCCAGTAGATGGACGAATTGCCGTTGCCAAGTTTGACGTGCATGCCGTGCAGGAAGGCGGCCGTCAGTTTTTCAGGCCATTCCTCTTTGGATAAAACCCGGGACGACATGAAGAACAGGTACTTCCCGTCAGGTGAGACGTATGAGGAATACTCGTTACCGTCGGCCGTGTTGATGCCCTGACCCATGTTTACCGGCTCGGACCAGGAATCGTCCGGGTTGCGGAAAACGATGTAGTAATCGGTCGCTCCCAGCGAGTCCTTCTTGCCGTAGACCGGGACAATGATATAGCATTCATCCGGAGCGATAAACGCATTGAATCGCGTCCGGCCCGAATTGACCTGAGCCGGGAGTTTCTCCGGTTCCTGGTATTTCCCGTTCAGCAAACGGGAACGGTAGATATATTCAACCCCCGATTTCTCTTCTCTGCGGGTGAAATACAGCGTGCCATCCCTGGTGAGCGAGGGGAAAAACTCGGCGCTCTCGGAATTCACGGGCACACCGAGATTGTAAGGTTCGCCCCATTCGTCACCGACCCAGTCCATCACCCATATGTCTTCGTCGCCTTTGGTCTCATTCTTGGTCTTGTCGGGGCGGTTCGACATGAAGAAGAACTTTTTTCCGTCAGCGGAGATACAGGGTTCGATATTCCAGTATTCCGGGTCCTCCATGTGTTCCATCACTTCCGGCTGTGTCCAGGACCCGTCCACTTCCCGCGTGACCAGGATGGTGGAAAATGTGAAATTGGCCAGGTTCACGCAAAAGTAGATCTCTTTGCCATTCGGGGTGATGGCGATGTCCCTGGTGTTCAATTCGCTGGAAACGATCCCCGGCGCGAACACTTCCGGCGTAGTCCCGGGCAGTTTCTGGCCGAGATACGGTCCGGTGAGTTTTGGCAACTCCGAAGTGGTTTGTTGTGCAATTGAAAAAACAGATATCAGGAAAGTAAAAACAAGTAAATGGATCAGTGTTTTCATTTATAATTCTCCTTTTATTCTTTCGGTTTCAATTCTTTAATAATTCTTGTACCCACCCAGTGAACATCTTGACTCACCATAAAAAAACGAAATTTTCCTGTTCTGGGTTCTTGATACCATAGCAATGGAGATGATTGATAGAAGATTGATTTTGATTATGAATATTTGTCTGAGAAGATTTCGAGGAAAAGGCCAAACAATAGGTAACTATTTTCTTTTTCTTCCGGGAACAATGCTAAAAGCGCTGATGGTATCAAACCAACAGTCTTGAAAAATCAGAATTGAGTCTGTTTTCTTTTAGTCGGCCGAAGGAAGAGACCCGGTTCTCTGCCCGTTGATGAAAGACCAGTGGGTGTGGACTATTTTCCACTTACTGTCGATCTTGGCAAAGACCTCGGTGCAGTTCCAGGGGGTGTGGGTCTTGATGGTGCCGTCCGGGTTCAACCTTGTGGAGAAGAAATTGTAGAACAGGACGGCGGTGTCGCCGTGAACCTGGACGAGCGGATTGATGAATTCCATAACAGCGTAGTGTATCTTGCCTTTTCTCTTAGCGTGTTTGGACAAGGGCTCTACCTGGGCATGTGGCGAACCAGCCATTGCTGGATATCTGCGGCCAATTGCTGCCGCACTGCCCCAAACCCATGGTCGTCATGGTACGTGAGGAATGTAACGTCGGACGCTCCGGCAGCCCTCAGAGACCGATACAAGGGCAGAAGTATGTCGTCCACCGTGGCTTGCTCATCTTCCCATCCGCCGATCAGCAGGATGGAGCGATCGGCCAGCCGCCCGGCGTTCTCCTTCAGGCTGTAGATATCCTGATGATCAGCAAGCTCCTGCAAATCTGCTTCCAGATCAAACCTTGCCGGTCCCTCCGGCGCGCGGGTGCTCATCAACATCTGCCGAATTTGCTCTGCGAACTGAGGATCACTCTGCATCCTGCGGATGAAGTACCCGTGGTCGTTGCCGGCAATCGAGATAACTTGCCGGATCCCGGGATCGGCAGCTGTATAGGCCATGGCCATGCCCCCGCCGTAGCTGTGTCCCCCCAACGCAATCCGGTTGATGTCGATCCTGAACCGTTGACGTGTATCCGCCTGTCTGAGCCACTTCAGGGATGCTGCGATGTCCTCGAGGGTGTGTGCGAAACTCGATGTGCCCTCGCTCTGATGCAGTCCACGCGGATTGAACATGAGCACGTTCACGTTCAGCTCAGCAAGAAGGGCTCCCAATCCGAGCACGTCGCGTGGGTTTCCTGGCCAGCCGGGGACGAGGACCAGCGTTGCTATCGGATCTCCATGTGCGCTCTCGAAGAACTGGCCTCTAATGTATTCTCCCCCGCAAAGGAACTCGATAGGCACTGATTGAGATGGCTGCGCCGGAGCAGAGCTCGGCATGACTGCAACGATAAGAATGCAAGCCGCCAGGAGACGGCGCATCTTGAACTCCTTCTGTGAGAAGATCTCTCCGAGGCAACTCTGTCTAATAACCATATATACCTCCTAATGTTTTTTAAGATTATCAGCAATATGATTTTTTGACAAGCGTCAGACATTTTATAATTGTTCATATCTCTTCGAAATCCAGGATTGGTGTGAAGGTTTGACGGCGGAGAATTTATTATCAATGTAATCTACTTAACAGTTAAAAGTTTCGGATTGTGCTATAAATGATTAGCTTAACTTATTTTGGAGGTGCTTAGAGATGAAAAAACTGAATTGTTTAGCATTATTAATAGGTATTCTGCTTTTTGCGATTCCTATCTGTGCAGTGGATGTGCGCTGGACAACCAGCATTACTGTGACACCTGCTGTTCCCACGACCGGCGTTCCCGCGTCTGCGGAAGCGACATTCAGGGTTTTTGGAGAAGGCGGCATTGATAACCTGCGGGTTATCGGCGGGATAGCAGGGGGAGATACTATGTATAACGAAACCTTTGCGCATCTCAATAACATGGGTATGAGAACGGTAACTTTTTCTGGAACCCCGGGCGATCCGGGAACGTTCACGGTATTCTTTCAAATTGATCCGGACAGCACTTCGGCTGATTCCGACCGGACCAACAATCGTGTGGAGGTTTCTGTAACCATCGCCCCCGGTCTTCTGCCGAACCTCGTCAACATCGTGCCGGGTCCGACATGGACCCCTGAAGTGTTCGCAGCTGGTGATGTACTGACTATTCGCTACACTGTCGGGAACTTCGGCGATGCTCCATCCCATACTTTTCTTGTGGGACTCAGGGTGGATGGAGTCATGGTTGCCCAAAATCCGGGTCCGGAGATGCCGGCCGGCGGCCCCTTTCATGAGGGCACATTTACCTGGCCGGTCGTCTGCGGAGCTAACGTTGAAATTGTAGTTGACAGCGGGCATGACATATCCGAGAGCAACGAATCGGATAACATCGGCACTAATCCGCGCTTAAGTGAATGCGCGGCTGCGCCCGTTTTACCTAATCTTACCGTGGAAAAACTCAAGCTGGACAGCGGTTTATGGACTGTTTCGGAGCATGCCGCTGTATATTATAGAGGAAAAGTGTGGGTGCGTGATAATTCAGCCACGAACGTCAAAGTAAGAGCCGGAATCGTCGGCGGAGCTGTTCTATATGAAAATACCTTCCCGATAATCATTAAGAATGACGGCCGCAATATTGAATTCAAAGCGAATCTGCCCAAGGGAATACAGACCCTTTATATTCAAGCTGATCCGGATAATACGATCGCGGAAAGCAATGAGAGGGACAACAGGGCGACATCAAAATTCCAGGTTGTCGGCAAGGAAGGCCCTCTTTTCGCACCGGCAACCCCGAGATAATGATTATGGTTAGACGTATCTGAGTTTTAAATATAAATCAGCGTGTTATAACCGCTGAAACCTGAGTAACCAGGATTCCCCGCGGCGAACCATCCGGAAAGCCCCGGGGATTTTTTTTGGATATAAGAGGATTCTCTCTTCGTTTCTCTCCTTGGGTTTTCTTTTGAAAAATGAACCACTGTGGTTTTTCATAGCTTCTAATACAAGAGTTTTTTCACGACGACTTATAATAAGTCTGGAAAAATAGAAGAAAGGGTCCGGATTATCAGTTTTTTGCCACCCTGCTGTTGATGTAATGCTGATAGATCAGCATACCGATCGCATATAAATTAGTGGCGAATATTGTGAACCAGAGGTATGCCTGCATCTCGAATATAGCGGACATAATGGAAAAGATTAGGATGTTCGTCGAACCTCCGATGAACCCCCAAAGCCGAACGGAGAGCTTGTTCTTGCGGTAATAATCCGTCGGTTCGTATATAGCCTTTTCAGGCTTTTTTCTTCGTTTATCCTTTGAAGGTTTTCTCTGGAAGAATAGGAACATCTTTGTGTATGAGAGATAAGCTCTGATGATCGCCCTTTCGAACAAACCGGTTCCGGCTTTTCTCAACCGGTCGTATTCCCGGGAGAAGTTATCTATTTCGTCCTCTTCCCAGTCTTTCTTTCCCTTGGATGCGGCGATGAAGAGGTTCCTGTGATGATCGAGCAGCATCGCATGGCTCATAACCGTAAAGGCCGCGGCGAGAATCCATATCCAGCCGGCTATATTCGTTTCCGGCAGGAACGGCAGAGGGAACGAAGCTTTCATTCTGATCATCGCGACGATCAAACCGATATACAGGACAAAATGAGCGGCGTAATCGGCAACCCCGTCCACAATCCTGCCGGTCTTCGTTCCTGTCCCTTTGAGGCGGGCGATCTGGCCGTCAACACAGTCGAGGACGCAGTAGAAAAAGTAGAAACAGGCCGCGGCGATCCAGGACCATTTTGTGCCGACTGCATAGAGAACACCCGCCGTCAGGCTTGATAGAACCGACAGGAGTGAAATCTGGTTCGGCGTGAGGTTCGTATGATAAACGATCTTGACTACGAGATGACCCAAGGGGCGAAATATATAAAGGTCGGCGAGTTCTTCGCTCTCATAATTCTTCAAAGATTCCTTGAATTTTCCCATTTTGACTTCCAATCTCAGGCTTTTAAAAATAAAAATGAGTTCTGCATTGCCAGGAAATAATGTCATTCTGAAGAAAACCCCTAAAGGAAAACCTCTGAAGAATCTGTCAGACCCGTCAGTTGCATCCCTTCGATGCCTGCCTCAGGATGACAAGTTTGAGACTCTTGAAAAATTAAAAAACTCCGTCATTCTGAAGGAAGCCTCTGATGGGAAGCCCATGAAGAATCCGCAAGATCTTTCCTCTGCATTCATTGGAAGCGCATTTCAGGATGACAAGTTTTCTGTTTTTCAAGGATCTTTGTTCTCTGCTTTGCAAAACTCACAGTATAATAATATTTTTCGGAAGTTCCAGATTTATTTAACGCCGCGGCTTGACAACGACGGCGTCTGACCGGTTATTCAGTGTCTTCCGCCCAAAGCAACAGTTTTTTCGCGTCCGCTTCATCTTTCTCTTTGACGTAAATTTTGTAATGTTTCTCCGGTTCCTGTTCGAAAAGCTTCGTGATCGGAAGCATCAGGTCCTTTTCCCTGCCGGATGTGATAATGAACGCCTCTATATCGTTCGATTCAAGCAGGCCGCGGATGATCTCCGCTTCGTAGGTTTTATCGGTCATAAAGATACAGACGGGTTTTTCCCCTCCTGTATCCCGTTCTGCCGCCTTGTCTTTATTGAAGAGATTCATCTTTTATATTCTATCTGAATGAACAACCGATATACCACTGTCTTTGACGGGCGGGATATCCCTTTACCTCACAATATTCGGCATCGAACAGGTTTGTGAACCGGGAAAATAACTTTACTCCTGAATGAAGGTCATAAATGATATGCAGATCGGTTACAAAGTATGCTTCGTTATAAAGCGGGTATCCGACGACCGGGTTGTCGAGCTGCTCTCCGACATAACGGTTCAGCGCGCTGAACTGGAAGTCTCCAGTTTTCCAATCGAGGTTAAAGAAGAACTGGTGGCGGGGCATACGGATGAGCTCGACATCCTCGTCGTTCTTATCTGTGTATGTATAGGTATATCCTGCATTTGCCGCCCAGCTTGATCCGATTTTGAATTCAAGATTGAATTCAATCCCATTGATTATAGCCTTTTCGATATTGTCGGCGAGAAATGTGTCGTAGTTATAACCGATGAGGTTATCGTATTTGCTGAAAAACGCTGTTGCGCCGAGCCGCAGGTTACCGCCCGCAAGGAATTGTTCCATGCCGAATTCCAGCGTTCTGCTCTCTTCGGGTTTCAGCTCGGTATTTCCGTAATAGGGATAATATAGTTCATTCAAAGATGGAATCCTGAAACCGGTGGAATATGACGCAAGAAACCTCGTGTTTTCACTCGCAAGCAGGGCGGCCGCGAGCCTGGGATTGAAGCTGTCGCCGTATTCGGCGAAGTCGTCGTATCTGAGGGAGGCTGTGAGAAAAAGCCTGTCCTTGATGTTCAACCTGTTCTGGAAAAATATTCCGTAGTTGGTTATATTTTTATCATAGCTTACGACGCCTGCGAGCAGGTCCTTGCTCTCGGCGGAAAGGTTGCGGATTTCCATACCGAAGGTAAGAAAATCGTTCTCGCTCAGGTCAACATTATTCGCCCAGTTCAGATTTATAATATTCGAATCCGTGCGATATTCCACCGGATATGCATAGACCTCGCCCGGATCCGCCGGATCCTTGAACTTCTGGCGGTTGCTTGCAAGCCCTATGGAAAGGCGCGAGTCAATCGAATCGAAAAGATAGGAGTTTAAAATTACGGAACCCATAAAGGCGAGGTCATCCTGTTTTGAGTTTATATCGAAGACCTGGCTGCCGTAAACCTCAATTGGGATGCCGATATGAGAATCTATGTAATGTAATGTCGCGAGTAAGCCTGTTTTTTCAGATATATCGAAACCGAGTTTCACGTTGAAAGTGTTGTTCTTATAGTTGTCGTTCTCCCATTTTCCGTCGCTTCTTACCGTCTGGTAGTCGGTGAAATATGAAAAATCGCCGGTTTTGCCGCTTGCGGAGATAGCCGCGTCATAAATCGTCTTGTTATCTCCTTCGCCGTAGAAGGTCAGGTGAAAGTCTCCTTCCCCTTTCTGCGTTATTATGTTAATAACGCCGCCGGACGCGGATGAGCCGTAGAGCGGAGAATGAGAACCGCGAAGAATTTCCATCCTTCCTATACTCGATATAGTGAGCGGGGCGAAGTTGGGAATCCCAAGGGCCGGATCGTTCAGAGGGATTCCGTCGAACAGCAAGAGAGTCTGGTTTGAATTGGCGCCCCGCAGGCGAACTGTGGTAGCTTTTCCGGCGGAACCACTTGATTGGACAGTAACCCCTGGCACGAACCGCAGGATATCCGCAACAGACAGCTGCAACAGGTTGTTCAGGAATTCCTTGTCAATGACCGTCATCGTGGTGGTCGTGTCCCAGTAGTATTCTTCGTCCATGGCGCCGGTCACGACGATTGTTTCGTTGTAACGGTCTCTTAGGGTTTTCACAGGCGTTTGTTCCGATAGTTTTTCCACCTGTTGAGTTTGGACCTCTTCCGGTTTCTGGTTTTCCTGCTGCGTTTCCTTCTTTTCTTCTTCCTGGGCGGCAATAGGGGCCGCGATCAGCAAACAGATTAAAAAGAACAGCAGGTGTTTCTTGAAAGACATAGATACATCTCCTTTCTTATCCATTATTATTTTCTTGGAACGATTATAGGTCTCTTCATCTCAGGGTTGGTGATCAGTTGAAAACTGCTACCATAGACCTTTACGAGCAAATCTTCGTTTAAAACCTTTTCAGGCGCGCCGTCCGCGACAATCTCACCGTCATCGAGCATAACAATCCTGTCGGCGAACTGAGATGTGATATTAAGATGGTGGGATACGACCACTATCGTAATCCCTTTCCTGTCCATCAGCCTCGCGAGCAGGCGGTAGAGAGAGACCGAATGCTCCAGGTCGAGAGCCGCCGCGGGCTCGTCCAGGAGCAACACATCAGGCTCCGCCGCAAGCGCCCTCGCGATGAAGACGCATTGTCTCTCGCCGACGCTGATCTTGTTGATATCTTTATCCGAGAATCTGATGCAATCGGTTTCCTCCATCGCTTTTCGGACGATTTCCCGGTCGGAATCGCCGCCAAGCATCAGTCCTTTGAGGAAAGGGGTCCTCCCGATCATCACGTAATCGAAGCAATTGTACGGGAAAACCGGCTGGTTCACCTGGGGAAGGTATCCTACTTTGCGGGCGAGTTCCTTTGAGGGAAGGTGGGCGATATCTTTGCCGGAGAACAAAATTTTACCGCTATCAGGTTTGATCAAACCGGCCATCAGTTTCAATATTGTGCTTTTTCCCGCTCCGTTGGGGCCCACAAACGACAACATTGCCCCTTTCCCGACTCGAAGCGATACCCCCTTCAGCACCGGTGTGCCGTTATATGACATACGGATGTTATGCAATTGATACATATTTTTCATCCGGTCAATCCCTCGCCTTTATCAGAAGATTTATAAAAAACGGCGCGCCGATGAGAGCCGTGATTACGCCTACGGGGATTTCGGAGACCGGGGAAACGACGCGGACTATCATATCCGCAATCAGGAGCAGCAAAGCACCCGCGAGGGTTGACAGGATGAAATTGAGGCGGAAGTCGCTTCCCCATATGTAACGGGCAAGGTTCGGGACAATCAGACCTATGAAGCCGATGACGCCGGCCGCTGCCACTGCAAGCCCCGTAAGGAGCGACGCAGCAATTAGAGAGCTGATTTTGATGCTTTCCACCGGTATGCCCATCTGGGCGGCGAGGTCATCGCCGAGCATAATGACATTAATCTTTCCCGAGAGCAGGAAAACGACCGCTATCACGATGAACAACAGCGGGGCGAGAACGAGGATTTCGGAAATACTGTTGTTTCCCATGTCACCCATCATCCAGAACGTTATCCCCTGGACAGTGGTCGAATCCGAACGGCTTAAAATAAACATTGCCGACGCTGATAAAAATGAACTGACTACTATTCCAGCCAGTATGAGCCTTGTCGTATGAACCTTCCCGCCTGATTTCGAGAGCAAATAGACGACGATCACGGCAGCCGTCCCGCCCACAATGGCGGCGAGAGGTAGCCCGGCGATCGTTCCTGCGAGCGAAAGGCTTTGCGCCGATATCATGCCGAGCGCAGCCCCGCTGCTTACGCCGATAAGATACGGATCACCGAGAGGATTTCGGATCAGACCCTGGAAGATTGATCCAGCGCCCGCAAGAGCCGCCCCGACGAACAAAGCGGTCAGAAGCCTCGGGAGGCGGATCGAGATCAGAAGCGTCGAAAATTCGGTTTCCAGTCCTGTGATTTTTCCTGCAATAGCCGCCGCGACTTTATCCGGGGGAATGAATACCGTTCCAATGCATAACGAAAGGATGGAAAGCGTCGCAAGCGCCAGGATTATGAGCGCTGCGGGTTTTATAATTCCCTTTGGAGTCATTATCCTTTATCCTTTTTTCCGCGCGAGCGAATCCTGCCGGCGAGTTCTCCTATTCCCTTGATCGTGTTTATGCCGGGCCTGAGGACAAAATCCTCGTTTACATGGAATACGCTCCGGGTTTTTACAGCGGATATAACCGTCCATCTTTCGTCGAAATCGGAAAAATTTACTCCCTGCGGCAGAAAGATGACCTCCGGATCGAGTTCGATTATCTTCTCGATCGAGGGTTTGACGATCCGGACGTTGCTCGATTCAAAGATGTTCTGTCCGCCGGCAAATGTAATCATTTCAGATAGAAATGTATCGCCGCCGGGAGCCATCGGAGGGTTTGTCCATAGCAGGTACAGAACCCTGGGTTTCGGTTTTCTGGTTGGTAGAGTTTTCTTTAACAGCTCAAGTTCATTTTTCATCGAGGCGACGACCGCATAGGCTTTTCCGGAAGTTTTTGTCAGCATCCCGATTTTTTCTATTGTTTCAAAAATCCCATCGAGACCGGCCTGCTCCGTATGAAAAACGTTCAGTCCAAGCTCACGCAAACGCTCGATGACCTGCGGCGGATTGCCGGCCGAAGTAGTCAGCACGAGGTCGGGCTTTAGGAGAAGAATCGTTTCATAGTTGATGTTCCAACCGTCAATCCTTTCTACGTTTTTTATTCCGACGTAATCGCTGGAGACACTCACACCAACCAAACGGTTTTTCAGACCGAGCGCGAAGCATATCTCTGTCATATTAGGGGAAAGAGTGACGATCCTCTTATAATTTCCGGCAGTGAGAGCGAAGCCTTGTATATCTTTTATAGTTTTGCCCGGATTTTCCGCTTTGAGGATGGTATAAGGGCTTCGGCAATATGAGAGAAAAATTATGATTAGAAAGAAGAGCTTGCGCTTTCTTGAGAATGGCGTATTAAACAAAAAAACCGTCCTCCAGCGTATTAGAATCGCTTGAAAGAGAGGCGGTCAGTTCAACAGTTCCGTTGAACCGCTCTCCCTCGAAGCGGGCGTCAACAACGATGGTATTCTGGCTTACGGATCGTCCTACTTGCCGCCGCCTTCCCAGGCATAATACCCGGTGGCTTGATAGTCCGCTTTGCCAGCGTCCTCCGGCGGTTTTCGTCCCCGTTTACAGCTGCGGGGCAGCGACGGATTCACACCGTCTTCCCATTGAAAGAGCCATGCCAAGGCTAATCCATATATGACTATCTGTCAAGCCATCTATTCCGAATGCTTCTTATTCAGCGAGATGCAATAATCAGGAGCAGATATTATCCGAAGCTGTTTTTAAGCATTTTAATTAGATGAGGGATTATCAGTATCCTCTTGTTTTATGATTATGAGGTTCTTTATTTTTTGATATTTGAGCCTGTTGAATTGAATAAAATGGATCAAAATAGGAAGGAGAATCAGTAGAGAAAATATGAAAAAGAAAGTGATTTTTGGAGTAATTATTACTGCAGTTATAATAATATTATTGTTGGCGTTTTCCGGGAACGGCGGAAAAGTTGAATTCAAAACAGCTACCATTGAGAAGGGCGATATAGAAAGCCTCATTTCAACTACGGGAACTATTAATCCCGTTGATGAGGTCAATGTAGGCAGCCAGGTTTCCGGCAACATTTTGAAACTTAATGCCGATTACAATTCCGTGGTTAAAGCCGGCCAGCTGATCGCCGAGATTGATCCGGAGATATATCGGGCTCGCTTAGCTGAGGCAAATGCTAACCTATTACGTGGCAAGGTATCTCTGAGACAAGCGGAGATTTCTCTTAAAAGAGGAAAGGAACTTCATAAGCAGACTTTCATCTCGGACAGTGATTTAGAAGACCTCGAGTTCGCGGTCGAGAGCGCGCAGGCATCCCTGGAGCAGATTAAAGCCAATTACGATTTGGCTGTAACCAACATGAAAAATTGTAAGATCTTCTCCCCGATCAACGGCGTTGTTATCTCAAGACAGGTCGAAGTGGGGCAGACGGTTGCCGCAAGCTTCACTGCGCCGACTCTTTTTGTTATCGCTCGGGACCTCACTAAAATGCAGATAGAAGTCAACATAGACGAGGCGGATATAGGCAGGATAAAAGAAGGGCAACAGGTCAAGTTCGATGTGGACGCTTATCCGGAAGAGAATTTCTGGGGACATATCGAGCAAGTCCGGTTGGAACCGATCACGGTGTCGAATGTCGTTACATATACGGTAATAGTGGGGGTCTCTAATTCGGACCTGAAATTGAAGCCGGGTATGACGGCGAATGTGAATGTTATTGAATCACAAGCAAAAGATACACTGAAGGTTCCAGCAGCGGCACTTAGGTTGAAGATATCTGATGAAATAGTAGCAAAATATGCTGTAAATACACCGGACAGCAAAACTGAAAAAGAGAAACAAACCGAAGCCAGCAGCTCGCAACCCCAGGGATCTGTACCACCAGCAGATTTTCCTCAAGGCACTTTCGACAAGAATAAAATTAAAGCCTTCTTAAAAAAGAAAGGTATCGAATTTAATCCTCAATTTACTCCAAGAAGGTTATGGATTTTAAGGACCGATGGCAAGATCGAACAAAAACGGATGCTGCTTGGCATATCCGATGGCGACTTCTACCAGGTGGTTAAAGGTGATCTAAAGGTGGGTGATAAGATTATCACTGATATACTTGTCGACGGTAAACCCTTGGCCGAATCAGAAACGAGGGGGGGATTCCCGATGATGGGTATGCGGGGAAGATAAATACGCTGTTTAGCAAGCAAATCAAACAGATAGGATTATCCAATGCGTAATACTCCTGATAAAGTGATTGAATTGAAAGATATCACAAAAATATATGATACCGGAGCTGTGCAGGTTGAGGCTCTGCGCGGTATAAACCTTGACATCTCGAAAGGTGAATTCGTGGCGATTATGGGTGCTTCCGGTTCCGGAAAATCAACCTTGCTTAATATCATCAGCTGTATGGATCACCCAACAAAGGGGAAATATATTTTGATGGGCAAGGATGTAAGCAAGCTCGGGAGTGACGATCTCGCCCGTGTGCGTAATAAGACAATCGGGATCGTTTTTCAGAACTTCAATCTTCTCTCGCGTACTACAGCTCTGGAAAATGTGGAATTACCAGCTCTGTACAGTGGATTGCCCGCAAAGCCCAGGCGTGAGAAGGCGATGCGTACGCTTAAGGAAGTCGGACTGGAGGATTGGTGGCATCATCATCCGAATCAGCTCTCCGGAGGCCAGCAACAAAGAGTAGCTATAGCGCGAGCGTTGATAAATCAGCCGCAGATCCTTCTTGCAGACGAACCGACCGGCAACCTTGACAGCAAAACTTCGGTGGAAATCCTTGGGATTTTTCAAAAATTGAACAAGGAAAAAGGCATTACAATAATAATCGTAACCCATGAAACAGATATTGCGAGGTATGCGGCCCGTATCGTAGGCTTCAGGGACGGCCTGATTATCAAGGATGAAATTGTTGCAAACAGGCTCTGGGCGGACAAAGTATTGAAAAATAACCATTTCCGTAAGAGAAAAGGCGGAGTTGCAGTATGAATATATTAGTCATCTTAAAAACCGCTTTAAAGGCGGTTATGAAAAACAAAATGCGTTCTTTCCTGACTGCCCTTGGGATCATCATCGGTGTCGGAGCCGTTATCGCGATGGTTAGTATGGGCACAGGCGCCAAGGTGATGGTTGAGAAACAGGTGGCCGGGCTCGGAAGGGATGTTCTTATGGTGTTCCCCGGCAGCCATGATGCTGCCGGCAGACATAGCGGATTCGGCACGATCACAACTATGAACGCCGAGGATGCGGAAGCAATTGTCAAGGATGCCTCGGCAGTTGCCCTTGCATCCCCAACCGTCAGGCTTACAGCCCAGGTTGTTTATGGAAATATGAACTGGACAACTTCGGTGAACGGAGTGACAAGAGATTATCTTTCGATACGCGCCTGGGACCTCGCAAGGGGTGAGAATTTCACAACGTCAGACAATAAAGGATCCACCAAGGTTTGTATAATCGGAAAGGAAATTGTCACCAACCTGTTCGATGAAGAGAATCCCATAGGGAAGATTATCAGAATAAAGAATTTTCCTTTCAGAGTAATCGGTGTTCTTACGGAAAAGGGTCAAGGCATGGGGCAGAGCCAGGATGATGTTATCCTTGTACCACTAACGACCGCCCAGAAAAAACTGTTGGGCATAACTTATGTCAATGGCATTTATCTGTCGGCAAAAAGCAGCGATCTTATGGAAACTGCAACGACACAGGTCCAGGAAATTCTTCGACAGCGTCATAGAATTCGTGCCGGTAAAGATGACGATTTCACGGTAAGAAACAGCGCGGATATCGCTGCCGCAGGTTCCGCTATAACCACAGCGCTTACATTTCTGCTGGGCGGGATCGCTTCAGTTTCGTTGGTCGTCGGGGGTATAGGTATTATGAACATAATGCTCGTATCCGTGGTAGAAAGAACCAGAGAGATAGGGATAAGAATGGCTGTAGGTGCGCGATCGAGGGATATACTTAGCCAGTTTCTCATAGAGGCGATGTTCCTGAGTATCGTAGGCGGGCTGTTTGGCATTTTCCTGGGAGTGGGCCTTTCCTCCTTGATAGCCTCGCTCGCCAGTTGGCCTACATATATTTCATTTTTCTCCATTGTCCTCGCATTTCTTTTCTCCGCGGGAATCGGAGTCTTTTTCGGTTTCTACCCGGCGTTGAAGGCTTCACGCCTCGATCCGATAGATGCATTGCATTACGAATAAAGTGTAATCCAGCTTACACTTTAATTTCGACCCTTAAATCACCCTTAAAAAAGGCGTTTTTTTATTTTTTTTCAGAAAGTGTTAGCTGCCTTACACTTTTCGGTATTTTTTTCTTTTCTTCTCTTGACATATATATTCCATAGGATTATTTTTTCTAGGCATATCATTGAGCTGCTCGTTCATTGGAAGCGGTTGGATGCACTGACCTGTTGAGGCGGCAGTCGGCGGATTATCCCGCAGGCAGTTGCCCTCCGGGTTGTCCTGCTTTTGAAAATTATGAAAGGGTAGGGCTTAGTTAATATGAAGACGTTTTTCATTTCGGAAGAAAACCTCCAGGTTTTTTCCAGAAAGCTCTCCGAGAAGTTGGAGGTTTACGCTCCCTATTACCCGAAGAATGAGCTGAAGGCTGAGACCGATGCAGCGCATTACTTGAAGGTTACCCCTGAAGAAACGCGGGAAGTGGACCTTAAAGGCATTCGGACGGTGGAACCGCTGAAGATTTTTTTCTTCCGGCTCAAATCCAAGGTTGCGAATTATTACAACGACAAATCCCGTGAAGTCAAAGAAGAAACAAAGCCGGGCCGCGCCATATTCGGAGTCAGGGATTGCGATCTGAAGGCGCTCAGGATACAGGATGTAAATTTCCTCGAAGGCGATTTTTATGATCCGTTTTTCGCCAACCTTCGGAAAACCACTCTCCTTTTCACTTCCGACTGCACTTTTGCCGGCAAATCCTGTTTCTGCACACTGCTCCGTCAGAAGCCGTATAGCGAGGAAGGGTTCGACCTTAATTTTTCCTCGGTCAAGAACGGTTACGCGGTGCGGGTCGGCAGCGACAAGGGAGCTGAAGTGATAAAAGAATATTCCCAATTCTTCCAGGAAACGGGAAATAAATATGACCAGGCGGTCAACGAAAACCGCAAAAATGTAGTGAAGGCTCTGGAAAAACAGAACAAGGAATTCGATTTCGAAGGCTCGGTTGTGGATGTTGCGGAAAACAACATCACTTCTCCGCGCTGGATGAAAGAAATTGAAACCTGCATCGAGTGCGCGGCCTGCACGAACGTCTGCCCCTCCTGCCGCTGTTATTACCTTCGGGATCAGCTGGGCAAAGACGGATTCGAGAGGATTTCGAATTGGGATTCCTGTCTCATCCCCGGATATTCCAGGATGGCCGGCGGCGGCAACGCCAGGCCCCTGATGGCAACCCGTTTCAGCAACAGGTTTATGTGCAAGTTCAACTGGGGGGTTAGAATCTTCGGAGAGGTCGCCTGCAAGGGCTGCGGCAGATGTATTGATGCCTGTATGGGCAAGATTGACATTCGCGCTGTCATGAAGGGCATCGCGATGGACGTTCAATTAGTTAAGTAAAGGGGGATACGGATGGAAAACCCTTATTATCCTGTCAAGTCGGTTATCCAGGACGTAATTGTGGAAACCCCTACAATCAAGACTTTGGTTATCAAGCCTGAAAAACCTATGCCGTTCCGCTCGGGACAGTTTATGCAGCTTACGCTTCCAGGCATCGGAGAGGCTCCGTTCACTCCTTCTTCTTCGCCGTCAAGGCCCGAGTTGATAGATATCACGCTCCTGAAAACCGGCAGATTGACCAATTACGCCCATGATCTGAAAAAGGGCGACATCGTTGGGCTCAGGGGCGGCTTCGGCAAAGGCTACCCGCTTGATAAATGTGAAGGAAAGGAAGTTGTGGTTGTAGGCGGCGGCGTGGGGCTTGCTCCTCTGAGAGCTCTCCTCTATTACCTGTTCGAGAATACCGACAAGGTTAAAAGGATATCCATAAAATACGGCGCCAGAACGCCGGATGAATTATGTTACACGCGGGAATACGACAAGTGGAGAAAGATTCCGAAAACCGATCTGACCATAACCATAGACAGACCGCATCCCGCCTGGAACGGACACGTGGGACTTGTGACCACGCTGCTCGATAACCTCGACATCAACCTGAACAACAGCATTGCCGTTTCCTGCGGCCCCGAGATAATGCTGAAGTTCGTGAGCGCGAAGCTTGTCAGCGTCGGTTTTAAACCCGAACAGATTTATCTGTCAATGAACCGAAGAATGAGCTGCGGCATAGGAAAGTGCGGACGCTGCAACGTGGGCGGCTATCTGCTGTGCAAGGACGGGCCGGATATGAACTATGCCAAGATTAAGGATGTCCCCGGCGTTTTTAGTTAATTAGATTTTAAGTGGTTTGATTTAATGGAAAAGAAAAAAACATTTTGCGCGTTTTGTTCACTGGAGTGCGACCTTGCCGTCCGTATGCCGGAAATCAGCCCGTATTTTTCCAAGACCGGAATAATGGAGCAGGATTTCGATCTCGAGAGCGTAACCCAGGGCTCGATCTGCGCGAAGGGCAATTTCACGTCTGATTATATCAATCACACGAAGAGATTGGGCTATGCCGAAAGGCGGCATAATGTAATCAGCACGGAAGAGGCTTTCGACAGGATTAAAGCGAGCATCAGCCAGGTGCAGTCAAAACACGGCAAGGATTCCGTCGGTATAATCGCGGGCGGCAATGTGAGCCGGGAGGAAATCTCCTGGGTCAGGAAGCTCGCAGCCGATGGATTGAAGACCGATAATTTCGGCTTCTTCCTGCCGGACGATGGGATGGTCGCCGCGGGTCTGCTTGCGAACGGCTACGGCTTCAGGCGCCCCTCTCTTGACGACCTTCAGAAAGCGGATAATATCCTGATAGTGGGCGATGCCTTCTACGAGCACCCGGTCATCGCCAAAAAGGTTCTGCAGGCAAGATACGAAGACAGGCGTCATGCACTGGTGGTCATCGATCCCCGCTACAGCAATACCGCATGGTTCGCGGATGTCCATCTGCAATGCAAACCCGGCGCCGAAGGTCTGGTGCTGATGGCGATTGCATCGTTGACTATCAAGGAGAAAAAAGGCGACTTCGAAAAACTGGTTTCCAAGCTCGATATCAAGGATATTGCCCAAAAGGCTGGGGTTTCCGTCGGAGCGATACAACGCGCCGCTGAGATCATAAACGGATCGGAGAATCTGGCTGTCCTGATTTCCGATATCTACGGCAAGATCGGCTCGCCGGACGTCTGCTCCGTGTATTGCGGCGTGATTGCAAACAGCGATCCCCAGAAGAGACATTTTTATCCGATTTTTATAAACCAATCGGTTTTCCCGATAACGGCCCTCAGAGCCGAAAATGGATTCGCAGGCGCGGCGAGGATACTGGAAGAAGTGGTCAAGGGCAAGGTCAAGGGTTTGATCGTCCTCGGCGTTGACCTTCTCGCATCGTTCCCTTCGCCCGAAATGGAAAAGGCTCTGAAGAACCTCGAATTCTTCTGCTGCAGCGACACATTTCACAGCGAAACAAACGGCTTGACGGATATTCTTCTTCCCGCCGCGAACCCGATCGAGAACAAAGGCACTTGGTCGGACCTCGACGGAAAGAACAACAAGCGCGAGCAGCTGTTGAAGCCTCCCGCCGCCGGGATGACTGACGAGGAAATTCTTAAAAGCCTATATAAACATATTTTACCGTCCGGGAACGGATTCGAACCCGAACGTTTCGAGGATATAGCGGAAATTCGCGTGGTGGATTCATACAAGAAGGCCGCTCTCGAATCGGCGGAGAGGCTCCTCGCTTTCAAGGATATCGCCGGGAAACAGTTCCCGTTCGTCCTCATCACCAAGGCCATCGCTTCGCACTGGGCGGACGGTTCGCTTACCAGAAGATTTATCTGGAACAAGGAGCATTCCTCGGTACCGGTTGCGGAGATTCATCCGAATGCGGCTGGAAAACTTGGGATCAAAGACGGACAAAAAGTTACCATCACTTCTGAATCAGGTAAAATAAAACTTCCGGTTCTTCTTACCCACAGGATCAGGGAGGATATGGTGGCGGTTGACTATCATTGGCCGGAGGCGAGAAAGCTGTTCTCGTTGCGCGTCAGCAAGGGTTCCGGAGAGTTGATAAACGAACCGATTGCGGTTTCGATTAGCAAATAATGCGGTGAGGTGCGTAGATGATAACGAGGGTTGAGAAGATTGACGGAAAATATGTAGAGCGCATATTGCTCGATCTCAAATACTGTATCGGCTGCAGGAGCTGCACGATTGCCTGCAGCATGGGACACCATCACCAGGGGCACACCGCCCTGGCGGATGTGAAGGAGATCGGCATTCTGCCGCTTCACTGCCGCCATTGCGAGGACCCGGCGTGCGTCCCAGCCTGCCCCGTCAATGCGATGGAGAAAAGAGAAGACGGTCTCGTCAAGCGGAACAACCAGATCTGTATAGGCTGCGGCTCGTGCATGCTCGCCTGCCCGTTCGGTTCTATTGCGGCAGGCCTTAAGAATCATATTCCGGCGAAATGTGACCAATGTCTCGACCGTCTTGACAGAGGCGAGCGTCCTCGCTGTGTTACGACCTGCGTTTCGGGCGCTTTGAAGTTTGAAAAAACGGCGACAATGCCTGACACCGCTGTGCGTGTCGGCGGCCGTTTCCTTGGTAGCGTCGGTATTAAGAGAAGATAAGATAGGGGAAGCAAGGTATGGAATATAATGAAGGATTAGGCAAAGCCCTCGTGCTTGAAACAGAGGGGAAGATCAAAGAAGCCATAAAATCCTATGAGGCGTTGGCGGTTCAATTCCCGAAGGAAAAGGCGGTTTTTTCACGCCTGGGGCAGCTGCACTTCCGCAATGGCGACCTCAAGACCTGCATCAAGTATTTCAAGAAGGCTCTGTCGCTTTGCGAAGGGGATCCGTCCTGTCCTTACGATCTCGCTGTTGTGTATTACAGGGCGGGACAGCTTGAAAATGCCATCAATTATTTCAAGAAGTCTCTTGAGATTAATGAGAAATATCTGATGGCGCTGTACTGGCTCGGAATATCGAGCTATCACCTCGGGAGGCTGAATGAGGCCAAGGATTATTACCTCCGGCTCTTGAAGCTGAATCCCGATTTCCAGATCTGCCATTTTCATCTCGGCATCATCAACAACCGTCTCGGGCTTTACACGGATGCCATCGCGGAATTCGAGAAATTCCTGAAGATTGACAAGGAGAGTTCGACCGCCTGGGCGCAGCTCGGCGCGAACTTTTATGAAAACGGCGACCTCGACAAAGCCGTCAATGCTTATTCTAAGGCAGTGAAACTGAATCCTGAAGATCAAAAATCGAAGGAGAATTTGAAGCTCCTCCTCGAATTGCAGGAAAAATTTTCCTGATAGGTGCAGGGTAATTTTATGGAAAATGTATTTTACTATCTTGTCTTTCCGGGCTTCGTGTTCACCGGCATTGCGGGGCTATTGGTAACATGGGTTGACCGCAAGGTAACAGCCAGGATTCATTGGCGCCAGGGACCGCCGCTATTGCAGCCCTTTTGGGATATGATAAAGCTCCTCGGCAAAGAGATAACGATCCCCGAGACCGCAAGGAAAACCGGCTTCCTGCTGGCTCCTCTCTTCGGTCTTGCTGCGATCACTCTCGCTTCGACGATCCTATGGATGTCGGCCGTGTTTCCGCAAAAGAGCTTTTCCGGTGATCTCATCGTTATCATTTACCTGTTGACGATTCCCGCAATCTCGATGATTTACGGCGGCTCCGCTTCCGGCAATCCGTTCAGCGCAGTCGGCGCTGCCCGCGAGATGAAGCTGATGCTCGCATACGATCTGCCGCTGCTGATAGCGATCTTTGCCGTCATCTGGCGGACAGGTATGAAGCTCAGCTTCAGCGAGATCGCGGCATTTCAACAGAGTCCGGCCGGCGGAACAATTTTGTATTCCATTTCGGGCGTTATACTTTTTATAGTCGCTCTTATGTGCATACAGGGAAAGCTGGCGTTCGTTCCCTTCGATGCGCCCGAGGCTGAGACCGAGATTGTGGAAGGCGCTTGCCTCGAATATTCCGGCGCCGCCCTCGCAGTCATAAAGCTGACGAAAGCGATGCTCTATTTCACGCTCCCGGTTTACCTTGTAATCCTTTTCTGGGGCGGATTGAATTTCGCGGGAATCGGAAGCGGTGTGCTTTCGATTCTCAAGGTCGTCGCGGTTATTGTGCTGATTATCCTGATAAAGAACACCAATCCGAGGCTGCCGATTAGAAAGGTTATGCGGTTCTTTTGGGGTCCCATCACGATTCTGGCTGTCATAGGCTTGATTCTATCCATGAATGGTCTATAGGAGTTGCGGCAATGAGTCTATTTATGAAGGCGTTGAAAAAATCCCCCTGGGTGTTCCATGTTAATGCCGCCGCCTGCAATAACTGCGACATCGAAATTCTCGATTGTCTTACGCCAAGATATGACGTCGAGAGGTTCGGTATCAAGTTGGTGGGGAGCGTCAAGCATGCCGATGCGCTCCTCGTGAGCGGAGGCGTTTCGGCGAACATTCTTCCCAGGGTTCTGGAGATATACGAACAGGCTCCGAAGCCTATACTGGTTATCGCCATCGGATCGTGCGGAATTTCGGGCGGGATTTTCAGGGATGCGTATAATATGGTCGGTCCGATAGATAATTATCTTCCGGTTGATGTTTACATCCCGGGATGTCCGCCGCGGCCTGAAGCGTTGATCGCCGGCGTGGTAAAAGCGCTCGGAAAGCTGTAGGGGTATTATGATAACTGTGAAGGATACGATTAAAAAGTTGGAAGCTAAGTTCGGGTCCCGGATTTCGGTCCAGAAGGGCGCCAACGAAAAGCAGTATTTCGTTCTGCTGAAGGACAAGCAGGACAATCGCGAGATTGTCAAATATCTTTTTAAGGATCTCGGAGCCCGTTTTAATATAATGACCGGCATAGACGGCAGGGATTATGTCGAGGTGCTTTACCACCTGACATTCGATATTCCGGGCAACGGATTTATTATAACGGTGAAGGCACTGGTTGAAAAACCGTTGCCGAATATAGATACCGTTTCGGATATCATTACGGGCGCTAAGTGGATCGAGCGGGAAATCTACGAGCTCTTCAATGTGAAGTTCAAGGGACATCCGGAGCTGATACCGCTTCTCCGTTCTGATACCAGGCCTGCCGATTATTTCCCTTTCCAGCGCGAGGTGAAGGATACGCATATATCCATCAGGGAGAAGGAAAAGGGAGTCAAGGAGAAATAAGATGGCAAAGATAATACCAACCGGTCCATTCCACCCGATTCTTGAAGAGCCCGAGTTTTTCAAGTTTCACGTGGAAGGCGAGACGATTACGAAGATAGATATGCGGATCGGCTATTCGCACCGCGGCATAGAACTCTTAAGCGAAGAAAAAACCTGGGATCAGGTGCCGTTCCTTGTCGAGAGGATATGCGGGATTTGTTCATTTTCGCATCCATACGCCTACTGCCTCGCTGTGGAAGCACTTGCCGGAGCCGAGGTACCGGAGCGGGCTAAATACATCCGCGCCATCGTGGCGGAGCTCGAAAGGCTTCACAGCCACCTTCTCTGGATGGGTCTCGCGGGGCATTTTATCGGCTACAACACTGTTTTCATGTGGGTATGGAAATGGCGTGAGATCGTTCTGGACGCTCTCGAAATGACGACGGGAAACCGCAACCATTACGCCAATGTGAAACCCGGAGGCGTACGGAGGGACATTGAAGAATATATGATCCCTCAGCTTCAGCAGTGGCTCGACGAGCTTGAGCCGAAGCTGGATATGCTCATCAAGGTCGTGATGGACGATCCGGTCCTGCACGCGCGGCTCAAAGGGGTGGGCGTGCTCACCAAGGAGCAGGCGATTGATTACTGCGTTCTCGGCCCGACCGCCCGCGCATCGGGCATTGATATAGATGTCCGGCGGGATCATCCGTTCGACGCCTATCCGCTGCTGGATTGGAAAGTGGTGGTTCTCGAAGCCGGCGATGTCTTCAGCAAGGCGGCCGTAAGATTGCTCGAAAACCTTGAGTCAATGAAAATAGTCCGCCAGAGCCTGAAGAAAATGAAGCCGGGTCCGATTGTAAACGAGATTAAAGAAGTTCCCGAGGGCGAGGCGATTGGCCTTTACGAAGCGCCCCGCGGCGAGACGTTCCACTACATCAGGTCGGACGGTTCCAATATGCCGATACGGCACAAGGTCCGCGCGCCGAGCTATATGAACATACTCTCCAACGAGGTCTCCTGCGTGGGGGCGGATCTGTCGGACGGCGGTCTCATCACTGCCGCTCACGACCCCTGCTACAGCTGCACGGAAAGGCTCTCCGCCGTTCGCGATGCCCTTCCGGATTTCGTCCTCGACGGCAAGGAGCTGGCAAAGCTCAGCAGGGAGAAAACGGGCAGAATCAGCAAAGAAATCCAGCAAGAGAATTCGAAAATCGAAAAAGAATTATCTAAATAAAAGGGTGGTTAGGAAGTGGATATCTTAGAATTGATAAAACCGAGCAACCTGTTGTGCCCGATCGTTTTGCCGGCGGTCATCGGACTCCTGGTGCTCATGATACCAAAACGGGTGAAATACATCCGGGAGTTTATCGCCCTGGCGACGACGGGATACCTTTTCTATGTCGGGATCAATCTCTTCAAGATGAAGACCGCCTCCGCCTCTTATCCTTTCACGAGCGTTGGACCGTTGAATCTTGGATTGGATTTGAACCTCACACGCTTCAACGGGTTCATAGCGATGTTCATCCTGTTCTTCGGCCTTGTGGTTGTCCTTTATTCGATCGGATATTTCCGCAAAGAAGGGGCGAGTCCGAGATATTACGGCTTCATTTTATGGACGCTTTCAGCAGCAGTAGGCGTGGTTCTCAGCGACAACCTGTTGATGCTCCTTATTTTCTGGGAATTAGCTACAGTTCTCTTGTATCTCATTGTGAACCTCGGAAAGAATAACGAACAGATAGCCGCGGCCAAGAGCTTCGCAATCCTGGGCTTGACCGACGGCGCGATGACCCTGGCAGTCATTATGATCGGGGTCGTTTATAAAACGCTTTCGATATCGGCTCTCAGTATCCAGGTTAACGATTGGATCAGCATAACAGCTTTCCTGATGCTGTTCGCAGGGGCGATAGCCAAAGCGGGAGCGATGCCTTTCCACTCATGGGTTCCAACGATGGCGGAATCGGCACCTTCGCCGGTTATGGCTTTTCTCCCGGCATCTTTAGATAAGCTTTTAGGAATTTATCTTCTTGCCAGGCTCGCTTTGGATGTATTTACACTTAACAAAGCGATGAATATCGTTCTAATGATAGTCGGCGCGGTAACAATTATTCTCTCGGTTATGATGGCGCTTGTGCAACACGACCTGAAAAAACTGTTATCCTTCCATGCAATAAGCCAGGTAGGTTATATGATCCTTGGAATAGGGACTGGATCCATAGTCGGGATCATCGGCGGACTATTCCATATGTTGAACCACACGCTGTATAAATCGCTGCTCTTCCTCGATGCCGGTGCGATAGAAAGACAAACAGGGTCTACTGAGCTCAGCAAACTCGGCGGATTGGCGAGGTTTATGCCTGTAACATTCTTTACAACAGTCGTGGCTGCTTTTTCAATATCCGGTATTCCGCCGCTGAACGGCTTCTTCTCGAAATGGATGGTTTATAGAGGCATCATTGATACGAAGGGTATTATTTTTCTTGTTGCGGCGATGTTCGGCAGCGCTTTGACGCTGGCATCTTTCGTGAAGGTGCTTCATTCCACATTTCTCGGAACGCCTTCTGAGAAGATAGAACATGTCAAGGAAGTTCCGCTAACGATGATGCTTCCGATGATCATACTCGCAGGCCTCTGTATCGGTTTCGGCGTCTTCGCGTCATATCCGATCACTCATTTTATACTTCCTGCGTATGATAATACGGGGATTCAGCCGGACGCCGATTCAATTCTCGGCAGGACCGGATTCGCCCCCGATACGGCCGCTCTGCTTATCATAATCGGTTTGTTCGCCGGGTTCGCGTTTTTCTATCTTACCAGAGTGAAGAAGTTCAGACGAACCCCCGTTTATATCGGCGGTGAAAAGGCTAATACGGAGGAGATGCGCTTTGCCGGAACCGAATTCTATGAAACGATCAAGGGAATGAAAATCATCGGCGGGGCATATCATGACGCCGAAAAAGGCTGGTTCGATCCTTATAACATTGTGGCGCAACTCGGCAGCTTCGGGATAAAGGGTTTGAAGGCGCTTCATAATGGTGTACTTAGCACATATTTATCCTGGTGCTTAATCGGTCTCGCGGTATTGCTAATGTATATGCTTTTAGGCTGATAGGAAGGGGAAAGATTTATGGTTGAGATTTTGCTTATAGTCTTCCTCGTTTTTGCGATCATCGGTTCGCTCATCGCAGTGGAAACGAAGAATCTCCTCTCGGCGGTCATCTCCGCCGGCGTGGTAGGGTTCGGAACGAGCGTGATGTTCCTGTACATGGGGGCGCCGGATATCGCAATAACTCAAGTGGTTGTCGAAGTTTTGGCCCTTATAGTGTTGATCAGGGGCACAATAGCTATTGATAATATTTCGATAGGCGGGCCGCGTGATACGCTTCCGCTTTTCGTAGCCCTCGTTTTCTTCGGCGCATTCGTGATCCTGGGCATTTTTGCTTTGAGCGATATGACTCAATTCGGCAAGCCTATGATGCGTGTTTCCGAGTACTACCTTAACAATGCGTTAGCGGAAACGGGCGCTTCCAATGTCGTTATGAGCATCGTTCTCGATTACAGGGGCTACGACACGCTGGGAGAAGCGACCGTGCTGTTTACTTCGATTCTGAGCGCCTTCGTAATTTTGCGCAGGCACGGCAAGAAGGCTGTATCTGAAAAAGACCTCGAACATGTGGGGATTCTTGAAAATGAGTAAGGAAAAAAAGAAAAATGAAGGGATGACGCTGATCACGAAAACTATCACCAACTCCCTCGTCAGCGTTATCGCGATGTTCGGCGCATACATTGCGCTTTACGGTCATCTTACGCCGGGCGGAGGTTTTGCGGGCGGAGTTATTATCGCCTGTTCTTTCATCCTGCTTACGCTTACTCATAGCAAAAACATCTCCTTGAAAATTTTTCCGGACCTTGCCGCTTCTTTGCTCGATAACATCGGAGCGTTGGGTTTTGCGGTTATCGGATTGCTCGGTTTCACGGCCGGCGCTTTTTTCTACAATTTTATTGCAAAAGATGAGCCGTTCGGTTTGCTCAGCTCAGGAACGATTCTATTCTCGAATATAGCAATTATGCTGAAAGTTATGGCAGGCGTATTTGCAGTATTCGTGGGATTATCCATCTGGAGCAGAATCGTATCCGATACGGATAAAGAGGAGTAGAAGATGCTTGTATATTATCTCTGCCTCGTGTTTTTTATGATAGGTATTTACTGTCTGATAGCCAAGAAGAATATTGTGAGAAAGATAATAGGCCTGGTCATTATCGAGTATGCGACAAACCTGTTTTTTATTCTGGTTGGTTACCGGCATAATGGTATTGCGCCGATTATTCTTCCCAATATGAAGGGCGATATCAGCGGTTTTGCCGCAAAGGCGGTGGACCCTCTGCCGCAGGCTTTGGTGCTCACATCCATCGTAATCGGATTTGGAACTTTGTGTTTGATGGTGGCGCTTGCGATTCGATTGAACGAAAAGTATCGGACATTTGATACGACTGAAATCAATCGTTTAAAGGGATAATTTGTAGCAAGGAATGGAGAACGTATCTATGGCTGAACTTGTTCCATTGTTTGTGGCTGTTCCGTTGTGTCTTGCTTTTTTCTCATTGATTACAAGCAAGGTTTTTAAAAGAAGTTCGGATATTCTGACTTTCATGAGCACGCTGTTTCTTCTTTTGCTGTCCCTGAAGTTTATCGGAACTTCCACGATAGATTATCTTGTCGGGAATTGGCCCTGGCCCCTGGGAATTCAGCTTCACATTGACAAATTTTCGGTCATCCTGCTGCTGATTATTCAAGTGATCGGATTCCTTGCGGCTTTTTATGCATTGAGCTATATGGAACGCTATACCGCGAAGCCCAAATTCTATGCTCTCTTTCTTTTGATGATTGCGGGAATGAACGGCGTGGTTATCACCGGCGACTTGTTTAACCTATTCGTTTTTCTCGAAATCGCATCTATCGCTTCATATGCTCTCGTTGGGTTTGGCGTCGAATCTGAAGAACTCGAAGCATCCTTCAAGTATCTTATACTGGGATGTGTGGCATCTGCTATGATACTTCTCGGAATAGCGATCGTTTACGCGGACACAGGGTCTCTAAATATGGCGGATATCTCGATGTTCATCCGGACATACGGCGTTCCCAAATCGCTCTTATTCGTTTACGCGCTGTTTATTATGGGTTTTGGGCTGAAAGCGGCAATGGTTCCTTTCCATGCCTGGCTGCCCGATGCGCATCCGTCAGCCCCCGCGCCTATTTCTGCGATGTTATCCGGTGTCCTCATCAAGGCGCTTGGAATATACGCCATTGCAAGGTTATTCTTCGGCGTTTTCGGCGTGAATAGTATGATCGGTAATACTATGCTCGTTCTCGGGGTATTGTCTATGGTAGTGGGCGTTTTTCTCGCTCTGGGGCAATATGACATAAAACGGCAATTAGCATATCACAGCATCAGCCAGATGGGATATGTTATGGTCGGGTTATCCATCGGCGCTTTGGCAAAATCGCCTGAAGTGGCTGTTCTCGGTATGGCAGGTGGCATCTATCATGCCATCAACCACGCTACATTTAAAACATGTCTCTTTCTTTGTTCCGGCGCCATAGAATACGGAACGGGGACAAGGGATATGCGAAAATTAGGCGGTCTGTTTAAAAAAATGCCTTTTACGTCTCTGGCAACTGCGGTTTCCGCGCTCTCGATCTCTGGCGTACCGCCCTTCAATGGATTCTGGAGCAAGCTCATCATAATCATAGCGCTCTTTCAGGCAAAGCTGTATGCCGTTGCCGGAATTACCATTCTCGTCAGTTTCGTTACTCTGCTTTCTTTCATTAAATTGCAGAGATATACAATATATGGCGCATTGCCGGAAAACCTGAAAAAAGTAAAAGAAGTTCCTTTCAGCATGGCACTCACATTAATAATTCTCGCTGTACTCTGCCTCGCATTAGGCTTGGGATATCCGTATATCAGCGATTTTTTGAAGGATACTTCTACCGGTCTGAGAGAATTGCTAACGTATAAAATTTAGACGGAAGTAAGGGTGAGCAGATGATTAAATGGCTTATGCATTTTTTGTTGCTTTTCGGGTTTTGGGTCGTTATGACCTGGACGCTCGCGCTGCCCGATTTAATTGCAGGGTTTCTGATTGCCCTGTTGCTCAGTATTCTCTTCCATTCAATATTTGAAGAGGATCTGTTAAAACTTTTCAATCCGGTTCGATTATTCTGGTTTCTTGTTTATATCCCGGTGTTTGTATATCACATGGTTATTGCCAATCTGGATGTCGCTTACAGGGTCATCAACCCCGGATTGCCTATCAAGCCAGGGATTGTCAAGATAAAAACCGGGTTAAAGACCAATTTGGCGAAAACATTTCTTGCTAATTCGATTACCCTTACACCCGGCACGATGACTGTTGATATACAGGACGAATTTCTATATATACATTGGATTAATGTCAAGAAATCGGATGTTGCCGGCGCAACCGCTGAAATATCGGAGACATTCGAAAAATATATAAAGAGGATCTTTGAATGATTACGTTTTTAACAGCAGTCCTTGTCTTAAGTTGTGTGTTTTGCCTGTTCAGGGTTATGGCTGGCCCAACTCCACCCGACCGTACAGTAGCCATTGATGTTCTGGGCATCATAATTGTCAGTTTTTGTGCTTTTATCAGCATTCAAACTGGCATAGATTTCTTCATGAACATAGCCATATCATGGTCCCTGCTCAGCTTTCTCGGTTCGATGGCGCTCGCGAAATACCTGGAAGGGAGGGGCTTCGATGAGTAAAGTATCAGTCGTTCTATATGTGATAGGAGTGTTGTTCAACCTCCTCGGAGCGTTCGGTCTGTTAAGATTGCCCGATATATACAATCGTTTGCAGGCGGCTACGAAATGCGTAACGCTCGGCACCTGTATGATTTTGTTCGGTGTCTTTATAGATTACGGCATCTCCAGCCTCGGCACAAAAGCTTTGATTTGTCTGATGTTTATACTATTTACTTCGCCGACATCCGCTCATGCAATTTCGAGGGGTTCGCATACTTTCGGTATAAAGCTCTGGAAGGGATCTGTAGTGGACAAGCTGGCGGAAGATGATTCTGAGAAATAGGTTTTCAGAAGGAAGGGGTCATTGATGAAAAAGCCAAAGATTAGAGAAATCGTCGAGGCCGTGAAGGCTTTGGCGCTTGGGCCATATACTTCAAAATTTCCGAAGGAAGAGGCGGTCGTAAGAAAAGAATTCCGCGGCGCTCCCGAATGGCGGGACGAGAAATGTATCGGCTGCGGGGCTTGCGCGGAGGTATGTCCCGCCAAGGCGATCGAGTACGAAGATGTAATCAAGGCGGACGGAACTTCAAAAAGGGTTTTCAAAAGATTCTACGACAACTGCATCTACTGCGGCCAGTGCGGCGCGCTTTGCACGACCGGCGAAGGGATCGAATACACCACGAAATGGAACCTTGCGCAGTTCAAACGCGAAGACCTTATCGAAACGAACGAGAAGGAGCTCGCTGTTTGCCAGGGATGCGGCGGCCCGGTCTCCGCATGGGATCATCTGAAATGGCTGCGTCCGAGGGTCGGCCATATCGCATACTCGAACCCGACAATTCTCCTCGCTTCATATAAAGACCTGGGGTTGATAGACAGCGTTACGCCGGATGTCGAGACGACGGATGTGGATCGCCCGGACTTTATGCGCGTCCTTTGTCCGGATTGCAGAAGAGCTGCGATTCTAACCGAGGAGTGGGGCGCCTGATAGCGAAGCGCGTATTTATATAATCAGAATTCAAGATCGGCCCATGGCCGGTCTTTTTATTTAGAAATGAAAAATGAATTGCAGCTCGCCCTGGAGGGAATAAATCCGGCGGAATCCATAGTCGTCGGAATGGGGAATGTTCTGAAAAAGGATGATGGTGTGGGTTCTATCCTTGCAGAGAGATTGCTTCGAAATACGAAGATTCCGGTTCTGGATGCCGGCAATGCCCCTGAGAATTATATCGGTAAAATCATATCATTTCACAAAAGCATTATAATATTCCTGGATGCCCTCGATTTCGGAGCTGTGCCCGGAACATATAAGTTTTTCAATATAAACGATGCTTATGACGGTAATATAGCCAGCCATACATTTTCAATCGGTTTTATCTTCGATTTGATACGTTCGGAAATGGACTGCGAGGGATATGTCCTGGGAATTCAGCCTGCCGATATCAGATTCGGTTCCGGGCTGACTGATAATGTCGCAAACGTTTTAGATGAGATAACGGATCTATTCGAAGATTGGATTTACCGCATTTAAGTCTTCGATATGAATATTGCCACGAAAACAAAAAGCCGCGTTGCAGCGGCTTAATCAATATGCGAAAAATGTAAATCTTCTATTTTCTCTTCTTGATTTCTTCCACTGCGGCCGGGATGATCTTGAAAAGGTCGCCGATGATTCCGAGATCGCAGAGGCCGAAGATAGGCGCTTCAGGGTCTTTATTTACGGCGATTATATGCTTCGATGAAGACATACCGGCGAGGTGCTGGATTTTTCCTGAAATGCCGCAGGCGATATAGAGGTTCGGTGAAACCGTTTTTCCGGTCTGTCCAACCTGGTGGTGGTGGCCGATCCATCCGGAATCAACCGCCGACCTCGATGCCCCGACTGCTCCGTTCAGGAGTTTCGCGAGGTCATGCAGGGGTTGGAATCCCTCGGGACCTTTCACGCCTCTTCCGCCCGAAACGATCACATCCGCCTCGGAAACATCCATCTCCTCCGATTCGGATTTGACCGTATCCTTTAAAGTCGCCTTGATTTTGGATTTATCAATGGAAATCATCAGTTTTTCGATTTTGGATTCTCTCGGCTTTTTTTCAGCCTTGAATACGTTCGGCCTGAGAGTCAAAAAACAGATGTCGGAAGCGAATTCGAAGTCCGCGATTACCTTTCCGGCATATATGGGTTTTTTTGCCTTTAAATTTCCACCATCAATTTTGATTTCAATACAGTCCGTCAACATACCCGCACCGAGCAGAGCCGCCGACAAGGGCAGAAAATCCGTTGCCATCGAGGTATGAGCAGCAAAGACGAATTTTGGTTTTGCGGATTCCACGGCTTTTAGCATGATGTTCTTGTAAATTTCCGGATTATAGATATCGGCGTCTGCGGAATCTATCATGTATATGGTATCCGGACCATATTCTTTGATTGTTGCAGCCAAACCCTCTGAATTTTTGCCTATAATCAGCGCTGAGACCTTGCCTCCCGCCGTCTGGGCGAGTAGATTAGCCGTCGAAAGCGCCTCCAGCGACGCTTTTTTAATGGTGCCGCCGCGGTTTTCTATAAATACGAGTATGTCGCTCATTTTCGGCTCCTTTTTATATCATTTTCAATTCGTTTTTAAGGTAATCCGCAAGTTCTTTCGCCGCCGCTTCAGGCTCGAGTTCGATTATTTTTCCCTTGGATTTTGTCTGCGGAGCGGACATATTAATAATTTTAATACCCATTTTCAGGTCATTGGTATTAATTCCCAATTTATCGGGAGTAATCGTGGGGATTTCTTTCTTTTTCGATGCCATAATCCCCTTGAGAGATTTGATCCTCGGTTCGTTCAATCCCTTCTGGGCTGATATCAGGCACGGCATAGAGGCTTCGACAACTTCTGTCATCCCCTCGACCTGACGTTCCGCTATAACCTTGTTTCCCTCGATTTTAAGTTTAACAACGATATTTATCGCAGGTATATTCAATAATGCCGCTGTCATCGAAGGAACGAGGGAATTATCGGAGCCGTAAGCCTTGTTTCCGAAAAAGAGAAGATCGTACTGTTTGTCTTTGAGGAATGCCGCAATGATGTTTGCGGTTGAGAGGGCGTCGAAATCGCCGAAGTCGTCGGTTAAGATATGAACCGCTTCGTTAACGCCTTTGGCGATATTGTCTCTTAGCAGCGCCGATGCCCTTGCGGGACCGATTGTAACTGCCGTTACCATCGAACCGGGATGGGCTTCAGCGGTTTTCATGGCCTCTTCCACGGCGAATTCATCGTATGGAGAATCCATAAAGCTGAGATCTTCCGTAACTATCCCCGTTCCCTTGCCGTCTATCCGGATCCTTGCCTCAGTATCCGGAACCTGTTTTACAAAAACATAGATATTCACAGCGGTTCCTTTCGCTTAATATTTCATGGATTATCGTGAAAGGCTAACTTTCGTGCCTTTTAAAGGCGATGCAGGAGTTCGTTCCCCCGAACCCGAATGAATTGCTCATGGCATATTTCATTTTGGCTTTACGCGGTTTCCAGGGGACATAGTCCAGGTCGCATTCCGGGTCCGGTGTATCCAGATTTATTGTCGGCGGGATTATCTGGTTTTTCAGCGCAAGGATAGTGAATGCGCATTCGGCTCCGCCGGCTGCCCCCAGCATATGGCCTGTCATGGATTTTGTAGAACTGACCGGGATTTTATAAGCTCTTTCGCCGAAGGCCTTTTTAATTGCAACTGTTTCGATTCTATCGCCTGCGGGTGTTGAAGTTCCATGCGCATTGATATAATCAATATCGTCCGCGGAGATTCCTGCGTCTTTCATGGCTGCGTTCATAACCCTTGCCGGGCCGTCACCGCTTTCATCGGGTGCCGTGATATGAAACGCGTCGCCTGTCATCCCGTAGCCGATGATTTCCGCCTTGATGTCAGCGCCTCTTTTTACTGCCCGCTCCATATCTTCAAGGACGAGTATACCGGCCCCTTCGGCGATCAGGAAACCGTCGCGGTTCAAATCGAAAGGCCTGCTCGCCTTTTCGGGTTCGTGGTTCCGCGAGGAGAGAGCCCTCATCACCGCGAAACCTGCCACGGAGAGCGGCGTAATGCACGCCTCCGCGCCGCCAGCGATCATAATATCCGCGTCACCCCTGCGGATGATATTCATTGCATCGCCGATTGCGTGGTTTCCTGTCGAACAAGCCGTAACAACGGAGGAGTTGGGCCCCTTGAGACCCAGCTTTATTGACGTGAAACCTGATGCCATATTGATTATTTGCGAGGGAACGAAGAATGGGGATATTTTTCTCGGGCCTTCCCTCAGAAGCAGCTCTTTTTGCTTTTCGATGTTATCAATTCCGCCTATGCCGGAACCGATCACTATGCCTGCTCTTAAAGGATCGAAGTCGCCTGTCTTCAGCCCTGAGGATTCCATTGCAAAAATGGAAGCGCAGTATCCGTAATGGATGAATTTCGCCATTCTTCTTACATCGGGTTTATCCATCCAATTCAAGGCATCGAAATCCTTGACCTCGGCCGCTATGACGACGCTGAAACCGGTCGTATCGAATTGCGTGATTTGACAAGCTCCGCTTTTACTGTCCAGCAGGGCTTGCCAGGTTTTATCTGTTCCGGTGCCCAAAGGAGTTATCAATCCGATGCCGGTTACGGCGACTCTTCGATTTTCCAAGATAGTTCCCTCCCGGATATGAAGTGTATAATGTCTATTTTACAACCGTATGGTTATTCGATCCCTTTATCTTTAAGGTATTGAATAACATCTTTAACGGTTTGGATTTTTTCAGCGTCTTCGTCCTTGATTTCGATGTTGAACTCTTCCTCGAATGCCATTACCAGTTCAACCGTATCGAGAGAATCGGCGCCCAGATCGTCAATGAAGTGAGATTCAGTTTTGACTTCATCAGGGTCCACACCCAACTGATCAACGATAATGTCCTTTACTCTATCTTCAATAGCCATATGCATACCTCCTTAATTAGATATACTTTTTTATTTTCAAGCTGGCACTGCTTTGGTGTGCACTTTCTCAGTCACATATACATTCCGCCGTTTACGGCGATTACCTGCCCGGTTATATATGATGCTTCGTCGGATACGAGGAATTTCACAGCGTCCGCAATATCCTTCACAGTTCCCAGTCTTTTCATGGGTACAACTTCCAGAAGCATCTCTCTCACCTTTTCCGATAAAATCCGTGTCATATCCGTGTCAATGAATCCGGGCGCAACGGCATTCACCGTTATGTTGCGCGACGCCAGCTCGATTGCCAAAGATTTGGTCAGCCCGATCAAGCCGGCTTTCGAAGAAGCGTAATTCGCCTGCCCCGCATTTCCCCTTTGCCCCACGACGGATGTTATGTTGACGATTCTTCCCCACCTCGCCTTCGTCATATTTTTTACCACATGTTTTGCGCAATTGAAAGCGCCGGTGAGGTTAATTTTTATTACCGACTCCCATTCGTCATTCGACATCCTGAGAATCAGATTATCCCTGGTAATGCCTGCGTTGTTGATGAGGATGTTCACAGGCCCGAGCTCTTTCTCAATCGCTTCAAGAGCGGATTCGACCGATTTCGGATCAGCAACATCCATTTTTGCCTCAACTGCGTTACGGTTCATCGCCTTGACAGCCTTTAATGTTGCTGAATCATCCGCGAAGTCTATATCCGCAATGGCGATGTCAATGCCCATGGATGCCAACGCCAGGGCGATCTCTCTGCCGATTCCTCGCCCGGCTCCGGTCACCAAAGCGACTTTCTTGATCTCTTCCATGACCATATTCCTCACAACGAAAGGTATTTATCCAGGGAAATAGAATCTTCTATATTAATTAAACCGATTGATTTGTCAATTCTTTTTATCAAGCCAGTCAAGACCTTTCCAGGTCCTATTTCCGCTATCGAGTCAACGCCATTTTCGATCAATTTTTCGACGGATTCGACCCATCTTACCGGTGCAGATACCTGCCTTATTAATGAGCCTTTGGCTTCAGCGCCGGTTTTTATCAACTCTGCGTCAACATTTGTTACCAAAGGATTCATAAAATCCCTGAAATCAATTTTTTCCAGCTCAACTGCAAGTTTTTCCTGCGCGGGCATCATTAATGCGGTATGAAATGGAGCGCTTACCGGCAAGGGAACAACCTTTTTCGCGCCCGCCTCTGCGAGGAGACGAGACGCTTCTTCCACTGCTTCTTTTAAACCCGCTATAACCGTCTGTTCCGGGGAGTTGAAATTGGCGGGACTGACAATGCCGAAAGACTTCGAAACTTGCGCGCAAATCTCTATGATTTTAGAGGAATCCATCCCAATTACCGCTGCCATCGCGCCTTTTCCGAGGGGAGCGGCATCCTGCATAAATTTTCCTCTTTTATGCACGGCGAGCACGGCATCGCTGAATGCGATGCATCCTGCGGCGACAAGCGCAGAATACTCGCCAAGGGAATGGCCCGCGCAGTAGTCGAAATCCGCCGCCCCTTCCTGTTGAAGCGCTGCAAAAGCTGCCACAGAAACGGTGAGAATAGCCGGCTGGGTGATTTCCGTCATTTTCAGCCGCTCATCCGGGCCGGTGAAACAAATGTCGGATATGGAAAAGCCGAGAGCGTTGTCGGCTTCTTCGAAGATTCTGCGGGAAGCTGCGAAATTTTCATAGAGGTCTCTTCCCATTCCTGTATATTGGGATGCCTGTCCCGGGAATATGAACGCTCTTTTACCCATGGATATCCGCCTGTCAAGCGCCCTGAGCGGTTTCTTTGATCAATGAAATCGCGATCTCGTTGCGCTGGATCTGGTTTGTCCCTTCATATATCTGTAGAATTTTTGCATCGCGCATCATTTTCTCGACTGGGTATTCCCTCATATAGCCGTATCCGCCGAAAACCTGGATGGCGTCAATCGTAACCTTCATCGCCATATCGGTCGAGAAAATCTTCGCCATTGCGGCTTCCTTCGAGAATTTCTTTGCTCCGGAATCTATGTGCCTCGCGACGGAATATGTCAATGCGCGGGCGGCTTCGATTTGTGTCGCCATATCGGCGAGCATATGTTGAACCGCCTGGAAGCTGCCTATCGGTTTACCGAATTGATGCCTCTCGCGGACGTATTTCAGGCATTCGCGCAAAGCTCCTTCGGCAAGGCCGAGTGACTGAGCCGCGACGCCTGTTCTCGCCCTGTCGAGTGTTTTTAATGTGGTTATAATGCCGGTTCCCAGCTTACCGAGCAGGTTTTCTTCCGGAATGGCGCAATCTTCGAAAATCAACTCGCAAGTGGCGGACGACCTGATACCAAGCTTGTCTTCCTTCTTTCCGAAAGAAAAGCCAGGTGTGTTTTTTTCAACTATGAATGCGCTCAAGCCCCGCATGCCTTTTTCTTTATCGGTCAGAGCGATAACCGTATAGACATCGGCTTCGCCCCCGTTTGTGATCCATTGCTTTGTCCCGTTGAGGACCCATTTACCGTTCTTTAACACGGCTGTAGTCTTAATTCCACCCGGATCCGACCCCGCATCCGCTTCGGTCAATGCGAATGCCGCAAGCTTTTGTCCGGAAGCGATTTGCGGGAGATATTTTTTCTTTTGTTCATCGCTTCCGCTGATCATAATTGGGAATGTTCCCAGAGCTGTCGCGGCGTAACTTGTGGATACTCCAACACAGCCGATCGAGAGTTCTTCGGTTACGAGGACGAGTTCCAATACGCCGCCGCCGAAGCCGCCGTATTCCTCAGGGATATATATTCCGGACAAGCCCGCCTTGGAGCAGGCGTCTATTATCTCTTTTGGAAATATTTCTTCACGGTCGAGCTTCGCGCGAACCGGTATGATTTTCTCTTCTCTGATCTGCGCCGTCAGTTTTACAATTTCCTGCTGAGCTTCTGTTAAAAAGTGATTCATAATTGCCTCCATTACCATCTAATTAGAAATGCGCCGTATGAAATTCCCGCGCCGAAGGTCGGGCACAGTACTATATCATTCTTTTTCAATTTGCCGGATGCCTGGAGATCATACAGGCTCACCGGGATCGTAGCTGAAGAATTATTACCCATATATTTGATGTTCGAGAACGCTTTTTCAGGGTCTATCTTGAGCTTTTCTGTCACCGCATCCGTGATCCTGATATTCGCCTGGTGGGGAACGAGATGATCCACCTGATCAATGGTAAAGCCCGCTTTTTCCAGCACCTCCTGGGCGACATCTGTCATCGTTCTCACAGCGATTTTAAAAAGTTCGTTGCCTCTCATTTTTACTAAATGTTCTTTATTTTTTATAATCTCCTCGGTATAAGGTCTTCTGGAACCTCCTCCGGGTATTTCCAGGATATTAAGATATGTTGGATCATTATATATCGAGGCGGCAAGAAGCCCGCGGGGCGCTTCGACTGCTCCGAGAACCGCCGCGCCCGCGCCGTCGGCGAAGAGCACGCAAGTTCCGCGATCTTCCCAGTTGGTGATGGTCGAGAGCGTATCACTGCTGACGACCAGGATATATTTATACATTCCGGTCCGGATCATCGGGTCGGATATAGTGACGCTATAAACAAACCCCGGACAAGCGACAACAAGATCGAACGCTCCGGCTTTTGTGGCGCCGATTTCCCTCTGAACGAAGCTTGCGGTCGCCGGAAGCGGTTGCTCCGGCGTTATCGTGGAAACGATTATCAGGCCGATCTCCTCGGGCTTGATGCCGGCGTTTTTAATGGCTTCCTTTGCCGCTTCGGATGCAAGAACGGCGACGGATTCGCCTTCCGCTATGAGCCGCCTTTCGACTACGCCGGTTCTGGATTGAATCCACTCGTCGGAAGTATCAACTATTTTTTCAAGGTCTTTATTCGTAACGACCTTGCTGCCGAGCCTTTTGCCCATGCCGAGTATGCCGGTTCGGATATCTTTCATTTTTCCAATTTCTCCTTGAATTCCGCCATCATATTTTTGATGCTTTCATTGACTTTATTTTCTGATATTTCAGCAGCAATCCTGATGGCGTTCGTAATCGCCTTGGGAGAGGATTTGCCGTGCCCAACAACGCAGATTCCATTCGCGCCGAGCAGATATGCCCCCCCGTAGTTTGTGTAATCAATACGCATTTTAAGTCTTTTAAAGGCCTTTAAAGAGAGCGCCGCTCCAATCCTTGTAAGAGGCGTGCTGCGCAGCTCCTGGCTGAGGAATTTTGCCATATGTTCGGCGGTGCTTTCAGAAACCTTCAACGCTACGTTTCCGACGAAGCCGTCCATTACGACTACATCGTAATCTCCGCTGTATATATCCTTGCCATCAATATTTCCAACAAAATTAAGCGGTAATTTTTTGAGTAGTTTATATGTGGCAAGAACGAGCTCATTGCCCTTGGTTTCTTCCTCGCCGATGCTGAGCAAACCTATTCTTGGATTTTCGTATTTAAAAATCTCTTTAGCATAGCAGTTCCCCATAATTGCGAAATCCACCAGATGTCTTGGTTTGCAGTCAATATTTGCCCCGACATCAATAAGGATTACCGGTTTCTTGGCTGATGGCATAACCATCGCAAGAGCGGGACGTGTAATTCCTTCAAGGGTTCCGAAAACGACCTTGGTTGTAGCCATGACGGCGCCGGTATGTCCGGCGGATACTACCGCGACGGCATCCCCGCTTCTTACAAGATCGGATGCAACTCTAATTGATGATTTTCTTTTCGTTCGGAGCGCAATTGATGCCGGATCTGTCATTTCGACAACTTCCGGCGCGTCTATTATTTTAATGGATGGAATGGCTTTTTTCTTGGAACGGGGTTTGGAGTACCATTTGCTCAATTCTTTCTGGATGGTTTTCTGAGGACCGACCAGAAATATTTCGACGCCGTATTTCTTTACGGCTTCGACTGCGCCCAGCACGGGAGCGTGAGGTGCATGGTCTCCCCCCATAGCGTCAACAGCGATGCGCATTAAAAGAGATACCTTCCCTTCAGTTACTTAAATTTCGACTACCTCGATGATCTGTCTTCCCTTGTAGTAGCCGCAGTTGGGGCATATTCTATGAGGCAGTTTTGCTTCCGAACAATTCGGGCAAACGGACCGAATGGGTCTTTTCAAATAATCTTGAGCGCGTCTCTTTGCCTGACGTGTTCTCGAATGTCTGTTTGTAGGACCAGCCATTTTTTTCTCCTTCCTTGATCAAGTTCAGGATTTATTCTGTTTTTTTAATTCCATCAAAGCCGCAAAGCGCGGATCTATATTTTCTTGCTTTGAATCGCAGTTGCAGGTTGTTTTATTCAGGTTTTCGCCGCAGAACCCGCATAAACCTTTGCACTTATCGGAACAAAGGTTTTTCATCGACAGAGTAAGCAGGAATTGCTCTGTGATGACATCGCAGAGGTTTATCTCATCTCCGTGATTGAAAGAAAAGTTCATTTCGTCATCCGAAAGCTCCTTTTCATAATCCTCGCCGGAAAGAGGTTCCTTGACGATAACCTCTTCGAATTTCATTTGAAAATCTTTATTGTATGATTCCAGGCATCTGGAGCATTGCATCTGCGCGGAACCTTCCATCTCTCCCGTCATCCTGAAATAATTTTTTACCGGATAGATTTCGATCTTTACAAATGCGGGCTTTTCGCAGAAAGATTCTCCCATCAACCTCTCGTTGTCGAGGTCAACATCTCCTTGCCACCGCAAGCCTTCTTCTTTGATGTTATCCAGTACAATTTTCATCTTGTTTCTCTTGGGAAAATACGGGCTGATTATATCAGCGCTCATTTGTCTGTCAAGAATTTATGTTCCTGAACTATGACGACAGGTGTCTCTTTAAAATTTGGATAAAAGTGTCTTTTTTAAGGGTTCCAGACGTGATTTGATCCACAACTTCGCCGTTTTTAAAGATTAAAAAGGTGGGAACACCGCGGACCGCATACCTGTTGGCGATATCAGCATCCGTATCAACATTGACTTTCGCGACTCTTATTTTTTCTTTGTATTCCTCCGCAAGCGCATCAACTATGGGTTCTGTTTGTTTGCACGGGACGCACCAGCTTGCCCAGAAATCCACAAGTACGATCTTTTTACATTTTGTAACTTCAGCTTCGAAGTTCCGCTTGTTCAATTGTATAATTGCCGCCATTTTACTTCCTTTTAGAAACAAAGGCAGCTCTTAGCTGCAGTTTGACTTTATCATATGATAGATGCGAAATCAAAGCATCGTGTCAGGCTTTTTCTTCGTTGAGCGCTTTCAATATGCTGCGGCCGCTCAGCCTATTATATACAGTTCCTCCTGGGGTTTCGACAGATATTCGCAGCCTTCCCCGGTTACGATTACCTCTTCCTCGATTGTAACAACGCCATGATCTTTTACGGTGAGCCTGGGTTCGATGGTATATACCTGCCCCTTTTCTATTTTTATATAGGGTCTATCCCCGTATTTTTCCCATTCGGGACAGAGCAGGCCGTGCCCGTCGTGCGCCGCACGCCCGAGCTGGTGCCCAAGGGCGTGCGGGAACTCTTCATAGCCGTTTTTTACGATGAATTGCCGCGTGATTTTGTCTATATCCTTGCCCTCGACTCCGGGTTTTATTGCCTGAGCTGCCGCCTTGATGGAGCCGAGGAGAACATCGAAGCCTTTTTGGACTTCCTTCGGCGCGTCCTTTTCTCCGGGACGCAGGAAATACCAAGTCCTTTGCATATCGGAAACGTAGCTTTCCGTTTTGACGCCGAAATCTATGTTCAAGATGTGCCCTGGCTCGATTTTTCTATCCGTCGGCCCGTAGTGAGCGCCTGCAGTGTCGGGCCCGGTGAAAACGGACGGACAGGTGGAAATTTCCCATGATGGTTCCAGTCCCATCTCCTTTACCCTCGCAAGAATGAAATCCGCGACCTGTTTTTCAGTCATACCGGGCTTCATATATTGTGTTACCGCGTCGAATATTTTTTGCGTATATAATGCGGCGTTTTTCATTCGCCGCGCTTCCTCGGGAGTTTTTCTGCCGCGCAAGGCTGAAATTATCTTCTCTGCGCTGACGATCCGGTTGGCGTGCCCTGTTTCCTTCAGGTATTCAATAAGCAAAAGATACATTCCGTGTGTCAGCCCGTCGGACATCTCGGAATCTTTGGAAAAATTAATTGCGATCTTTTTAGGTTTTTTTCGGGATAAAATTGCCGCGAGCTCCGGTTTGATGCCGGTTTTATAGGAAATAACTTCATCGAAAATGCCTGTATCTTTAACCGCAGCTACATCGAGATTCCCCACAACGGCGATCTTTTCTCCATCGGAACTTATGATAAGCGCGGATTGCCAGGTGAGAGAGACGGGGCAGAGGAAATGAAGGCTCGGATCATGGAGCGAGTGTGTTTCTCGGACGAATGTGAGCCATATGTCAATGCCGAATTCTTTAAGTATCTCGACGGCCTGGTTGGTTTTTTCTTTAAACATAAAAAGCAGCTCCTTCTTATGAAATTATTTAAGGATATTATCATAAAAGGAGCTGCCGTTACAGAGGCGGATTTATGCTGTTTCTTCGATGTTTTTGAAAATCTTCTCTTTTTCTTCGGTGGTCAAGCTTAAAAGTTTGGGAATGAGAACCCGTTTGGAAAATGTGTTTCTTAGTTCGGTTCCGAGGTTCAGCTCGAAAAGCTTCGCCGCGGTTTCAAGCGTCTCGGATAGTGAATGTACATTGAATTCTCGCGGATATGATACTGAAAATCTTGATGCAATTTCGTTGTTTCGTGTCCAAAGTGAAATTAACCGGACGATTTGATATTCGAATGTTTCGAGGTTTTTCGCGATTCCGGCGAGTATCTCGTGCATATCTTTATAGTCCCATTTATATGCCTCGCCGGATTTTTCCGTTCCGCTGTCTGTGTCATATTTCAAATGCTTGAGCCGGAAGATGGTCCGTATAATCTGTTTCTGTTCCTCGATGATGAGCCGCGCCTGTTCGGGATCGGGGGAAATGAATTCGGCTTTTGCTCCGTAGGGAAGAGCAAGGGCGTTATTTGTGCCGGTGAGCACAAGGTTCTGAATATCGTCTCTCGAGCTGTTCTCCCCAAGCGAGATGAGGAGAAGGGAAAAGGTCTGCTGCCGGAAAATTTCCCGCTTTTCACTGTCGAGATTGTAATAATCAATGAATACCGCCGGATCGGGAAGTATGGACCTTCCGAGGATGCTGTTTGTCAGCGATTTTCGGTAAAACAACCGGACAATTGGGATTACGCCCAGGCTGTGCTCTCCGGATGCAATCTCGGAGCCGTCTGCGTCGAACAGAGTCCATCTCTCCCTGTCGTAGCGGCGGTAATGAGTGAGTATTTTCCCTTCCGCATTGTCGTCGTCTCCTGGTTGAATTTCTCTACGGGCGGTTTCGCGGATCATGACGCTGTTAAGGCCGTATCTGTCATAATCCCAATTGATTATATCCAGAGGATGGAGAGAGATGAGATAAGGCCGGATATTCAGATTTTCTGCATCCGCGCGGTTTCGGATCGCGTCCGGATCGAATGAGGGCATTTCGACCAGGGCGTCAGAAAAACCGTAAACCAGGGATAATGTCAGCTGATCCCTGATAAATGAATCCCAGTCCCTTGCCTGGAAATCAACATCCATCATGATATTTTGAAGGTTTTTATCCTCCACTGCCCTTATCGGGCGTTCCCTGAGGCAGCTGTCGCGGAATGTGTCCACGATGATTTCCGCGAAATTGAAATACTTTGCCATCCAGCACCGGTTTATGAATTTCGAGTCAGATTCCCGGTCATGCCGGTAAAGATATGACCCGTCCCGGAAGCCGCCGGTTCCTTCGTAGGTGTCTATCAATTTTTTCCAATGCCCGGACTGTTGTTCATATAATGGGTGGGATTGAATCTTTTTCATAGTTTTCTCCTTAAGATTTTTTTCACTTATAGTTCTATTCTGAATGTTTCAATTTTCGATAGATTCCGTGGAAAGCGGTTGACGCAGAATTCCTGGAAAGCGTCGTTGATGTGTGAAGCCCAGTTATGCACAGGCTTTTCGCCAACAACTTTTCCGTATCTGTCGGTCTCGAGAACGTAGTTTTGAAGCGCCTCGATGAAACGCGAGCAATGTGGCGAAATGAGGATTTGTCCCTGCTTCAGAAGGTATTTTACGCGGTTTATCTTTTCCATCTTAGATATCCCCCGTTTCGCCTGCATGGAAATTCCAAGCCGTTGGTTGAGATCGCCGATCCATGACTCCAGCCTCGGACCGCGGCTGAAGCCAGCCGGGTCCCCGTAATGCTGCGAATTGATAATTATATTTCTCGCCTGCTCGATGCTGAAACCCCATGAACCTACGATCTGCTGAACCTTTTCCGCATAAAACGATGAGTCTTTGCCGCTGTCTTCATATTCATCTATTATGCGAATGTTTTGCTCTTCGTCGGTTTGAAGGAAAAGGATGGCTGTGGGGTCTCCGATTCCAAAATCCCAAGCTGTGTAGAGAGGCAGGCTGGGATCGTAGATCAGCCTGAACGGAGCGACGTGCCTGCCGTAGTTGAATTCATTGAATACTTTGCCGGCTGCGGAGCCTTCGTAATCTATATCCAGCTCACGTGAAATTTCCTCTGCCGTCATGCTCCTGCATCTTTTTTTATACCATTGCGCATCCCTTGATGGATGTTCCGACCAGTGCAGCCTGAGAAAAATAAATCCGGTTTCAGCTTGGCCGTATTTGATCCTCCAGTGAATGTTTCCTTTGCCGTTCGGGGTGGAGCAGATGACAAGCCCCCTTTTGCAGGCCAGGCGCGCGGATGTGAATACGGCTTCGGAATTCGGGATGAAGGCGGCTTCATCTAAAAGAGCATAATGAAAATTGCCACCCCTTCCGGCGTTTGGAGAAGAGCTCTCTCCTTTGACAGCGGAGCCATTGATGCTGTTGTTGATCTGAAGATTTTTAAAGCTCAGGATTTTATCGTCGCCGGATTCGCGGAGAAATTTAGGAAGATTTAAATAGCAATACCTTGCTTTGCCGAGCAGGCTTTGCGGCGTCGAGTTTGCACCTCCGTCGTCAACGTTCTCCTGTTTCGAGCTCACCACAAGAACCTGACGGTTATCTTCGAACAGGATCTGGTGTAGAAAGAAAATCATCACCGTCCATGAAACCAGCATCTGCCTGCTTTTCTCTATGTGAAGGTCTTCCCGTTCAAGCAGGGCGGTGAAAATGCCTTTTAGGTATTCGTACTTAGGAAAAAGTTTTCTGGGCGAAGCACCGTCGTCGCTGTCAAGCGTATAACAATAATGCGTGGCGAAATAGAAAGGGTCCTTTTGGCATCTTCTTCTTTCCAGCTCTTGCACGGCTTTTTGAGCAAGATTCCTTTCAATTTTGTTCCCAGCTTTTTTGCGTCTTGTTTTATTCGAGGTCTTCATCTGTATTTTCCGCAAGGTAGCGCATTATGGTTTCTTTCAGCTCATTATCGGTCAGGCCGGTGACATCGTCGCTTTGACGCTCGGTATTTGCCAGAAGGCAAAGGCCGAGCCGATCGCCTTTGTCCAGAATCTTCAGAAGCAGCTCGAGCGATTCCTTCGGAGGGAGCTCGGATGCGGATTTGGAAATGGATTCGAGCAGCCTCTCGGCGAGAAGCGTAAGATTTTTCGTGATGGATTCCCGGACTGCCGCTATGCATTGTTCCATATGTTTTTTGAATTCGCTCTCCTGCTCCCATCTGTGCAGGGTGGACACATCGATATTCAACCTGCTCGCGATTTCCTTTTTGTTCAAGTTTCCTTCAATTAACATCTGCAGGGCCATCATCTTCTTTTTATTCATTTATCTATCACTTTCACATTGAAAATATTCGACGCTCCCGAAAGGATTGTAGTTTAAAATAGGTTCGGATAGTCAACCTTGAAACCCGCGGTTGGTTCTTTCCAGGCTGTATCGCAATTATAAAAAAGTCATTCTCCAGGATACTTCGAAGGGCTGCGACGGGGAATCTTCCTTTTAGTATCAACATGTTATGAACATTAAAAAATCTCATACAGCAGCAAATTTGAATTATGACACAGCCTGATTTCTACCCTTTTCCTGTATGGATAGGTTGGATAGATAACAATATATTGATGTTTTTACCTTTGTCTTTTGTTATAATGTCCGCTTCAGTGGGTTTTAATAGCTTTTTTTTTCTGTTACGGTATGTTAGAAATACGTGTGTTTGCTTGAATGCCAATTTGGGAGGTTAAAAGATGTCGAGAAAAAGCGTCCTGTATTTTGCCGTGGTAGCGATGTTGTTTCTGGGGCTCTTTTTCGGTTGTTCCGGAAAAAGGGGGGAAATAAAGATCGGCGCGCTTCTGCCATTGACCGGGGATATCAAGAACTACGGCGAGCTCGTTAAGAATGGAATGGATTTCGCCGTGGAAGAGATCAACAGCGGCGACGGGGTGGATGGTGATAACCTGAAGATAGTCTATGCCGACAGCCAGGGCACGCCCGAGGCTGCGACCAAAGTCGTTTTCGACCTGATCAACAAGGAAAAGGTGCCTGTGATCATCGGCGGGGTGGCGAGCAGCGTTTCGCTGGCGGTCGCCCCAATCTGCGAGAACAACAAGGTTGTCCTGCTTAGCCCCGCTTCTTCAAGCCCGAAGTTGACCGGAATCGGAGAATATTTCTTCAGGATTTATCCGTCCGATACCCTCGAGGGCTATACGATGGCCAACCGGATAATCAATTATCAGTTCAAGAACGGTAAACAATATTTTGATAAAGTTGTCGTCGTTGCCAGCAAGACGGACTACGCGGAAGGCGTGAAGATCGAATTCGTAAAAGAATACCGCCGCCGCAAAGGCGTAACCCTTGATGTCATCAATTACGAACCGAAAAATCCTGAGTTCGATCAGGTCGTCAAGCGGGTATTCGCCTCGATGAAAAGCGAAGATGCAGTAGCCATCTTCATAGCCGGTTATTATTCCGATACCGCTGAATTCCTCCTCGAGCTGCGGAAAGCCAAGCGCTTCGATCCTCAGGCCATGAAGGTTTTCGCTTCCGCCGGCGCTTACACACCGGAATTCAGGACGAAGGCTGCGCCATACTTCATTCCGAACGGACTGAACAAGTATTCGCTCGTCTTCCCCGTGATCTGCAATATCAGGCCGGACAGCCCGGAGCCGTTGATATCGAATTTTGCTAAAAAATTCTACGCGAAATATAAAACATATCCTGACAGTTACGCCGCGCATGGCTATGATGCCGTAAAGCTGATCGCTGATGTGATCGCCCGCCGCGGAACGATGCCGCGCGATATCCAGTACGGCATTTCCATGACCAAGGACTGGCAAGGCGCTTCCGGCGTCATCACCTTTGATGAAAACCACGATGTCACCAAATACCCGATCATGTACGCCTACGACGGGAAGGACATCTTCCTTTTCGATCCAGATTATATGACCAAGAGAGAAGATTATTACGAAGTAGAGGTCTGGAAATAGCCTGATTTAAAGATTTCCCATATAAGCCCCTCGCTCCGAGGGGCTTTTTTAGTGTTGGTATGAAGAAGGTTAGTAATCAATTTAACGTGCTGTTGGGCGAATCAAGATATAATGCTTTTAGGATTGGAAAGCTGAAGCAACAGAAAATACTTAAATGAAGATTACAGAATGCTTCGCATTTCCCGGATACAACCCTTCCAAGCCTCACCGGGTATGACTTCATATTATTTGGCAGCCCCCTGCTGATTTTAAGGAAAAAGCGAGATATTTGTATGGGGTTTCTGTCCCCTGCTGCGGTTTATTTTATAGCAGCGTTTGTTCCTGGGATTCTGTCTCGCCGCTGCGGAGGATGTGGATGACTTCCCAGCCGCGGTTCACGAGATGGCGGCCGATTATATGTTTTCTGTGGCATCTCTCCGGCCGGGCTTCGGAGCACATAACGGCGGTTTTTTTCTTCGATGCGGCGTCTATCAGCCTCTGGATTCCAACGACGAACAGCGGGCTTCGCTCCCTCTCGTAAAAATCCGCGATCCTTTCGAACGGCAGTCCGCCCAGCTCGTTTCCGAAGTAGAAATAATCCATCCCGTTCTCTTTCAGGCTTTGTTCGAGCTTCTTCTTGGCGCTCCACTTCGCGTGGATGCTGGCGGGCTTCGAGCGGACATCCGCTACGGCCTCGATTCCGTATTTTTTTAAAAGTTCGAGGAATTGTTCGAAAGAGAGATTACTGTGCCCAATCGTGTAAATTTTCACTTTCTTTTTATAACATTATTAATTAATTATTTGAAGTGCATTGGATTACTCGCGCCTATTTGTTAGAATTCGGTTTATGCGAAAGCGGTTTTGTATATTTCTGTTGCTATATCTCACCGGTTATCTTTCGTCTGCATTCGAGGGCGAATACGGCGGCAGGCTGGATTTCCTTCTTTCATTTAAAAAGATAGGAAGCGGCGAGATAAACCGGCTGTTTCCGCAATTATTGTCCGAGCCTCTGTGCAGGCTGAACGCGGACGGAACGCCCTACAGCAATATTTTCAGATCATTCGCTTTCGATGAAGAAGCGCTTGCGCTTATCCTCGAGCTTAATAATGAGGGCTTGAAATGGAGCGACGGCTCACCCGTCACGGCTGATGAAATCTATGGCGCTCTCGAAGGATTCATTAAAATCGCCCGGAATGAGGGTTTCATTACCGCAGACGAGGAAACACTGCCTGCGGTCTTCCAGCCGCCTGTAATAAAAATCATGCTTCAAAAAAGCCCGGACCCGCTTTTTTACTATCTTATGTCGAAAACGCCTTTGGAAGACGGCTCGGGTAAAAACCGCTGGACGGGGCCTTTCGCTCCCCAACAGCCTTCCGCCGACGGGAGCCTGTCGCTTATCGGAAATATTTATTCTCTTTCGGGAAGGCCTTTTCTGGATGAGCTGGTTTTTCACCCAGCAAAATATGACCGTATGGGCGCCTCGCTGCTAAGCCTTCCCTGCGGAGGGGTGGATTTCGATCTGATCCCTCCCGCATATTGCGAAGGGGAGGAAGATACATTTTCCATCAAGAAAAAAGACGTTGTTTTTCTCCTCTCAATCGGTGAGGGAATACCGGTTCAACATAGAATCAGAATTGCGACGTTGATAAAATCTTTCGACTTCATCAAGGGAATTGCAAAAGGAAACGCCGAAAGGGTGGAGGAGTTCCCTCTGCCCAGCCGGGAGACGGAATCCGAGGACCAGCCGGCGGCCAATCCTTCGGAAAAGCAGGTTGTTGAGCCGCCGGAGCAAGGCGGATTGAATACAATTCCCTGTCCGGAGATCGAGATACAATATTCATCTAATTCGCTGTTTCCCAACCTCGCCGAGAGAATCAGCGCCATCCTGCAGTCCGCGGGTTACCAGGTTATTAAAAGGCCGCTGGAAGGGAACAGAAAGCCCGGCGGGGATGTTGAGAGCGGCAATGTAATTTTTATAACATCAATAAATGTAGGCGATAATAATGATGAACCCTGGTTCTCCGGTATGTTTGATCTGATGGATTTATGCGGCCAATTGAGTTTTCCCGGTCTTATAAAAAACGATTCGCCGGACACCGGGATTTTCAGGGTTGCGGAAAGACGCTTGTTGGAGTCGGGAAGGCTTATCTATCTTTTCCAGGCGCAGATCTTCAGGGTGTTTACCTGCAATGTCCAAGGGGAAGGCGGTTTTGAAAACTATTCCATCACCAGGCCGCAGGATTAATTTGAAATGAAAGAGAAAAAGTCAGGCTTGAAGAGAAGGCTCGCGGCGTATTTCGGGGTGTCGTTCCTGCTGCCGGCGGCAGGGGCATTCTATCTTCTGTATCACTTCGTCGCATCGGAGTTTGGGATCGAAGTGCGGGAAAGAAGCGTCGCTGTGGAGAAGATGATCCAAAACCGTACTAAAAGCGCCGTGAACCGGATTAATAAAGCTGTCGATACGATCTATTCTAAGGGGGAGTTCACCGCCCTGTTATATTCCTTTCGTAAGGACACGATGGACTATGCGGATTGGGTGGAGTTCGGGACGGAGCTGTCCGGTTCCTCATCCGTGGATGATGTTGTCATATATGATGAGAAGGGCATCATCGTCACATCTCGGCTCCAAAAAGCGAATTATGGGATAGAGGATAAGAAATCTCTTAATATCAGCGAGGGTCAACCGTATTTCTCGGTAATAGAGATTGACGGAAAAGAACGGCTTTTGCTGATGGCTCCCAAGTTTCATACTTTGCCCGGAAACCGGGTTCTGAAGCTCTGCGCCGGGATATTTTTCGATGACGAGCTCATTTCCTTCGGCGGACTTTACGACAAGACTTATGTCAGATTGAAAATCGGCGATAAAGAATATTCCGATCTGCCGGAAGGCGCGCTTCTCCTGGCGGATGCCGGGAAGGCCGGCGGTTCCCCTGAAAGCTTAAGCGCCAAAGCGAAGGTTTCGAAAGCGGAGAGCGATTTTGTCGTAAAAGAAGTCTTCAAGAGCGAAAGCCTGGAAGGCGTTCCGGTTCGCATGGACCTGATCTATTCGATCGAGCCTTTGAAAAGGATCAGCCGCAGCCTATATGTCGTTGCCCTTCTGCTGATTCTTTCCGGCATCGTATTCTCTGTCATATTCGGTCTTATGATCTCCCGTCCGTTCACCCGACGTCTCGAGGAGCTGCTGAGGGCGATGCGCCTTGCGGCGAGCGGAGAGACGAAGAATGTCCAGTTGAATTTTAAAACGGGCGATGACTTCGAGACAATTTCCGGCACGTTCAACAGGCTTGTGGAAGACATCGCCGTCCAACAGAAGAAACTCATCGAAGCAGAGAGAATCCGCACCTGGCAGGATATCGCGAGGAAGATGGCGCATGAGATAAAGAATCCTCTTTCGCCGATCCGGGTTTCCGCCGAGACGCTGATGAAGGCATTCCGCAAGAAACCGGAAGGATTCGAGAAAATACTGGAGGAGAGCACATCCGTCATTTCGGAAGAGGTTCAGAGGATACGCAAGATCGTGGATGAATTCGTGGAATTCGCGAGACTGCCGGCGCCGAAGAAGACCCTCGGAGACCTGAACAGAGTTATAGAGCAGGCGTCGTCTCTGTACCGCGGAATGGAAAACATTAAGATCGAGCTGCAACCCGGCGAGGTACGAAGGTTTTTCTTCGACCCGGATCAGATCACCCGCGTTGTGCATAACCTGCTGAAAAATGCTGTCGAGGCTTTCAGCGGGGCGGGCGAGATAGTGATCGAGACAGCGGAGCGGGCTTCCTTTGAAGAGCCCGTTGCGGTTGTAACAGTCACAGATAACGGCCCCGGCATAACGGATGAGGTGAAATCGCGGTTGTTCACTCCCTATCTGACGACCAAGAAGGACGGCAGCGGGCTGGGATTGAATATCTGCCGCCGGATCGTGATGGAGCACGGCGGGTCCATCGAGCTCGACAACAAGCCCGGAACAGGGACGAAAATAACGTTCACACTGCCGCTCAAAGAGGAGACTGAAGAAATTGAAAGTTAGGTTTTTAGCGCTGTTTCTCCTGCTGACATTCTGCATTGGCTGGACTTCCAGAACCCACCAGATGATCGTTGTGGAGGCGAGCAAGCTCACTCCATACGAATTGAAGCTTCTGATAAAAGGACACAGACAGGAAATCCTCGAAGGGGCGATCTCGCCTCTGCGCGGGGCGAAAGATGAAAGCCACTATCTTTTGGTTGACGGATCCTTCGGCAAGGCGCATCTGCGTATTGATTCCGAAGCTGCGGCGGTCATTAAGGAGATGCGGAGCGGGAAACTCGATCTCGGGGATTTTTGCCGAAGGCTCGGAATAATTTCTCATTTTGTGGCGGAGGTTAACAATCCTCTGCTCACCGGAGATTTAAAGAGAGAAAGCGGCTGGTTTTATAACAATTTCGTTAAATATACGGATTCGAAAATAGACACCTTTGCGCGCACCTTCGACGGCTACAAGAACGGATTTCTCGAAAACGGAGACTTTCAGGGATTCGCGATTGCCTCCGCCATCCGTTCCGCCGGCTGGTTCGGGCCGTTGAAAAAAATCTATGCAATGAACCGGCAGAAAAATCTCGGTTACGATTTCGACGATAAATCTATACCCTATGCGACAGCCGCGCTTGCCTATAACTACTCGGTTACGGACACGGCGAAGGTGTGGTATTACATATGGCGCAGCCTTAAAGGCGATATGTCTTACGCCCCGTACGATAATGCCGCGCCCGCAAAGAAGTAATATTTTAATCCGGAAATGCGTATAATATTTTTGTAATGAAATGAGGTTTTAATATGGAAGTATCTGTGAAATGGCGCAAAGACCTTGGGGCGATGACCCTCGAAGGGGTTGGGCCGCTGGGCAAGCCGGTGCTGATGGATTCGTCCCCGGCGCATGGCGGAAACGGAAACGGAGCAAGCCCGATGGAGCTCGTCCTGATCGCGCTCGGCGGATGCACCTCGATGGATGTTCTTTCCATTCTCAGAAAAAAACGCGAGGAAGTGGAATCGCTGGAGATTAAACTCTCGGGTGAAAGGTCCGCCGATTATCCGAAGGAATATAAGAGCGTGGATATGAAATATATCGTGACAGGGAGAAATATAAATCCTGACTCCGTCGCGAGGGCGATAGAACTGTCCGAGCAGAATTACTGCGGCGTGGCTGCGACATTGAAGAAAGAATGCAAAGTGAGCTATTCCTTCGAGGTGAAGGAAGCTGAATAAAAGAGAAAGAATATGAGTTCACAGGAAAAGGCAAGGTTGACACAGATCGTCACCTGCGCCGGTTGAGCGGCGAAGCTCTCTCCGCAGGTTCTGCGGGATGTGCTCTCGAAAATACCGCCGGTGAGCGATCCGCGCCTTCTTACGGAGGCGGGTTCGATGGAGGACGCCTGTGTCTTCCGGTTGGACGAGAAGAATCTTCTCGTCCAGACTGTGGACTTTTTCACGCCCATTGTGGACGATCCTTACGATTTCGGCTTCATTGCCGCGGTGAACGCCCTGAGCGATGTCTACGCAATGGGAGGAAAACCGTTGACCGGGATGAATATCGTCGGTTTTCCTTCTTCGGGATTGGACAATGAAGTGCTCGTTGAAATCCTGCGAGGAGGCTCGGATGCGCTTCAAAAAGCGGGAGCTCTTCCTGTGGGAGGTCATTCGATAAAATCACCGGAGCTTTTCTACGGTCTCGCGGTGACGGGGACAGTTGCCGAGACGCAGCTCCTGCGCAACAACACGGCGCACGACGGGGATTATCTCGTTCTCACCAAACCTCTCGGCACTGGGGTCTTGACGACGGGGCTCAAATCCGGCATTTTTTCCGTGCAAGATATAAAGGAAGCGATTGATTCGATGAAATCTTTAAACGCCGCCGCATCCGTTGCGGCTGTGAAGGCAAAGGCGACAGCCGCGACCGACGTAACCGGATTCGGATTGCTGGGACACTTGAGAGAAATGATTCAGAACACAGGTCTTTCCGCGACTCTTTATCGTGAGAAAATACCGTTCTTCGATCTGGCGAGCGCCGCCGTCGAAAAAGGGGCGGTGCCTGGGGGACTGAAGGCGAATATGAAATACTGCGAGCCTTTTACGAATTTTGACGATACCATTGACGAAACAGGCAGGCTCCTGCTCGCCGATCCGCAAACATCGGGAGGCCTGATGATAGCGATTGGCAGAGAAAACAAGGACAGGTTGATTGAACTGCTCGCGGACGAACTTTCGAATGCCGTGATCGGCAGATTCGAAAAAGACGGCTCTGAAATGATAAGAGTACGCGCGAAGGAATATTAAGCCTGCTATGTGCGAAAAACAAATCCTTCATCCGGCCGTCTTCCTCGACAGGGACGGGACGATTACGCCGGAAGTCGGCTACATTATTGACCCTGACAAACTCGAGCTTCTTCCCGGATCCGCCGATTCCATTAAAAAACTGAGCGCGGCCGGCTTCAAGGTTATTGTCATTACGAATCAATCCGCCGTCGCGCGCGGGATGATGAATATTAGCGCGCTTGAAAAGATCAATGGAAGGTTGTGCAGCCTCCTCGAGGAACAGGGCGCCCGTATAGACGGGTTATATTACTGCCCGCATCATCCGACCGAGGGGAATGGAGAATATACCAGCCCCTGTGATTGCAGAAAGCCCGCTCTGGGGATGTTTATAAAAGCCGCTGAGGAGCATCGTATTGACCTGTCCAAATCTTATATAATCGGTGACAAGCTGAGCGATATCTCGATGGCGCCGGCTCTCAAAGCGAAGGGGATCCTCGTTAAAACCGGATACGGCGAGAGTGAACTTGAATCGCTTTCAGCTTCAGCTGGTTTCCATATGAATTCAAGGCGGAGACTTGAATCTGCCTCGATTTCCCCTTCCGTGAAACCGGATTTCATTGCCACCGATATTTCCGATGCAGTTGATTGGATTATTGCTAAAATGAGCGGTTCGTAATTATGTCTGAACAGCGGTTAAAATTCCTGATAATCAAGCTGAGTTCGTTCGGCGATATCGTTCATACGCTGCCCGCATATATGTTCTTGCGCGGCAGCCTGCCGGGCGCGCGTATTGAATGGCTTGTCGAAAAACGTTTCGCCCCGCTGCTTGGCCTCGTCAAGGGGATTGATAAAATTCATGCGGCGGATACGTTCGCCTGGAGGCGCCAGCCTTTCTCGCTCAAGACGCTGAGAGATATCGGAAGACTGCGGAAGGCGTTGCGAGCGGCGGGCTTCGGCCTTGCTGTTGATTTCCAGGGGCTGCTTAAATCCGCTACGCTCGCCAAGATATCCGGCGCGGGCGTACGGGCTGGCTTTACGCACCGGTTTCTGAAAGAAGGGGCGGCTGCATTTCTTTATAACAAGCGGATAGCGCCTGATACAAAGCGTACAAACGTCATCTATAAAAACCTTTCGCTCGCGGAAGGAATGATCGCCGGTATTTCGGCATGGCTACCGTCATATAAAATCAATATTAAAAAGACAGTGGCGGACGCGGACTGCACACCGCTTTTTTCCCCGAACCCGGCAGCGGCGAAGATTATGGCTGACGGACTTAAAAACACCGGAATAATGGATTTCGCGCTCATCCATACGGGCAGCAGCAGTCCGAACAAGCTCCTGCCGGTGGAGACGCAGGCGAGGCTGTGCGACCTGCTCTGGACGGAACGTCGCCTTGCCCCGGTACTTTGCGGCATCGGCAAAGATATCGAAAACGCCCGGCGAATCGTTTCTCTATGCCGTTCCTCGAAACCGTTTATACTGGAAACATCGTCTCTTGCCGAATTGGCGGAAGCGATGAGGCTTTCATATGTCTTCATCGGGCCTGATTCCGGGCCACTGCACCTCGCGGCTGCGCTCGGCGCGAAGGTTATCGGCTACTACGGCCCGACGGACCCGAAAAGGAACGGGCCTCTCGGAAAGAATGCAAAGATAATCGAGCCTGCCTCCGGCTGCCGCAAACCGTCCTGCTGGAAGAAGTGCGCGGACAACGCCTGCCTGAAATCCCTCGATGCACAGGCTGTATTGAACGAGATTGACTGAAACGGAGGTTGAGGCTGTTCAGCAAACCTAAAACGCTGTTTCCGAATAGGAAACCGTCTGAAGCCATTCCGCTTTTCCTCGTCCGTATCTTCAGCTTCAATTGAAGAGAGCTTTGAAAAACGCACAAATATGTCATTCTGAGGTATACTTCGGAGGGAAGCAAAGGAAGAATCTATTTACAGAATGCTTCGCATCTGATTCTTCAGTGGTTTCCCTTCGCGGGCTTTCTTCAGAATGACCTGTAGGTATAGTTTTTCAGAATTCTCTTAGTTGATAAAGTTGACAAATATATAACATTGTTATATATTTGATTGTGATATAAAATATTTTAGGTTGATGGCGGGCCAACCCGGAAGGCGCTGAAAACACTGTTCCATGAGCCACCGGCCATTTTCACCGTTCCAAACTGTTCGGATACCGACGCAGCCGTAATGCATCCCTTTCTATCACCCGGATTAATTCAATAATTTGGAGCGCATTAAATGAAAAAAGCATTGCCTTTTATTCTCTTTGCCCTATTTCTATTGGCGGTCTTGGCTTGCGATGACAGCACCAAGCCGAACCTGCCGCCGATTATTGTAGTATCGGCGAACCCGGTATCGGGAGTTGCGCCGCTCTCGGTGAGCTTCACGGCGGCTGCGGAGGACCAGGACGGCACAATTACCGCTTACAGCTGGAATTTCGGCGACGGGGCGGGAAGTTCCGCGCAGCAGAACCCGTCATATACATATACAACCGCCGGCACGTTTACCGCCGCCTGCACGGTCACTGATAACGGCAAACAGCCTCTTACAGCATCGGCTACAGTGGTTGTAACTGTATATCAGAGCAAGATTCCGGTATTAAACTCCATATCTCCAGCCTGGAGCGTAATTCATATGCCGGAGTTTACGCTGACTGCGACGGGGACGGATTTCTTTCCGCAGTCAAAAATAATCTTCGACGGCAAGGAGATGGCCACGGCGTATATCAGCTCCACGCAGCTTAGCTGCAAGATCAGGCCGGATGACACCGTCCTGTCATCGGGTGTGAACAGCGACGGTTCCGTCAACCTGGAAGCGGATCAATATACCGGTGTTCTCGTCCGCAATCCCGGTACCGGCGGCGGCGATTCAGCCTCTCTCGAATTCACGATCCGGCCGACTCATCGTTTTACATCTCCGCAGTTGGTTACCTCGAAATCCGATAAAAGCAGTTATTATTATATGAAACTTCTGAAAGGTGGTCCCTTATATGTTATATATTACGATTGGACTTCTGGCTCTTATCCGAGCAAGGTTTTGTATATCAGGGCATCGAGGAATAACGGGCAATCCTGGGGAAGCGAATACCTGATGCCTGTTAATGTTTACGATCTCCCCGTGGAAGTCGGGAGCGACGGCGTCTTATATACCGCTTATCTTGGTATGAATGATATGCATTTTTCGAAATCTTCGGATGACGGCGCAACCTGGACCGACTCTGTTTTGATATCTGAAGGCACGCCGGATACTTATCAATATATGTATACGGGGCAGAATGCCAACATTATACGGCTTGCGGATGGAACGTTATATACGGCATGGATGGAATCGAAAGCCGAGGTATGGATTACCGATGGTGAATTTTGGGGGAGCTGCGCTTTTCACAGCTATTCAAAGAACGATGGCTCCACATGGAGCGTCGCTGAGAAGGTACCCAATTCCACTGATAATGTTTATTTCCCTTCTCTCGAGAAAAGCCTTACCGGGAAAATTCATTATTTCTATGCTGTTGGAGGATCTGATCCAAGTCAAGCTACCGGATTTCGTCATACAACCTCATCCGATAAGGGAATAAGCTGGTCAACGCCGGTCGAGATATTTGCCTTAACTGGTGCTATGTACTACGGTCCATTTGTTGGTGACGATGATGGACTGTATCAGCCGATTAAAACCACCGGTGCGTCTTCAATAGAGATCGCCGTCAAGTACTGGCCGGACGGCGCGGGCAGCTGGAGCACCACTTCCCCGGCGGTCTCGCTCGGTCTGTCCCAACTGGTGGTAAATATGGCGGTCTGCGTGGATTCCGCGGGAAATATCAACCTTTTCTATACGCGGGGTCCGGATGAAACAGGGTATGCTGTGTGGTACCAGCGTTCCATTGACCGGGGTGAAACCTGGACTGCGCCGCAGAGGCTTTCACACATCGGTCACAGAAGCGGGTCTTATTCTCAGATATGCGATGCGGCGGGCAACCTCTATGTTATCTGGGCTTCGGTTTACGATCCATATCCCATCTACTTCACAAGCAGCGAACGGAACCAATAGGGGATCGGTCAATTCTTTTACTTCATGTAATTTGGAGGATGAATGTGGGAATCTTTTCAAGATTGCTTAAGCATATAGTACATATTAAGCATCTGCTTTAATTTAATTACAGGAGCAGACTTGTAACTTTATTATTATTTTGTACTTATTTATAAAATTGTGTTAATAATATTTCAGAGATCATGAACATATTCTATCTTGTATGCTATAAATTTAAATCTTATCTTAGACAAGCACGCGGACTTTGGCCACTTATTTTTATTTTTATTTTCATAATGGTGTCATTTTTTATCCAGTTCACCATATTTAGTAATTCTGAAAAATATACCCGAGTTTACACATTATTGTTAGCTTTGCTCGCGATTCTTTTTGGTTACACTACCTTTCGAATAACGTCCCTAGATTCTAAAAGGAATAATATTATCTTAATCATAAACGACATATCAGGGCTCATTCTGCATTTTGAAAAAAATTTGGATTATAATGCTACATCTGTATTTTCAAAAATCTCTCAGAATCCTAAAGTGTTAAAATTAGCGGAGATTATTAAGGATGATATTTCACGGAACAACATTGATGTTTTAAAAGAAGAGATAGTACATTCTGCGGTAAATGAATTATCATTTGCAATTAAAGAATTTGAAACTCCATATCAGATATGCTTATTAAAATTGAAAAGTTATCTTCCTGTCTCTGTTTCTCTATTTGAAAAAGCTTTAAACGGTATACTGCTAGATGGAGAATTTTTTCATCAAAAAAATCTGGAAAATAAATTAGAATCTTATCTTAAAAATTATAATCCTAACATTTCAAAACAAAAGTTAAATTTTTATAAATCTTTTGAGAGTGATATTTCTTCATTCATATCTAGTCAATTTAGAAAACATTATCAAGAATATAAAAATAATATAAACGTAAAAAACGCCGTAAATTCAGCAATAAACTTTGTAATTTTATATTTTGAATTTTTTAAAGAGCTTGATTCATATAAAATTGAAAAATGGTGTGATAGAGAAAACTGTTTAAAAGATAATGAACAGAAATACTTAGTTGATATAAATAAAAACCTTTTGAAAAGATTTGAAAAGAGAGAAGAATTAAGCCAAATGATTGAATATTATTTAAACAATAACTAGATTTTTTTTGGATCTATCTATTTGGTTTGAACTTTTAATTACTTTGAATTTTTAGCAGAGGGAATCTTGAATATTACAAACCATAGAGCAGGCTTACAACACACACTAGTGAAACACTAATACGAAGATGCTCGGCTGCAGCCCTCTGGAGTAGCCCCGGGCATGACAACATTCTTTAGTTTTTTTGCGGGATGTCTTTGAGGTTTTGGACGGTTTTAGCGGTTTGGTCCCAGGCGTCGAGGAATGTGGAGCGGATTGTCTGGTCTATGACGGCCTGGTCGAGCAGGTGCGTGAAGACTTTTTTGCCGAGGCGGAAGAACTCCTCGTTCATCAGGTTGATATTTTCCATAATGAATGATTTCCATGCTTTCTGGTCTTTTTCGGGGTTTTTGCGCACTAGCATATTGACCTGAAGTTTCACGAATTCGTAGATCCTCTCTGACAGCCTGCGCAGCGTGTTCCAGCGCTCGATGAAGGCATCCTGGACTTCTTTGGAGGCTTCGGTGCGTTTGAAGACCTGCTTCATAAAGTCCTCGCCGGCGGAGAAGAAGAGGGGGGTCATTATGTGTATATTCTGCTGGATGAAGTCGTAGTACTGCTTCTGTTTTTTTTCTTCGGGGTTGCTGAAGAGTTCGATATTGAGCAGTATGAATTCATTAAGCTTGTTTATGAAGGCGACGGTGAGCTGCGGATCGAGCTTCGCCCCGGATTTTTTTGCCGCTTTTACGGAACCTGCGGGGTTCACGGTTTTCGGTTTTTCGGCGGCGGTTTTTTTAGGTTTTTTCGGCTCTTTGGCGGAAGGGTCTTCCGCTTTGATTTTTTTCTTTTTTTCGACCGGGTTGTTTTCGCTCACGAGGGCTCCTTTTCGTCGCTCCGGCGTATGCGATGAGCCGCCGGATGCATTGTATTATGTTAGCATATCGGGGGCGGATTTTACAGGTTTTTGGGCGGAGAAACGGATCAGCAGCTCTTTCATATCGCGGACGGCCCTCTCGAAGCCGGTGAAGAGCGCGCGCGAGACGATCGTGTGGCCGATGCTCAGTTCATATAAGCCCGGGATGGAGGCGATGTCCGCGACGTTTCTATATGTTATATCGTGTCCAGCTGTGACGGTCAGGCCGATCTGGACGGCGTAGTCCATCGCCTTTTTGATGCGCGTCAGCTCCCATTCGCGGCTTTGCGGCTCCGATCTTGCCCAGATGCCGGTGTTTATCTCGGTCATATCGGCTCCGGCGCGTTTCGCCTCCCCGATCTGCTCCATATCGGGGTTCACGAATATGCAGACCCTGATCCCCGCCTGCTGGAGCGGGAGGATCGCGGACTTGACGAATTCAAAATTGTTCTTCATATCCATTCCGCCCTCGGTGGTGATCTCCTCCTGGCGTTCGGGGACGAGTGTGACGATTTGCGGCTTTTCCCGCGCGGCGATGGAGACCATTTCGCTGGTCGCAGCCATTTCGAGCGTAACCGGCAGAAGCGCGGTTTTCATCACTACCGAGAGATCGCGTTCGTTGATATGGCGGCGGTCGCCTCTCAAATGGAGGGTTATCCCGTCCGCTCCGGCTATCTGCGCGAGATAGGCTGCCGCGACGGGATCCGGTTCGTCGGTTTTGCGCGCCTCGCGAACGGTCGCCACGTGGTCTATGTTTACGGAAAGCCTTACGCTCATTGATAGATCTCCTGTGAAAAACTTATTGTATGTCTTCGATTGCGGCGCGGGCGAGCCTGTCCGCGCAGCGCTCGATCTTCGGCTGGTCATCTCCTTCGATCATGATTCGTAGAAGATTTTCGGTTCCGGAATAGCGTATGCTGATCCTGCCCTTGCCGGCGAGTTCGGAATTGACCTTTGCGAGCTCCGCCTGCAGGAGGCTCATGCTCTCGATCGGGGGTTTCCTCTCGACCCTGACGTTCAGCAAGCGCTGAGGATATTTTTTCACGATCGAGGCAAGGCTATTTAGAGTCCTGTTGGTGCAGCTCATGATCTCCATACATTTAAGCGCGGTTATGATACCGTCGCCGGTGACGCTGTGATTTCTGAATATAATATGGCCGGACTGCTCGCCGCCGAGGACGGAGCCGGTCTCGAGCATCCTCTGCCAGACGTAGCGGTCGCCGACGGATTCGATCCTGTGAAAAGGTATTCCAGCCTTTCGAAGCGCTTCTTCGAGGCCGAAATTCGCCATCACGGTCGAGACGACTCCTGCGTCCGACAGCTCTGAGTTGTTTTTCATTTCGACCGCGCAGAAGGCGAGGATATGGTCGCCGTCAACCGTATTTCCTTCGTGGTCTATGAACAGCGCCCGGTCGCCGTCGCCGTCGAAAGCGACGCCGAAATCAGCGCCGTTTTGGAGGACGCTGTCGCGCAGAGCCTCCAGGTGTGTGGAACCGCAATCCTGGTTGATATTTTTTCCGTCCGGGTTGCGGTTGATTACATGAATCTTTTCTATAAAGCGTCCGAGAATTTCCGGCGCGATACGAAATGTCGCTCCGTTCGCGCAGTCAATGACAGCGTTTCCGAGGCGTTTCCTGATGCGCGGGGAAAAGATCGAATACATATTTTCGAGATACCGGTCTCCGACATTCGATGAAGCGAACTTATTTGGATTTTCGGGGATTTCGATATCGGATATTTTTTCAAACTCCGCTTCGATCCTGCTCTCCACTTCATCGGCGATTTTCATCCCGCCTCCGCTCAGAACCTTGATGCCGTTGTCCTGATAGGGATTGTGCGACGCGGAGATCATAACGCCCATGGCGTATGCGTTGGACCGGTTGAGGATGAACGATAGGGCGGGGGTGGGGAATACGCCTGCGCTGGATACCTCTTTTTTCCCGGCGTTCAATCCATCTGCGATTGCGCGGGCGATTCGCGGGCTGGATTCGCGCGTGTCCTCCGCGATGAGGATCCCCTTGCCGTTATCCGCGATTCCCGCGATGGCGAGGCCGAGCCTGCGGAGAGTGGCGTCGTCGAAAGGCGGTCTGTCCGCGTGGCCCCGTATGCCGTCCGTGCCGAAAAGCCTTCGCATCCTAACCCTCCGGCCGTTTGACGATCACTCCGGCCTTTTTATAGGAGAGCGACTTGATGAAGCAGCTTTCCTTTACATTCCCATTCTTGATTTCCGCCCTTATCGGTGTCCTGAAGAGAGTGCCGTAGGAAGGGATTTCCTTCAAATTTATATAGAGATAGAGGTCATCGGCTTCCGGATTTCCCGTGAAACCTTCCGCGCAGTCAAGCGAGGCATTAACCTTTTTCGGCGAGTATGTGTAGCTCTTAGGCTCTGATTCCACGTTGATCGGGACGCCTTTTATAAGATATGATTTCGGGTTTTTGAGGATGATTACGGTGATCGTGATGGGATCGCTGTTGCTGATGATTATGTTCAGGTTTTCAGTCTTCAGCGGGGCGTCTAATGCAAAGGTCTCGGACCTGTTCACGAGGGAGATCGGTTCGGTTTCCAGATAATTAATCATTTTAAGAACGGATTTTGCCCCTTCTATTTCTGCTGATTGAGGTGTGATTTCATATCCGGCGAATTTATATCCGTTTGGCGCTTTGCCCTGGAAGCGGACGATCATCGGAACCTCCTTGACCTCCTTTTTCTCGAATATCATATGAAGGTTCGCAGGGGTGATCTTTGCCACCTCGATGCCGGGCGGCGTTTTGATGTGGTTGTCGAGGTTGATGAAAACCTCTCCTTCCCGGAAGTCCACTTTCTTGAAATCGAAATAAATCTGCTTCTTGTCTATGCTGTTCAGTATCGTGCTGGAGGCAAGCACCCGGACGACCGCCCTGTTTTCGATGGGTTTTGCCGTCGCGAGCTGAGGCGGAGGAGACAGATAGATCGGCACCTCGATCTCCTCGATCATCGCCTGTCCCGCGATGATGTAAAGAGCGATGAGAGCGGTTGCGACGGATAAAAGTTTAAGAAAAAAATTGTGAAACGGGTTTATGCCGCGCATAGCCCATTTAATCGAGGTTTTTATCGCAATTCGGAATTCGCTTTGTTTCATTCCTGCGGTTCCTCCTCAGCGATCTTCGTGAACTGGCGGCGATAGCGTTTCATGATATCTTCCGGGTCTTCGCTTTCTTCCTGGAGGGTCGTGATTATTTTCGCAAGGGTTTTAACCTGGATCGCCTTCGTCACCTTTCCGTGATGGGCGATCGAGATTTCACCCCTCTCCTCCGAGACAATGAGCGCGATGGCGTCCGATTCCTCCGAGACGCCGATAGCGGCTCGGTGGCGCGATCCGAGCTCCCGGCTGAGGCGCGGGTTCAACGTGAGCGGCAGAAAACAGGCCGCGGCGAGGATCCGGTCCCCTCGGATTATTACAGCGCCGTCGTGAAGAGGAGAAGTGGGGTGGAAGATCGAAAGCAGCAGGTCATAGGACACGAGACCGTCAACCCTTATACCGGCCTCGATGTAATTGCGTAAGCCGACGTATTTTTCCAGTATGATGATCCCACCGATCCGCTTTTCCGCCATGGCGTTCAACGCAAAGACGAGGTCGTCCAATGTTTCCTGCATTCTCGGCGGTTTGCTGAAAATCTTCAGGAACGGATTGCGGCTTAGAGTGGAGAGTAGATGGCGGAGCTCCGGCTGGAACAATATGATTATTATAAGTCCCGCATAGATAAAGAAATACCTGAGGAGCCAGTTCAGAGTCCGCAAGTTGCATAAGTCGCTCATCAGGAATATTCCGAGAATGATTATAAAGCCGCTGATGATCCGGACGGTTCGTGTTCCTTTGAAAAGGCTCAGAAGATTGTATATAAGGACTGCGACGATGATTACGTCCAAAAAGTCAATGATTGTGAGAGAAGTGAGAAATTCGAAAAATCTTCCTAACATCACATCAGCCTTTATACCCAGGCGGGGGCGGTTTCGACGGCACGTACCATTTCGACGACCCTTCGTGTTGCGAGAACATTATGCGTCCTTATTATATCAGCACCTTTCAAGGTAACAAGGGCATCAACCGCCAGCGTGCCTTCGAGACGTTCATTGACGCCGACATTCAGGGTTACCCCGATGAAGGATTTTTTCGATGCTCCGATCAGAACGGGATAGCCGATACTTCTGAAGTAATCCAGGTTTTTCAATATCATCAGGTTCTGATCTTTCGTTTTTCCGAATCCGATTCCTGGATCAATGATGATTGAGTCATCGCTTATTCCCACGTCAATGGCTTTCGAAATTCCGTATCTGATATAAGAAGCGATATCATCGAGAAGGGCATCGTATTCGGTTTCAACCTGCATAACGCGCGGGGCGCTTTTGGTGTGCATGATAACAACAGCGGCTCCGGCAGCAGCGGCGACCGAGGCCATACGCGGATCGAATCTCAGGCCGCTGATGTCATTGACGATCTCAGCCCCTTCAGCGAGGCAGATTTCAGCGACGCTGCTCTTCGATGTGTCTATTGAAACAGGTATCCGCAGGAGCCCTATTAATTTTTTTATCACAGGCAGAACCCGTTCGATTTCCCCTGCATCAGTTAGGGGCAGTGAACCGGGCCGTGTGGACTCTCCGCCGACATCAATGATATCGGCTCCTTGTAATTGCATCTCGAGGGCATATTCCACGGCTTTTTCGGAAGAGAAATAAACGCCACCATCAGAGAAGGAGTCCGGCGTGACGTTCAGAATCCCCATAATCAGGGGTTTTTTTTCAAGAAAAATTTTCCTATGCGAGGTTTTAATAAAATTTCGCATAAAATCCGGTGTTTATAATGACAGATGTTTCGCTTAAGCCGGCGTGGTATCTTCGATGTTCTTTGTAACCGGCTGAACCGCCTGCTTTCTCCGCCCGGGGCTTTTTCTTGTCTGTTCCTTCCGGCTTGTTTTCTCCGGCGAGGTTCTCTTCTTGATTTCCTTGCCTTCAATCAGAGCCTTGATGTCCTCGGCATCGAGGGATTCATACTTCAACAGCGCCTCGGCGATGTTCGTCAAGGCTTTTTTATTCTTAGTGATGACATCTACCGCGCGTTTGTAATTGCGTTTCACTATCTTCGTAATCTCCTCGTCAATGATGATGGCGGTTTTCTCGCTGATCTCTTTTGCCATTCCCAGCTCTTTGCCGAGGAAGATGGATTCTTCTTTCTTTCCGAAAGTCAAAGGGCCAAGTTTTTCGCTCATCCCCCAATCCGTGACCATTCTCCTTGCGATCTCGGTGACGCGCTCGAAGTCGTTTCCGGCGCCAGTTGTTGTGCTGTGGAGCATAACCTCTTCAGCAACCCTGCCTCCGAGCATAAAGGCGATCTGGTCTTCGAGATATTTCTTATCGTAATTATGCTTATCATCCACCGGAAGGGTTTGCGTTAAACCGAGCGCCATGCCGCGGGGTATGACAGTTGCCTTGTAAACCGGATCGGTGTGTTCGAGGAGGGTGCTGCAGAGCGCATGTCCTGCTTCGTGGTAGGCGGTGAGCGTTTTCTCTTTTTCGTTGATTATCATGCTTTTGCGCGCAACGCCCATCAGCACCTTGTCCTTGGCGTTTTCGAAATCCTCCATCTCCACTTTTTTCTTGTTATGCCGCGCGGCGATCAAAGCCGCTTCATTGACGAGGTTTTCGAGGTCAGCACCGCTGAAGCCTGGGGTTCCCCTCGATATAAGCGAGAGGTTGACGCCTTCCGCCATTGGGATTTTGCGCGTATGGATTTTCAATATTCCCTCGCGTCCCGCGACATCGGGGTTGTGGATCACGATCCTCCGGTCGAATCTGCCTGGACGCATAAGGGCGGGATCGAGGACGTCCGGACGGTTGGTCGCCGCGAGGATTATCACGCCTTCGTTGGATTCGAATCCATCGAGCTCCACGAGCAGCTGATTCAGTGTCTGCTCCCGTTCATCGTGTCCGCCGCCGAGCCCTGCACCGCGGTGGCGTCCTACGGCGTCTATTTCATCAATAAAAATGATACACGGCGCGTTTTTCTTTCCCTGGTTGAAAAGGTCCCTGACACGCGATGCTCCGACGCCGACGAACATTTCGACGAAATCGGAACCGCTGATGTAAAAGAACGGGACGTTAGCCTCGCCTGCGATAGCCCTGCCGAGCAGGGTCTTTCCCGCTCCCGGAGGCCCCATAAGGAGAACTCCCTTGGGGATTCTTCCGCCCAGCTTTCTGAATTTTTGCGGCTCTTTAAGGAATTCGATGATCTCCTGCAGCTCCTCTTCCACTTCATCGAGCCCGGCGACATCATCGAACGTGGTCCTGTTGTGCATGCTTGTGAACATTTTTGCGCGGCTTTTTCCGAAGGAGAGCGCTTTGTTGCTGCCTCCCTGCATTTGCCGCATTATAAGAACCCAAATCAGGACAATGAAAACAAATGGCGCCAGCGAAACGAGGATCGTAAGAAAGCCCCCGCCCGAATCCTCTTCGGCGGTGATCTTGACCCTGTATTTTCTGAGAATATCTATCATCCGGGAGTATTCCGGCGCGACTGTCTTGAAATTCGTATCATTTTTGAGCTTTCCACTCAGTTTATTGCCTGTAATAACGACGGATGTGACTTCTTTTTTCTCGACTTTATCTAAAAACTCACTGAAAGTGAGGTCTTTTTCCATTGTTGTCTGGCTTAATGAAAACCGGTACATAAGAACAAGAGCGATCAGCACTACAACCCAAGCCATCAGGTTTTTAAAGTATTTGTTCACCTTCATTCTCCTTACTTATTCAATATATCATATTATTGCATCGAACGGAAGCATCAATTGGGATTATTCGACGATACAATATTTATACGCCGGAAAGCTGCATTTAGTTCGTCAACGGATAGATTGAACGATGTTTTCGGCTTGTATTTGTCCTACTCCGGTTCAGGAGGAGCTTGGGGCACACCGAGAGGTATTTCAACGATGAATTTTGATCCCGCACCGGCCTGGGATTGAACGTTTATCGTCCCTTTGTGCAGCTCGACGAGCCGCTTTGCGAGAGACAAGCCGAGCCCTGCGCCTGTAGTTTGGCTGTCTTCCAGCCTCTCGAATTCATTGAAAATAATGTTTATTTTCTCCGGTGGAATACCTATTCCCGTGTCGCTGACGATAATAGTTATCTTCCGCCTGTTGCTCTCGATCCTGAGGCTCACCTTGCCGCCTTCGGGAGTGAATTTCAACGCGTTGCTTACAAGATTGAAGACAACCTGCCTGATCCGCGCGCGATCTGCGATGACCGGTTCGATATCCGGTCTGCACTGCGCCGAGAAATCTATTCCCTTTTCGGACATCTGGGGTAGAAACATCACCTTGACATCGTCCAGAAGCTCGCGGGGATTGAATCTGTTAAGCTTCAGCTCGAGTCTCCCTGCTTCAATTTTCGAGAGGTCGAGGAGGGTGTCCATCATATCGAGGAGAACATTGCAGGTATTTTGAATCTTATCAATATATCTTTTAACGTTGATATCGAGGGTTCCGCTATAATATCTGATCAGTATTTCTACAAAACCGACAATGGTTGCGATGGGCGTTTTGATCTCATGGCTGATGTCGTGAAGATATTTGCTCTTGAATTCGGAAAGGCGTCGAAGTTCGTTTTCCATTTCTTTGATTTCGGTGATGTTCTTGATATACCTTACGATCCCGGAAGAAGCGCCTGCCCTGTTGGCAATCAACGAAGCGGAAATCAGGACTGGAATTGTGTCGCCATCTCTTTTTTTCATACCGGTTTCGAACGCGTGAACCCTGCCGCCGCCCTCGATGAGGGCATTTTTCAGCGCTTCCGCGGCTTCCGGTTTGGCGTAGAGAAAATCCATTCGTTTGCGGAATGCCTCTTCCGGCGACCAGCCGAACATATTCGCCGCGCCGCGGTTGAAGAGAATTATATGTCCGCTTTCATCGGTGGAGATCACCGCATCAGTAGTGGATTCGAGAACGCTTTCGAAATAGTCTTTGATTTCGCGTGTCTTTTTGTAGAGGAAGAACCGGTTGTCTTCAAGAAGTTTTTCGCCTTCCTTTTCGACATGCGATTCCATCTTCAGCTCGTTTCTGAACTGCGCGAATGCGAGTTGGTCTCTGAACGTGTCAAAGATTTCACTGAGTTCGATAAGGTTTTTTATAAGATCGTCCTGAAAGTGATCCTCGATCCAGAACCACATATATCTCTCGAAGGAGCTCAGTATAAGCTGAACCGCCTTAAGGTATTTTTCCGGCTCTTCGCAGGAAAGCATGTTTTTTCTTAGATAATCGAGGTATTGAACCCTGTTGCCTTCGGTGATCATATCCAGAATCAAATCTATATGCTCTTTCAGGTGAAAGCCTTTTTTCCCGAACATAGGCGTGAGCTGATAATCCATCATAAGGCGGAAAAGGTTCTCGAAATTATCTTTTCTTATGAATTTCCGATTCTTGGTGATAAATTGGATTATTTCGGTTTTCATATCCCCCGGCTACCTGATTGTGGCGGATTTGCGCTTCGGAATTTTCGCGATTTTAGCATTTTTAGTGTGTTTTATTTTCGGCGATAATGATATTTTTTAAACAGGCCGCTGTCAAGGGAGAGGAAGTATTTTATTGTATAGCCTGATAGTTTGCCATTGATAAGGTATTATAATCAGTGAGATAAGATAATGCTGCCGGTAATTATATAGTATATATCTATTGTGCCATATCCCGCATTTTGTTTGCACTATGTCTGTTCATTCAGAACGTAGAATATGAATTTATGTTCATAAAATATTTTGAATTTTTTTCTTTTTTAACTTGACAGAGTTACAAACAGGACTAAATTAAGGGCGAATGTCCGTCTTAAAACAATTTTTGATGAAAAGGGGAGATAGCTGATGGAGAAAAGAAAGCCTTCTAACAGAGCGCCTCAAGAAGGCAAAAAAGGCCGTGTTGTCGGCAAGACCCTGGGGCCGGTGCCGAATCTTGAAGAGCACGTAGCGCCGGATTGGTGGTGCAGAATATTCAATTCTCTTTACCTCAAGACGGATGCGGATGTTGTTGACGATCAGCAGATCACACGGACCGAGACGGATCTGATCGTCAATTTTCTGAATCTTTCTTTGGATGAAAAGATATTGGACCTTTGCTGCGGCCAGGGCAGGCATACGCTCGAGCTGGCGCGCAGAGGATTCAAGAACGCCGAAGGGCTTGATCGTTCCCATTACCTTATTCAGAAGGCGAAGGATACGGCGAAGAAAGAGGGTCTTGGGATCAAATTTAAGGAAGGCGATGCCAGAAAGCTGCCGTACCCGTCGGATTCATTCGATGTCGTATTGATCCTCGGCAACAGTTTTGGATACTTCGAAACTTTGAATGACGATCTTCGGGTTTTGAAGGAAGTTTTCCGTGTTCTTAAACCCTGGGGAAAACTTCTTATAGATATCGCCGACGGAGAATTCCTGAAAAGTAATTTTCAGACAAGGTCGTGGGAGTGGATCAATAACAAGTATTTTGTGTGCCGCGAACGGTCTCTTTCCCTCGACAACGAACGGCTGGTCTCGCGCGAGGTTATAACCAACGTGGAAAAAGGGGTTATAGCGGACCAGTTTTACGCTGAAAGACTTTATTCGAAAGAAAGTCTGACCAAGCTGCTGACTTCCGCAAGGCTGGCGAACGTCATATTCGCCGGGGACTTCAGCCCCGATTCTCAGCGCAATCAGGACCTGGGGATGATGGAACGGCGCATAATCGTCACTTGCCAGGTCAGAAAGGAATGGGCGCCGATCAAGCAGAGGGTTAAAGGCAGCGAAAAGCAGGTTGTGGTCATACTGGGCGACCCTGAGAAACCGGACCCCTTAAAGCCCGCGAATGTTTTCGATGACGATGATTTTTATACCATAGACAAATTGAAATCCTCGTTGAGGGATGTCCCCGGCTACAGGTTTTCTTATCTTAACAATCACGATAATCTGCTCCGCGATCTCACCAGGCTTGTAGGAAAGGTGGATTTCGCCTTCAATCTATGCGACGAGGGATATCAGAACAACCCGCGGAAAGAGTTGCATATTCCGGCGATGTTGGAGGCGGTCGGCATCAATTATACCGGCGCGAGCCCGCAGTGCATCGTGTCCTGCTACGACAAATCTCTCGTCCGCGGTATAGCGAAAGAAATGGGAATACCTGTTCCGGAAGCGCTTTTTATCAAACCCGGCGATACGGCATTCGAGCTGTACTCCGACTTTCCAGTCATCGTCAAACCCAATTTCGGCGATTCCAGTTTCGGCATCACTGCCCGCAGCGTGGCTTATAATGCAGAGGATTTGATAAACGCCGTCAACGAGATACGCCAGAAGTTCGGTTATGAGAAGCCGATCCTGGTGGAGGAATTCCTCACGGGCAAAGACCTCACGCTTGGCATGATAGGCAATCCGCCTTCGTCATATACGGTCCTCCCCATCGCGGAGGAGGATTATTCTTCTCTTCCCGAAAACCTTCCGAGGGTTTGCGGCTACGAAGCCAAATGGATGCCCGATTCTCCTTACTGGAATATAAACTCAGTCCCTGCGGAATTACCGAACGAGACAGAAAAAGCGATTATCGAATGGTGCGTGGCGCTATCCGAAAGACTGGAATGCCGCGATTATACCCGCTTCGACTGGCGTCTTGACGATAAAGGCAATCCCAAACTGCTTGAAGTGAACCCGAATCCCGGCTGGTGCTGGGACGGGCATCTTGCGAAGATGGCGAAGTTGGCCGGTATGTCTTATCCCGATATGCTGGCGGCAATCCTGCGCGCCGCGAAGGAAAGATTGGGGCTCGATGCTGAAGAAAGCGTTGCCGATCAGATTCAACAGGGGATTACATCTGTAGGGAAGGAAAGCGCCATTCCGCAGTCAGACACGCAAAATTAAGCTCTCGCAGTTCTTTATGCGCCAGACTGGTAAAAGGAAGCGGCTGAAAAGTTTTTCTTGAATGGGTCGCACAGTATAATAACCTTAAAAGCCGCTTGAATTCAGAGCGTGAATATAGTGATATTTTTATCAGGACCGATCCTCTTCAGGCCGGTCCTTTTTTTATTTAACTGTTTATGAAAGGAAGACTAAGTATAAACCGTAATTTTTCCGTGAATCGAAGCTGATTCAATCGAATGTATCATTTGTAATTTCAGGACGGGTTGATGTCAGTTGTGGGATAAGCAACCGCTTATCTGCTGTTTGAAAGAATGAGGTTGTCTAATTTGACGAGCAGCTTCTCGGCGATCTTCCTGTTGTGTTGCGCTTCGTATCTCCAGAGTATTGGCGGATCCATCTCCATCAACGTGTTGATGTGCTTCATAGCTTCTTCATACATCTTTTGCTCCATGAGCGCTTCGGCTATGAAAAGGAGTGTATCCGGATGTTTGGGTTCGATTTCGAGCGATTTCCGCAAGAGTGCGATCGCTTCCTCCCAGCTGCCGCCGACGATGCCGGGAATCCTGGATTTCATCCTGCCGATGACTCTATACGCCCCTCCGCCTGAATATCTGTCATCTCGTTTAATGACATCTTCGAAGATTCTTTTTATATTTCTCATTAAAACGAGACCCCAGGGAACTCCCAGAACATCGCCGAGTTTTGCCACATTGACGCCAAGCCAGTAGAATCCGTCCGCCCGGAGATCGTCAATTTTAGTTGCTTTCTTTCCAAGAGACATTCCCTGGCGGAAAGACCTTCGTTTTTCGGAATCATCAACGACCAGCATTCCTTTCATATAATAATTACGCGAAAGCCGCCACAGGATTTCATAAGAGCCTGGATGCAGCCGGAACGCCTTCAGCAGGACGTTAGTCGAGAATATGACCTCGACGACGCTTTTTCTTTGATAGTAGGTCTTATCGGCATCTTCTATCATGGAGCGGAGATCGGAAGGGAGTGAATATAATATCGGCAAGTAGCTGGATGTATAATAATTTGCCCCTTCGGTCTTGATCGCCGTTCCGGGCTCGAGAGTATATGAGCTTCTCTCCTCCTCAATGGCGGAAACGCCGATCCTGTTCTCGATCTCGAGCATGGTTTCGCCGGTTTGCAGCTGGATTTTTTTCACTATCTTTTCCACAAAAGCTTTGGCGGCGAAGTCATCCGGCAGTATTTTAAGGGCGGATTTCGCTATCGAGAGTGCTTCTTCAGTATGATTCATCGAGGCTGCCGTTTCAGCGCGTATCAAAATATCTTTTATCCTGCTCTGTTTTTCTTCAAGGAACTTGGCGTCCGCTTTTTTATATAAGTTCAATAGAGCTTCGTTTTCCGGTTCCATCTTCAGAGCGCGTTTCAAGGCATAGAGGGCTTCTTCAGGCCTGTTTTGTTCCATCAGCTTTTCAGCTTCGTCCATTATATCCGAAACATTGACGACAGTGCTTAGCGTTTCGTCATGTCCGGTTTTAATCAGATGCTTCCGCGCGTTTCTCAGGTCTTCGAGCATCATTTCAACGGACTGATACCGTTTATACGGATCTTTTTCCAGCGCTTTGTTTATTATATCGAGAATTTCTTTGGGAACATCCTTTTCCGCGGGGTCAAGAGCCGGCGGAGGCTCGTTAGCGATTTTATAGAGCACTGCGCTGATGCTGGTTCCCTGGAATGGCTTCTTGCCGCTCATCATTTGGTATAGTATTACTCCCGCTGAGAAGATATCGCTGCGGCTATCCACATCCTTGCTGTTTACTTGCTCGGGTGACATATAATCCGGTGTGCCGAAGATCATCCCTGTGCAGGTCATATGAGATGATTCGAGATGGGCTATCCCGAAGTCCGCGATTTTAACAAGATTATCATCACGGATCATTATATTCGCCGGCTTTATATCCCTGTGAATGACGTTCTTGCTGTGGGCATAGCTCAAACCTTTGCAGATTTGAATTATAATATCGAACTTTGCCGTGAGATTCAGCGGTTCGTTTTCATCGAGAATTGTTTTAAGGTCCCTGCCCTTTAGGAGCTCCATAACGATAAAAAAGATGCCGTTTTCCTCTCCAAGTTCATATATCGTCACTATATTCGGGTGGTTGAGCATGGCCGCTGCCCGAGCCTCGATTTTAAATCTTTCAATCATCATCTTGTCGCCGATGAGCGCTTCGTTCATGGTTTTGATGGCAACGTTTCTGCCCAGGGATTCGTCCATCCCCTCCAGAATTACTCCCATGGAGCCTCGGCTGATTTCACGGATAATTTTATATTTGCTGAGTTTGTCCATTCGTATTACCAACGGTGAGGGTTATTAAAATATCATAGTATAGGGAGATTTTCAACGCAGAAGAGAATCAAAGTAAAGCTCCCCCCGCCCTGACATCCTTTTTAACAAAATTGTTAACATATATCAAGAGATTTATATTTATTTTTCAAAATCATTGCAATGCATCATTTTTCGCGGAGTGCGACTTCCTTGACAAAGGTTGTTTGTTTTTTCCGTGTCGGGTAGAATTCTTTTATCATGGAAGATAATTTCAGAGGAACCGTCGTTTACATTGCGAGGCACGGCCAGACCGATTGGAACAACGAGAAAAGATTCCAGGGGAATTTCGATATTCCTTTGAATGACATGGGCAGAAAGCAGGCGGAAGCTCTGGCAAAATCGCTTTCAGGCAAGGGCATCACTGCAATCTACAGCAGTCCGAAGAGCAGGGCTGTTGAGACGGCTGAGATTACCGGAAAAGTGACCGGTTGTAAAGTTGAGGTTATACAAGATCTTCGCGAGATAACGCACGGTGTCTTCGACGGCCTGACCTTGGACGAGGTTTTTTCACGAAAGGATGATGCGATCATTCGTTGGCGCGAGGACAGGATAAACATTGCGCCGCCCGAAGGCGAGAGCATAAAACAGTGTTACGATCGGGTCGTTCCCATTTTCGATAACCTGGTGAAGCGGAACAAGGGCAAGACATTTCTTTTGGTATCGCATCTCGTCGTCACCAAGTCCCTCCTCGTCAGATGCCTTGACGCGCCGTTGGAAGTTTTTTGGAGGTTCGACCAGGGCAGCGCCGCCCTGAACAAGATCAGATATAACGACACGGGACCGGTCGTCGAGCTTCTGAATTATACCGGACATTTGAATAGTGTGGCGGATTAATTTCTCTTTACGCATTATGCTGGAAACCGAAGTAAAAATCAGGATTGCAGACGGCCCCTCCGTTTATTCGAAAATCATGGAATTCGCGAAGGACGTGGTTCCGCTTATCAGATTCGAGGATGACGCCCTCTACGATTTCGAGGACAGAAGGCTTTTCAGATCTGGTTCACTGTTCCGATTGAGGATTTCTTCGAAGGCTGCGCGTGACGGCGCGGGAAATTTCTCAGTTATAGGCGAAAAACTGGAATACATACTGACCTGGAAAGGACCCGCGGAAACGAGCAGGGGCTTCAAAGAGCGTGAAGAGCTTGAGTTCAACATGAAGGATTCCGCCCTGGTATTCAGAATGCTCGAATCGTTCGGGCTTGAGCCGGTATTCCGATATCAGAAATTCAGATCCCTCTTCGACTTGCATAACATTAAGATTACTTATGATGAAACCCCTATGGGGCTTTTTTTGGAGCTGGAGGGTGGCGGCAGTGTAATTGATGAAACGGCTATACGTTTGGGATTTACAGGCTCTGATTTCATCAACCAGGATTATTACCGGCTTTGGAAAGCTTATTGCAGGGACCGCAACCTGCCCGAGGGTGATATGTTGATCAAGGAAAGATAAGGCAGAGTGATGAAGGCAATGATACTTGTCGCGGGCGAAGGGGTCCGAGCGCGCCCCTTGACGAATCACTATGCCAAACCCGCGCTGCCCATTCCGGGTGGGACGATACTTACTCATCTAATTAACCAACTTCGCGGTTGCAGCATCTCCGATATCGCTCTCAATCTGCATCATCTTCCGCACACCATAATGAATGCTATAGAAAGATACCTGGTATGGAATGTCCGGATCTGTCCGTTTGATGAGCCTGTCCTCGCGGGAAGCGGAGGGGGGTTTTACAGGATAAGAGAATTTTTCGAGGGGCAACCTTTTTTCATTTTAAACGGCGACACCATTACAGATGCCGATCTGCGCCTGATGATGGAATTTCATAATGAAAGCAGCAGCCTTGTCACGTTTCTTGCAACACCGGACCATTCAGGTTCTCAGCGGGTGTTGGATACGGATAAATCCGGGAACGTCGTGGCGATCCGCAAGCAGCCCGAAGACCACATGGGATGTATGAATTATAAATTCTGCGGTGCAATGATCATCAGGTATGAAATATTCGAATTCTTTCCCGACAAGGAGGTTATTGACCTTTTCGATGACGTTCTTATCCCCCTTCTGCACAGTCGTCCTTCTATCGGTAAAATATATGCCCCGGAATTCAAATGGCTCGAATTCGGAACACCTTCGGATTATTTCAACAGCTGCTATGCTTATCTGCGGGATTTTTTTCCATCATCCGAGTCCTCTTCCGAATATGCAAGGACCGGCAGTAATTGGATTAACAAGGGAACCGGGATTACGAGTGACGCAGATGTATCGGCGTCGTTTATAGACAGAGGGTCCCGCATCGGGGATGGCGCGCAGATCCGGAATTCGATTATTTTCAGTTCATTTATTTCTGACAATGTTCGTCTTGATAATTCGATTGTAATCGCGGATTTCCTTCCAGAAAATTTTTCCTGCCGGGACGAAATCGTATTGCCCGGCCTGGAAATTGTACACGCATAAAACGAAAAAAAATCGTTCCGGTTATCCTTGATTTGACATAAAGGGATACCGTCTCTATACTGGGAAAGTATTTATCATAGATTCAGGCTATTCGTTTTATGGAGGTGATTGAATGGCTAACTTGACTGAAATCCGGTGGCACGCCCGCGGCGGACAGGGAGCGAAGACCGCTGCGACGATGCTTGCCGAGATAGTACTAAACGAAGGCAAATACGGCCAGGGATTCCCGGATTACGGTCCCGAACGTATGGGAGCCCCGATGAGGGGTTTCACGCGTATCAGCGACAAGCCGATACGTATGCACAGCGCTGTTTATAATCCCAATGTTGTAATCGTCCTCGATCCCACTTTGCTTGATGTAGTTGATGTTCTCGAGGGAACAAACGATGATACAGTGGTCATTATCAATACCGCTGATACTATGGACATTATTTCTAAAAAGCTGAAAATCGGCAACAGGAGACTGTGGATTCTTAACGGAACCAAGATCGCCCTCGATACGATCGGCAGACCCATTCCCAACACGCCGATGCTCGGGGCGTTGGTAAAGGCTACAGAGTTGATAAAACTCGATACCCTTTATGCGGATTTAAGAAAGAAGTTTGGTAAAAAATTCCCGGAAAGGGTGATCCAGGGGAATCTGGACGCCATCAAACGGGCTTACGAGGAGGTTGTTTCCAATGAGTGACCCGACCGGATGGAAAAGCATACCGATTGGCGGCTTGATTGTTGAGGCCGGCAACAGCGACAAATACAAAACCGGCTCCTGGAGAACCTACAAGCCGATCCTTGACAAGAATAAATGCATCAATTGTCATCAGTGTTGGATATTCTGCCCCGATTCCTCGATTAATATCGAGAATGAGCAGATGGTTGGATTCGATTACGACCACTGCAAGGGATGCGGAATCTGCGCCGAGATCTGCCCGGAGAAGGTTAAGGCGATAACCATGGAACTTGAAAACGCTTAAAGGGAGAGGGAAGAAATGACTGAACGTACTTCATTAACCGGAAATGACGCCGTCGGAACAGCGATGGCGCAGATTAATCCGGATGTTGTTGCCGCCTTCCCGATCACTCCGCAGACCGAGCTTATGCACAAGTTCGCGGAATTCTGGGCGGATGGAAAGGTGGACACGGAGCTGATCCTCGTGGAATCCGAACATAGCGCGATGAGCGCTACTGTTGGTGCTGCTGCAGCCGGGGCGAGAGCGATGACCGCTACGTCGGCAAACGGTTTTGCGCTGATGTGGGAAATTGTTTATATCGCCGCCTCTCTGAGGTTACCGATTGTGATGCCTGTGGTAAACCGTGCTCTGTCCGGCCCCATTAATATACATTGCGATCATTCGGATACGATGGGCGGCAGGGATTCCGGCTGGGTACAGCTCTTCAGTGAAAATACTCAGGAATCATATGATAACGTAATTCAGGCCGTTAGAATTGCCGAGCATAAGGATATACGCCTGCCTGTGATCGTCACACTCGACGGTTTTATTATCAGCCATACGCAGGAAATCCTGGAAATCCTCGGCAACGAGGACGTGCAGAAATTCATCGGGCCTCATAAACCATATTATCCCCTGCTCGACATCAACAATCCCGTGACTTATGGCCCGCTGGACCTGCAGGACTACTACTTCGAACACAAGCGCCAGCAAGTTGAAGCCATGAAAAATGTTCCCGGCGTCGTTCGGGAAGTCGCTGCAGATTATGCAAAGCTTACCGGCAGGAAATATGACCTGATCGAAATCTATGGACCCAAAGACGCGGATGTCTCCATTGTCGCGCTCGGTTCGACAGCAGGGACGGCGAAGGATGTCGTTGATAAGTTGAACGAGCAGGGAAAGAAAGTTAATCTCGTGAAGATTCGTATGTTCCGCCCGTGGCCGCATGAAGATATTGTCGCAGCCCTGAAAGATAAAAAGGCCGTCGCCGTGCTCGACCGCTCCGAATCGTTCGGCGCTTTCGGCGGACCGGTCTTTTTGGAGGTCCGCTCTTCGCTCTTTGGCGCAGCGAAAGAAGATAGAGTCGTAAACTATATCTACGGACTCGGCGGAAGGGATATCAACCTGGTTGAGATTGAGAATGTTTATAACGATCTCTTCGAGATTGTTAAAACCGGCAAGGTAAAGGACCGCAAGTCCTTCATCGGTGTAAGGGAATAGGAGGCATATGATGGCAGTAAAACTTAAAGACCTCAGCAAAAAGAAAGACTCTTTGGCTGGCGGGCACAGGGCTTGCGCAGGATGCGGGCCGGCCATTCTTCTTCGTCAGGCGACGCTGGCGGTTGATGATCCGCTGGTCGTGGCGTTTGCAACGGGATGTATGGAGGTTGTAACCACAATCTATCCTTACACCTCATGGCGCATTCCGTACATTCATTGCGCGTTTGAAAACGCCGGTGCAACGATGAGCGGCGTGGAAACCGCCTACCGCTCGCTTAAAAAACAGGGCAAGCTTCCTGTGAATAAAGAGATCAAGTTCATTGCTTTCGGCGGAGACGGTGGGACTTATGATATAGGCCTCCAGTCGCTTTCCGGCGCGATGGAACGCGGACATAATATGGTTTATATTTGTTACGACAACGAAGGTTATATGAATACCGGCATTCAGCGCTCGAGCGCGACGCCTCTCGGCGCCGCCACCACAACCGCCCCAGCCGGCAAAGTGGTCCCTGGAAAACAGCAGAATCAGAAGGACCTCGCGGCTATAATCGCAGCTCATCATATTCCTTACGTTGCTCAAACATCCATTCACAATTGGCGCGACGTTGTGAGCAAGGTTCAGAAGGCGGTTTCGGTAAACGGTCCGGCCTTTCTGAATGTTCTTACTCCTTGCCACAGGGGCTGGCGTTATCCGATGGAAAAAACCGTCGGTATAGCCGAACTTGCAACGGAGACCTGCTTCTGGCCGCTGTATGAAGTTGAGAATGGAAAGTACACGATCAACTATAAACCGAAGGATAAGAAACCTGTCGAGGAATGGCTCAAACAGCAGCGCAGGTTCGAGCACCTTTTTAATGATGAAAACCGCAAAATAATCGGCAGGCTCCAGGATTACGTTGACGAACGGTGGAACGAGCTTCTGAAACGCGCAGAGGCGTAATCCCGGCGAAATGGCCTGTATTTTTTCGTCCGAAGGCGGAAAACTTGACAGGACGAAAAAAATAGATATTATTTTTATCAAGCACGGCAGTGGCTCTGTAGCTCAGTAGGTAGAGCAGGGGACTGAAAATCCCTGTGTCGGCGGTTCGATTCCGTCCGGAGCCACCACCTTTTTTTAGGGAAGGGTAAAATATTATTAGTAGATATAATTTTTTTTAATAGGGGCAGGGGTTGGTGTCACAGGTTATTGAAAAACTTGAACTCGTGAAACAGGGTAAAGTAAGAGACGTTTATCGATGCAACGGCGATCTTCTGATTGTCGCCACGGACAGGATCTCCGCATTCGATTATATTCTCCCGCAGCCGATACCGGACAAGGGAAAGATTCTAACCCAGATATCTCTTTTTTGGTTTGATTTCTTCAGGGAAAAAGTCAGGAACCACCTGATTTCCGCGGAAACATCCGAATATCCCGCGGAAACGCAGCCGTTCAGCTCCGCGTTGGCTTACCGTTCGATGCTGGTGAAAAAAGCCGAGGTTGTTCCGTTCGAATGCGTTGCCAGAGGCTATATAGGAGGTTCAGGATGGAAGGATTACCTTGAAACCGGCTCCGTCTGCGGTATCAAGCTGCCGTCCGGTTTAAAGAGGGGGGATAAGCTTCCAGAGCCGATCTTTACCCCCGCCACAAAGGCCGATACCGGACATGACCTGAATGTGGATTTTAATTATATGGCAGAACATATCGGCATGGATACAGCTTCACGCGTACGTGATCTGACCCTCCAACTTTATGCAGAGGCCGCCGGCTTCGCCCTGACAAAAGGGATTATTATTGCCGATACCAAGTTCGAGTTCGGATTTTTCGACGGGGAGCTCATACTCGTTGACGAGGTTTTCACCCCTGACTCGTCCCGGTTCTGGCCCCTCGACGAATACAAGCCCGGCGAAGCGCAAAAAAGTTTCGACAAGCAATATGTCCGCGATTATCTCGAAGGCATCAAATGGGATAAAGAACCACCGGTGCCGGACCTTCCAGAAGATGTAGTAAGGAGGACCCGTGAAAAATACATCGAGGCATATACAAGGCTGACGGAAAGAAAACCCAATTTTCTCTCTTGAGGTAACGCCAATGGACCATAACAAACCCTTGATCCATGACAGGCTCAAAGAACTCGTTGACGAAATGATCGGGCTTGGCATCCGCTACGTCGACGCGAAGGACGAATTCGAGAAGATATTTATTACGGGTATTCTCAATATGAACGGTTTTAACCGTGTCGAGGCGGCGGAAAAGCTCGGTCTTCATCGGAATACTCTTATTTACAAAATCAGGCACTACAAGATTGATTCCGGAAAGAAGCAGGAGTAAAAATCCCGAACACCAGGCAAAGTGATAAGCTCTCGCCTCGCCGAATGGTTCGTCAAATCTTAAAGCCTTTACGAGATCAATAAATAAAAGGGTTTTCAAGTCAATATTTCAACCCCAATGTTTCCTGAAGAAACTGAGCGTCCGTTTTAAGTAAGGTCTTAGCATGTATTATATATCTATACCTGGCAGCTGTTTGCTTGAAAACTCATATTCGCAATGCTATATTCCATTCTCACCAACAGAGGTTTGTATACAATGAAGAAATTTTATCTTTTTTTTATTATTATTTCTATTTTAGCCATTATTTTGTTTTTTGTCGTAAAGAAAGATGCCGATGATTCGGCTTATAACTTCATCCTTCACTTCGACGAAGCCGAGAAAATTAATTTCGAAAACGGCGTCGAGCTGGATGATTTTTTACCTTCAAAGACCTTGAGCTTCGCTCCGGGAGTGATACAAAGCCAGGTCTTTCTGCTATTCAGCAATAACGTACAGGTGCTCTTCGGGAACGGGATTGCTCGCGAAAAGTTTAAAGAAGAGACCGGCAGGGGCGGATTCAGATTCATTTTTCCCGTGAAAGGAATTGGAGGCACCTACAATTTTTCCTTTAAGAAAAAAGATGAATCGAATTATTGGGCTGCAGAATTTGTACTAAAAGGTGAATCGAGCGAAATAAAAATAATCAAATGCCAAGCCGGAATTTCAGAAGAAATTGACAGGTTCGATTATAAGATCAAAGGCAAAGGAAAACAGGTATTTATGATCGTCTTCTTCTCGGATTTTCTGGTTCTCATGGATGAAAGCAACATTTTATTTCAGATGCGCGACCCCAGCCTTAACGGTAGTGGCAAGATTGGGTTAGAGAGCAGGATAGGAAGCATCAAGAATGTTGATCATGTCATCAAATTCGCCCAAATGCCGGAGAGCATCGAGGATTATCTTGTAAATTGGCACAATGCAAATTTTCCTGCGAAGCAGTATCATAGCTTCAATTATAATGAGAGAGAATGGAATCGTATCAGTTATCGGCAGAATCTAATCATACATGGCAAGACGGATGATTATTTAAGACGGCTTAAAATAGGCACAGCGGTAAGACCCTCGATACTTTTCAGAATGAATGCATCTTTGATTTATACTATGAAAGTTCCCGAAAATGGAATTCTCGAGTTTTATCTTTCCGCGGTTCCTCTTTACATTCATCAGCTTGGCAGGCTGAATTTTACCGTTTCTATCAAACAAATCCACGGCAGCAAAACCCGTACCCTTATTCATAATTACGGAAGGCTGAAAAAAAATCCAGGCGCGTTCATCCCCTGTTCATTGGATTTAAAAGAGTTCGGAGGCTCCAAATGCCGGGTGACATTTAAATTCAGCACTCCGGATGGGAAGCTCCTTGCCGACGAAAGGAAAATTCTTCTCTCGCTTTCTTCTCCTGCAATCTATCCGCAAAGGGGGGATGACGATTATAATGTTATCTTAATCTCGCTTGATACACTCCGCGCCTCGAGTCTCGGGTGTTATGGTTACCAAAGAGAGACTTCGAAGAATATTGATAAATTTGCTCGAGAAGGAATAATTTTCAAGAATGCGATAGCGTGCTCCGATTGGACTCTTCCTTCTCATATGAGCATGTTTACCTCGATGTATCCATTCGAATGCGGGTTGATTAAAAACGAAAAAAGCACATTGAAAAAAATTGGATTGGCTTTCGGCGGGACGTTCATTGCAGACGAAACGCAGACAATCGCGGGCTGTCTGCAGGAAACAGGTTATAAGACCATCGCCGTTCATGGCGGAGGTTATGTGTCGGAATTTTATGGTTTTGACAAAGGGTTCAGTTTATATGACAGGATGAACGGCAAGGCGGAAGATGCTGTTGAATTGGCCATAAAGTATCTTGAAAACAACAAGAAGCATAAACTATTTATGTTTTTCCATACATATGAAATTCATGATCCTTACAAGCATGACTATTTTGTTGCCCAACTTCCTCCCTCCGAAAGAACGTATAGAAACAATACAATCGCCAGATACGACAGCGGTATCCGCTACACGGATATGCAAATAGGCAAGCTTATCGAGTGGCTGAAGACTAACGGCCTTTTCGAGAAGACGCTTATAATAATCACGAGCGATCACGGCGAGAACTTCGACCGTCTTCGCACCAAAGAAGGAGCCGGCAGCCACGGAAACACATTATATGATTCCGAAATTCACGTTCCCCTGATCCTGGGTGGAGCCGTTCCTTTCAATCAAAAACTTTCCATAGCGGATCAGGTAAGTTCCGTCGATATCCTGCCGACTATAATGGATTTTCTGAATATGCCTGTTAATGAGAAGGTACGGGGTATCAGCCTGATACCCTCGATTGACGGGAAAAAGATGGGGCAGAGAATGGCATACTCGGAAGGAATCCACGTTATGGAAGAAAAGAAATCCGTCAGGACGCTCGAAAATAAATTGATAGCTAATCTGAAGGGAAAAAATAAGAATAATTCCGATGAAATAAACTACGAACTATATGACCTTGTCCGGGATAAAAAAGAATCAGAAAATATTTTTGCTCTCAAACCCACGGCGGCAAAAACCTTTGTTCAGTACCTGAAACAGATTATGAAGAGCATAGACGTTAACAGGGGAAAGCTTGCAAACACAAGACATCAATTACCGCAACATGATAAAGAACTGATGAACGATCTTAAAGGTTTGGGCTACATCGGGAATTGATAGATTCTCTCATTTGTGTTTTTAATATATTATCAGCGCTGCAATATTACGGGAGCGGTATACTGCTTGGGTACTCGCTTCTCTGAAGCGTACGTTTTGACCTTTTTGTTGTGCTGTGATAATTTTCCGATATGGCTTCAACTGAACAGAAAAAAATACTCATCTGCGGCACACAGGTGCCGTTCGTCCGCGGCGGCGCGGAGAAACTCGTCGATACGCTTGCGGCGAAGTTGAAAGAGCAGGGGCATACAGTTGACACGGTGATGATCCCCTTTCAATGGTATCCCAAAGAAAATATCCTCCGCACAGCCCTCGCCTGGCGGCTGCTCGATATAAAAGAATCGGCGCACAACCCGGTTGACCTCGTTATCGCAACCAAGTTCCCGTCATATTTCGTTCAGCATCCGAACAAGGTCGTCTGGCTTGTTCACCAGCACCGGGGCAGTTTCGACCATTACACGACTCCATATTCGCCATTCCAGAATTCCCCCGCCGATAATGTCCTCAGGGAAAACATAATGGAATATGAGAAGAGATTCCTTTCGGAAGCGAAGGCTCTTTTCGCGATAAGCGGCAATGTGGCGGGAAGGATGGAAAAATATCTTGGCCTCCAGGCTGAGCCTCTATATCCCCCCCTATACCACGCTGAGAGATATTATGCTGGAAAACGCAGAGATTATATTTTATCCGTTTCCAGGCTGGAGGCTGACAAGCGGGTTGATACTCTCGTCAAGGCGATAGCCCTCTGCCCGAAGAAGATACGCGCTAAGATCGTGGGCGTTGGCAACCAGCTGCCGAAGCTGAAAAAAATGGCGACGGAGCTCGGCGTCGCAGAGCGGGTGGAGTTCCTCGGCGGCGTATCCGACGATCAATTATATGATCTTTATGCCGGCTGCTTCGCCGTTTTCTTCGCCCCCTGGGACGAGGATTACGGCTATATCACCATCGAGGCGTTCCAGTCCGGAAAACCGGTTATCACATCCATGCAGTCCGGCGGTGTCCTCGAATTCGTAGAGGACGGCGCGAACGGCTTCATCACTGACGGCTCCCCGGGACAGGCGGCAGAGGCGATTGAGAAGCTGTTCATGGACAAGAAGCTTTCTCTCCGGTTCGGCGAAGCCGGATATGCCCGCGTCCAAACCATAACCTGGGATCATACTATAAAGCGGCTGTTATCCGCCTGCTGAGATATTTTATAGGTTTAAAAATCATCAATTATTAAGTAACCTCGCTGTTAATTTATTAGAATAACGCCTACTTGGTGAGCTTGCTCTTGCTCTATGACTCAGATTGCCCGATCCCGCAAATTGGCGCGGTCTCTCCGCCGCTCCCAAAGAAATGAAAGTAAAAAAGCCGCCGGTTGGGGTCCGGCGGCTGATGGAAAATTAAAAAGCTCCTTATGCCTTTCGTTTTTCAAGAATCCTGTTCGTGAATATATAGTAAAAGATCGGTACCAGCACAAGCGTGAGCATTGTGGAAACCGTGAGGCCGCCGATCATGACCCAGCTTAAGGGAGCCCACATATCGCCTCCGCTCAAAGTAAGCGGCAGCAGGCCGCCGATCGTGGTCAGTGTGGTTGCCAGTATCGGCCGGAACCTCGTGGAGCCGGCAGTAATTATTGCTTTTTTCAGGGGGATGCCGGTTGCAAGGAGCTTGTTTGTGTAATCCACAAGGATTATTGCATTATTGACGACGATGCCGACGAGGCTTGTGAGACCTACAAATGCCGAAAAACTAAATGGGAAGCCCGTTATAAGCAGGGCAAGAACCGCGCCGACGAGCGCGAAAGGGACCGAGACGAAGATGATCAGAGTCTGAGAGACAGACCGGAACTGCAGCATCAGGACGGCGAAGATTCCGATAATGCCTATTATCCCAGCCTGGAATACACTTGTGAAGGATTCGCCTCTTGCCTCCTCCTCCCCGCCCAGCTGGTAGGAATAGCCGCTGGGGAAGTTGAATTTATCCAACTTCCGAGCGAGCTCCTTGTTTACCGCGCTCACCTGTCTGCCTACCACATCCGCCGAGATGCTGACCATATTCTGAAGGTCGCGGTGCTGCACGATTTTGTATCCCGGAATATAGATTATCCTCGCCACCTGCGAAAGCGGAATCTGCTTTCCGCTGCTTGAAGGAACATATACGCGGTCGAAGTCCGCCAAACCGTTCGAATCCGATTTCGGAAGCCGCAGGACAAGGTCATACATTTTGCCCTCGTCGTCGCTGTACTTGCCGATCGTCAGTCCGCTCACCGCCATTCTGGCGATACGGTTTATATCCACAAGCTGCACTCCGAGCATCGCCGCTTCGTCCCGGTTTATATCGAGCTTCATATCCACCGAGTTCAATTCGAGCGGATTGTTGATGTTTATGCATCCCTCGGTTTCCTCGACCAGTTGTTGAACCTGCGTCGAGAGTTCTTTGAGTATCTTGTTGTTATCCCCGAGAACACGGACAACTATGGCGGCTTCCGACGGAGGTCCCTGCATCAGCTGTTTAACCTCTAATTTAACGCCCGGCAAAACGTCAATTTTGTCCCGAAGCCTTTGAGCGAATGCCGCAATCTCGTCCGGGTTCATATCCTTATCGAGCTGGATAAGGAACTGTCCGAAATTTTTCTTCTCCTGCGAGCCGCCCATATTATAGAATACCGGCGGGTTCGTGTTGCCGACGTTCGTTACGACATCGATTATTTCCTTCTCGGCGGAAAACTTTTCTTCCACTTCCGCCATCACAGCTCCTGTTTTATCCAATGACGCGCTTTCCGGCAGATTGACGTTTACAAGCAGCAAGGTCTTATCGGACATCGGGAAGAAACTGACGCCGAGAAGCGGAAACACCGCTATTGAAATGACCAGCATCCCAAGAGCGAAAGAAATAACCTTCCTGCGGTTATCAATCGCCCATGAAAGTCTGGGCTTATAGAATTTCTCAACAATCGCCGAGAACGCCTTTTTGCTTGGGCCCGGATTCTTCTTGTCGGAAGGTTTCAGTGCATATACGCAGAGCATCGGTGAAAGAGTTAATGCGACGAGAAGCGAGCAGAGGAGAGTGATATTGACACCCAACGGCATCGTCCGGATATAGTCGCCGGAATGCTCCTTCATCAGCATAAGAGGAACGTATGCGATGACGGTTGTAATTGTGGCGGAAACGATCGGCCAGCCGACTTCGGCCGCTCCCTTCACCGCAGCGTCAAACCTCGAGTAGCCGTTATCCATAAACCGCTGAATGTTCTCCGAGATCACTATGGCGTTGTCAACAAGCATACCGAGGGCGATTATAAGTGCAGTGATCGTCATCTGATGCAGCCCGAAATCGAAGACGTTGAAGAGCCAGATCGCGAGAAAGACAGAGGTTGGAATGGCGAACATAACCACGATGGAGGCGCGCAAGCCGATGATCAGCAGGCAGACGATGCCTACGAGGATGATTCCCTGTTCCATATTGGCAAAAAAAGCATCGGTCTTTTTCTCGACGGATTTCGCCTGTTCGAAAACTATATTTACATTGAGATCGGACGGCAGGCGCTTTTTTACTTTATCAAGGGCTTTCAGAAATGCGTCATCAATCTTGAGCAGGTTTTTCCCTTCCTGTTGCTCGAAGGTAATAAAAAGCGCGTCTTTGCCGTTATACCTGATTTTATAGCGGGGATCGGTATAGCGGTAATCTATGCCCGCGATGTCCTTGAGATAGACCGGTTTGCCGTCATATGCTCCCACGACCGTATCGCCAATCTCCCTCAGACTTTCATATTTGCCACCCGTGCGAAGGTTGAACTTCCGCAATCCAATCTTCACCTCCCCCGCGGGAATGTTGTAGTTGTTCGCCTGAATAAGAGCGTATATATTCGTGACGGGTATATCATATTGGGCGAGCTTCTCGGGGTTAAGCGTCACCGCAACCTCCTCTTCGGGATACCCCTTTATCTCTCCATCCTTGGCTCCGTCAACCTTCTGGAGCTCCCGTTTAATGATATCGGAATATTTATACAAATCCCGAAGCGAATAATTGTCCCCGGTTACAACGAGCTGTAAAATCTTCACGTAAAGGATGTCGAAAGTAAAAACATCCTGGTAAACTATACCCGGCGGAAATTCCCCCTGGGAATCGGCAATTGCGCTCTCCATCCGCGTTTTCGCTTCTTCCATATCTGTATGGGGTTCAAATTCCACTTCGAAATCCACAATTCCGTCTCGAACTGTTGAATTGATGTGTTTTACATGTTCAATTCCATCGAGCCTTTCTTCGAGCGGATCAACGATTCCCGTTTCCAGGTCAACAACGCTCGCTCCCGGAACGATGAATACAATCCCGGAAAATGTGAACTTCAGATATGGGTCTTCCGAACGGGGCATATTCAAATAGCTCGACACACCAAGAGCGATGACTATTAGATACATTGTCAGGACAAACTGGCGGTTCTTTATCGAGATTTCAGGGAGTCTCATTGTATGGCCCTCTTTGTCTGGGTATTTCGAGCTGCCGAAGAAGCAGATTCGACCTTGATCACCGCCTCGCCGCTGGTCAGATATTCCGCTCCCTCACGGGCAATCTCGTCCCCTTCTTTCAATCCATCGGCCACAATCATCATATCCCCGATGATCCCGCCGAGCTTGACGGGAACCTTTCGAACCTTTTCCGATGCCGAATCATAAATGAAAACATACCCTCGGTCCTCGTCCGCCTCGACAAGCGACTCCGGCGGGATCATTATCAAAGACTCAGTGCGGCCGAGCGGTATCTCCACGGAAGCGACCATGCCGGGACGCAGCAGGGAACCAGTGTCAACGATTTCAAGCTCTATAGGAAACGTTCCGGTGGCGAAATCCGCAGCCATCCCGACGCGGATTATTCTGCCTTTGAATATTTTTTCCGGAGCGGAATCGGAAACTACATCCACAATATTTCCGGGCTTTACCCTTGAAACATACCTGCCCGCAATGCCGCTCGCGACCTTCAACCTTGAGGATTTGCCGATAAAGACGAAGACCGGATCACCGGCCTGAATCAACTCGCCCGGCTCGTGCCTTCTCATGGCGACATAGCCGTCGAACGGAGCCGCGATACTCGAAAGGTCTAAATTATAGCGGGCGATCTTTAGCTGTTGCTCGGCGCTATTGAAAGCGGTGGTTATATCCTGCAGCTGTTCCTTCGTCGCAGCGCCCTCCTGGCTCAGCTGGACCACCCTCTCGTAATCCCGCTTCATCTTGTTATGCATGAGCTCCGCCTGAGCGACATTCGCCGCAATCTCATCCTGGTCGAGCGCTGCCATAAGCGTTCCCTTCTTCACAAAATCCCCGACGTCATAAACGATGGTTGCGACCCTTCCCCCGATCTTGAAAGAGAGGTTCGTCTGTTCCGACGATTCCAATTTTCCCGAGATTACAATTCTTTGCTGTTCAACTCGTTTATTAATGACATAGGTTGAAATTCTCTGCTTTTCATCGGTCTTTTTTTCATCCTTTTTTCCGTTACAAGCACTTAAAAACAATAATAACGAAAAGACTGACATCACAAGAAGAGCAGATTTAAAAACATTTTTTATATCTATTTTGCTTTTATTCATCCTGATATTCCTTCTTTCCAGATCCGAGTACGTTTTTCATCCTTTCAATTGCGGCAACATAGTCATACAGGGCGATGATGTTTGTCGAGCCGGCGATGTCGAGCTGCGTAAGGGCGTCGTTCATTTCGAGTGACAGCGCCATACCGAGGGCGTATCTCTTCTGGACGATCCTGTAATTCTCCTCCGCGCTCGCAAGCTGTTCCACGGCAGCCTGTATCTGCTTTCGCGATGTCCGAAGCTTCAGATATGCCTGCTCCACCTGCAAGCCGATGTTCTTCACGGCGATGAGCTTCTGAATCTCCAGCTCCTTCAGCTGGAGCGCCGCCTTCTCCATCCGCGCCTCCCTTCTGAATCCGTCGAAGAGGTTCAGCTGGAAAACGAGCGAAGCCATATAATAGTCGTCCTTGTCTGTGAAGCTGTATTCCTCGCCCTGCCAGCCGTAGTCCACGGAGAGTATGACCTTGGGCAGGTATTCGCTGAAAACGATATTTTTCAAGCGCGACATCGCATCGAGCGTATGATCCAGCGAGGCAATCTCCGAACGGCGGCTGAGAGCCTGGGCTTCGAAAGAGTTCACCTCTTTCATATGATCGTCAAGGCTTGTATCTATGAAAATATCCAGCTTGACGGCGTCGTCGTATGTCAGGGCGGACTCCCTGATTTCCCCGAAGACATCCCTGTTCAGAAGATTATTGAAAAACCTCTGCACAAGACGCTTTTGTTCCTGCGCCTCCGCCAGGTCGCTCTCAGCCCTGGAGACGTTAACCTTCGCCCGCATCACATCGCTTTTCAGGAGCTTGTCCTGGCGGAAAAACGCATCGCTCAAGTCATATCCTTCTTTCGAAAGATTCAGGACGCGTTCTTTTATCTTCACCAGCTCGACCGCCTTTAGATAGTTCAGGTATGCTTCCGTGGTTTCGAGCCTTTTGTTCCACATCGCGGATTCGAGATTGCATACCGAGGCATCATACATCGAACTCTTTGCGTTGTAGCCGTTCAAAACCGCTCCGCCCGCAAACAGAACCTGGGTGGCGTTTATCTTTGTTTCCTGCTCGTGTGGGCGGATGAACGATTCCTCGATCACCGGGAATTCCATTCCCGGAAACATCCCGCCGACGAACTGGTTGACGTCTATAATTATCTTCCTGCCGCCTCCCGCAGCCGAATACCTGCTCTGGAAAGAGAGCTTGGGCAAGAACTCCGAGAACGCTTCATTTCGATCTGCGTTTGCCCCCTCGACATTCCGCCTTAGCAGAGAAATATCGAGATTGCTTTCAAGAGCGAGATTGATGTATTCATCGAGAACCGCAGTGAATACCGAGACGCTTTTGGTTTGGGCAGGGCTTTGCTCCATCGGTTTCTCCTGCGGCATTAAAAATCCGGCAATGAGAAAGAAAGAGAACAACGCTATTGATACAGCTCTCCTGGTCATTTTTCCTCCTTAATATTTATGGTTTTTATGCATGATTTTTTATCATCCATTTCATGGTTTATATGATCAAGCATCGTGAGCTGAAACAACCTTTTAAAGAAATATTCCCGTGCAAGAGCGGCGCTCTCGAGCATCTCCTCGGTAACCTTGAAGAATCCGGCAGGGTCTTGCTGCGCAAGCTGCCCGGTAACCCGGTCATGCAGCTTCAGATCCATCAGAACTATTTCATTTATCATTCGGGGATAGTAACTCAATTCCTCCAGAGAAACGCCAATCTCCGTCAATTTTTTCAAAGTCTGCCCGGCGCGGACATCCTCGGCATCATACGGGGCTTTCTTTTCGCCCGCAGGCAGCAGAAGCCTCATGGACACCGCTTTAACAACCTCTTCCTCTGTAAGACAGGTCTTCTTGAGGAACTGTTCCAGTGTGTAAAACTTCTCTCCCGGTTTTTTAAAATCAAAAATAAGATTGTGTGTGTTTATCAGCAGCCTCGCGGGGACGTTTTCATGCATCACGTGCCAAAGCAGGTGCTTGATATGTTCGAGCGGGATGAATTTTCGGTTCTGAAGCTCCTTGATGAGGTTTACCTGCTCGATGCACTTTTCATCGTAATATGCCATATTCAGGGATGTTTTAAGCGGCGAGGGAAGGAGGCCCATCTTCACGTAATAATGAATGGTGGAATTCGGAACTCCTGTAATCCTTGAAAGGTCGCTGATCTTCAATCCCCTTTGTGTACCGTTTTTACTGTTCTTTTTCATTTTACTCCACAATATGATAAAGTGTAAAGTAACACTACACACTTTACAATATAGGCATCCAAAATGTTTTGTCAAGCTAATTCGTGCAAAAAATTTCCTTTTCATTATTTTTTTCAGTCAAAAAAAGGAAATTAATGAATCCGCCGCATCCTTCCGAGTAGCAAAACAAATTTCGCTTTATTTCGTATTTCATATCGAATACTATCGGCAAGACTGATGAGACAACAACATACAGCGGAGAAAGAAGATGTCATTAAAGGCCGTTAAAGCAAGCGAAGATACAAACTACCCGGACATATTCGATCAAGATATCAGATTATTTTTCTCAAAAGCCCTCAAGCTTGGGATTAAAAATCCGGCGTTATTGCCCTTTCTGACCCGAACTTATTTCAACCAGATGAAAGCGGCCTCCATCAGGAAAAAGCGCCGCGAAAGCGGGGAAATTATCCCGCCCGTAATGATTTTCAGCATCACGGACGAGTGCAATCTCCACTGCAAGGGATGCTATTCGCGGGCACAACACAGGGCGGCGGGAAACGGAATGTCCCGGAATGAGATAGACAGGCTGTTCGGGGAAGCCAGGGAGATCGGGATTTCAATCATCCTGACTGCCGGGGGGGAGCCTTTTACAAGGAAAGACCTGTTGGATATAATCGGCGATCATCCGGATATCATTTTCCCGGTTTTCACAAACGGACTCCTCATAGACAAAGAAATGGCCGAGAAAATATCTAAACACAAGAACCTGATCCCGGTCCTCAGCCTCGAAGGACTCGAACATCAAACGGACGAACGCAGAGGCGAAGGGGTTTTTGATGCAATCCGCCGGGCCATTCCTCTTTTAAAGCGGAAAAATATTTTCTGGGGCGTCTCGATAACCGTAACAAGGGAAAATTACGATTTGATTACGGACAGCGGTTTTCTGACAGAACTCAGCTCCCTCGGCGGCAGGCTTTTCTTCTTCGTGGAATATGTCCCGATAAAGGAAAAGACAATTGATCTCGTTCCTACTGATGAACAAAGAGCCGAGCTGGGGCATATGGCTGCGGAACTGTCTGCGAAATATCCGGCATTGTTCGTAGTTCTGCCGGGGGACGAATCTTCCTATGGCGGCTGCCTTGCGGCAGGCAGGGGATTCATACATATAAGCGCAAACGGAGACGTGGAACCCTGTCCTTTCGCGCCATACTCGGACATTAACATCAAAAACACATCCCTGAAGGATGCCATTAACGGCTCCATGCTGCTCTCGAAAATCCGTGAAAACCACAATTCCCTTACTGAAAGCGAGGGGGGATGCGCCCTATGGACGCACCGCGAGTGGGTTCGAACCCTGATCAAATAAAACAATATCCTATTATCGCGAGCCATCATTAAAAATTCTGATATTGGATTTGGAAATACCTGTCATAAACATATATAATCTGCTGTCTTTAACAGTGAAAGGACGGGTATAGTGAGCGCAAAATCTAAAGCCTACATCGCGGGACTTGGAATGTGTCTCGTCTTCGGCGGATCATATATCGCAATGAAGATTGCGCTCGAGTCCATCAACCCGCTCACCGTAGTTTTATTTCGCTATATTATAGGCGCGCTGATTCTGCATCTGATATATTATTTCTCGACAGTGAAGGAAAAAATAAGAAGGGAAGACCTTTTCGGCCTTGTGCTTCTCTGTCTCCTCGAACCGGGACTGTTTTTTATTTTCGATGCTTACGGCCTGAAATTCACGACCGCCGTCCGCGCATCCATCCTTTTATCCACGATACCGATACTCACTGCCCTGACCGCCGCGGCGATAATAAAAGAAAAACTTACAGCTTTGAAACTTCTTACCACGCTCGGCTCGGTTGCCGGGGTGCTGCTTGTTATGAGCTCGAAGGAGAACCCGGCTTCCGGGAGCAATTACCTCTTAGGAGATCTTCTAATTCTCGGAGCATGCATCGCGGCGGCATTCTATACGACGTTCGCCCGACGGATGTCATTCAAATATTCATTTTTTACGATCACCCGTTTTCAGTCTCTGGTTGCGATCTTTTTCTTCCTGCCGCTTGCCTCGGGGGAGATCGTCTTTAAAGGTTTTTCAGCTCCGAAGACATCTTCTATCGGCGGAGTCATTTACCTCGGAGTCGCGGGTTCCGCGCTCGGTTACCTGCTGCTCAATTACACGATTTCGCGGCTAAGCGCAGCAAACTCCGCAATTTTCGCAAACCTCATTCCCGTAGTAACGATGATACTCTCGGCGATGATTCTTACCGAAGCCATAGGCATCAGAAAGATTTTTGGGCTGCTTATAATTATCTCTTTTATTTTCATCCTCAGCTGGGGGGAGCATATAAATGACCTTAGAGCCTCCAAAAGATAAAATCGAAAAGGAATTCAAGGAAGAATTTAAAGAATCGGAAATCGGCCATAAGCTGATTCTGCTCGATGAGGTGGATTCCACCAACTTGTATGCTCTTCAGAGCTCCGAATCGATCCCGGACGGAACTGTGATTCTTGCGCAAACACAGCTGGCTGGGCGAGGCAGGAAAGGAAGGACCTGGCATTCACCACCGGGGCTCGGATTATATTTGACGATTCTCCTTAAAAAAACGAGCTTTCACGGAGAATCACACCTGTTGAATCTCCTCGCTTCGCTCGCCGTTTATGATGCCATAAAGGAAATTTTGCCTGCCGGAAAAGAATCAAGTCCCGGGTTGCTGCCTCTCGAATTGAAATGGCCGAATGACATTATGTACAACTCGCTTAAACTCGGCGGGATACTTTCGGAAAGGAAAGGCACGTACAGGGAGAATGTCCCAACGGCTGTTGGAATAGGAATAAATATCAATCATAAGGACTGCGATTTCCCCGGCGAGATAGCTCGAAACTCTACTTCTCTTTTTATGATAGACTTCAAAAAGCGTGAACCCCAGGATGTTGCCAGAGAAATAGTCCGCAAGATCAATTACCGTTTTTCTGAAATGGCGCGCAAAGGCTCCGAGCATATCATTAATGCCTGGATGCAATGCTCGCCGGCATCCAGGGGATCGAGGGTGAGGATAATCAGCGACAATGAGGAGTTCCATGCCGTCACGGAAGGGCTGGACCAGAGGGGATTTCTAAAAGTCCGACGTTACGGCGACCGCTTGCAAACATTATTGTCTGCTGATATAGTCAGCGTCAGACGGTTGTGAAATGTTCTTAGCTATAGACATCGGAAATACAAATCTCGTAATCGGCGTATTCGCTGACGGCCGAATAATCAAAAAATGGCGACTCTCCACGAGAAGAGATTCCACCCGCGATGAGTATTCGATCCTTCTCCGCGCTATGTTCAGGGATGCCGGGATAGATCCGAAAACCGTGACCTCGGGCGCAATTTGCTCCGTGGTCCCGATTCTTACTCCGAAGATCGAAGGAATTCTGTCGAGCGATTTCAATTTCGAGCCTTTGGTTGTCAAACCGGGCATAAAGACGGGTCTCGTTATCTTATACGAACCACCGCAGGAAGTCGGCGCTGACAGGATCGTGAACAGCATCGCGGGCTTCAAACTTTTCGGCGGTCCGCTAATTATCGTGGATTTCGGCACTGCCACTACATTCGATGTAGTCAGCGCTAAAGGGGAATACATCGGTGGTGTCATATCCCCCGGCCCGGTCGTATCCGCCGAAGCTCTTTCGGTCAGTGCTTCCAAGCTCCCGAAAATTGACCTGCAGAAGCCGAAAAGCATTATTGGCCGAAATACCATAGATGCCATGAGGTCCGGCTTCTACTACGGACACCCGGGGGCTTGCGACCGCATAATCGAAAAGATATTCGAAGAGCTGGGTGAAAAGCCCAGCGTTATCGCCACCGGCGGGCTTGCCGAAACGGTTGCTTCGGAATCCATTCATATCTCCAAAGTCCTGCCGGACCTTACTCTCGAAGGGCTCCGCATCCTGTTTGAAATGAACCAATAGCCCCCTACAATGCCTTTTCATGTTTTAAAACCGCTTAAGAGTGAAAGATTTTGACTGCAAACAGCGAAAATGATAATATTTAAATCCAGTCTATTTAGGATTGAATGAATAAACGGCTGACTTGTCATTTCTTGCTAATATATACAGAGTTTCGTGAAATAAAGACCCCGACATCGGACTGGTAGAAAGGCGCGAATGGAATCGGAATATGGGCGAAATACTGATTTATACTGGAAAATCCAACGAACCAGCAAGTGCATCAATGCCATAAAAATCACTCTTGCCGGAAAATGATTAATCCGTTTGTACCGGAACGATCCTTGAAAGTTCGGTTGTGCAAGCAGAAATGACATAAATCAGAAAAGCGAGCTGCTGATTTTTTCATCTGACGCCTATAGCCTGCTTTTCATACTCCTCGAAACCTCAACTTGTCTTTCTGGACGGCCAAAACGACCACTTGAAAAGATTTGATTCAATCTCAATCTTGCAATAAAGTTGGACAAAGCAAAAAAGGAGATAACAATGGAAGAAAAAATAAGAGAGGTTCTCGATGAGATCCGGCCCGCGCTGAAGCGGGACGGCGGAGACCTCGAATTTATCGGCGTGGACCAGAAGGGAAACGTTAAGATTAAACTGCTCGGCGCCTGCCACGGCTGTCCCTTCTCCACAATTACGACGAAGAACGGAATCGAACGGCTTCTGAAGGAAAGAGTTCCAGAAGTCACAAATGTTGAAGCCGTTGATTAATATCAGATACTAACTCATTCGGCGGAGGAAATAGATGGCAAAAGGATACGTCGAATTCGACGAAGAGTTCTGCAAAGGTTGCGAACTCTGCATCAAGGCATGTCCAGCGGAAACCCTCATCCTTTCGAAACGGATGAATATAAAAGGCTACAGGGTTGCCGAAGATGCTTACGGAAAGTGCACCGGCTGCGCGAGCTGCGCATTGGTGTGTCCCGACGCGGTAATAACCGTCTATCGTGAAAAGAAAGCTGTGTAAACAGACCACGGTTATATGAACTAATAAGGGAGGTATAACTTGGGCGAAGTTGTAATAATGAAGGGGAACGAAGCGCTCGCTGAGGCCGCTATCAGAGCCGGAATGGACGCGTACTTCGGCTATCCGATAACCCCTCAATCCGAAATTATCGAATACCTTGCGCTGGAAATTCCCAAGCGGGGGGGCATTGTTCTCCAGGCGGAGAGCGAAGTTGCCGCAATAAATATGATATACGGCGCGGCTGGGGCAGGAGGAAGGGTGATGACCACTTCCTCGAGCTGCGGCATATCACTGATGCAGGAGGGGATTTCTTATATCGCAGGCGCTGAGATTCCGTGCCTGCTGGCGAATATCAACCGCGGTGGTCCGGGTCTCGGAACGATCCAACCGGCGCAAGGGGACTACTTCCAGTCCACACGCGGCGGAGGGCATGGCGATTATTATACAATCTGCCTCGCTCCGGCATCCGTGCAGGAGATGTTCGACTTCGTTTATCTCGGCTTCGAGCTTGCCGAAAAATACAGAACCCCGGCCTTGATCCTCTCGGACGGCGCGTTGGGACAGATGATGGAAAAGGTCAATCTACGCGACGATAAACTTCCGAAGAACGATATAAGCTGGGCAGCGACAGGCAAACCGAAGACAAGGAATAGAAACATAGTCACATCCCTCTTCCTCCAGCCGGAGAAGATGGAAAAGATAAATCTCGGTCTACAGGCAAAATATAAGAAGATTCGCGAGAACGAGCAACGCTGGGAAACAAGGATGACCGATGACGCCGAGTACCTGATCACGGCATACGGTTTGTCCGCCAGGATCGGAATGAAAGCGGTTGATATACTCCGGGATGAAGGATATAAAATCGGGTTGTTCCGGCCGATCACGTTGTGGCCTTTCCCGAAAAAAGGGCTGAGCCCGCTTCTCGACAAGGTTAAAAAGGTACTCGACTTTGAGCTCAACGCAGGACAAATGATCGAAGACGTCGAACTCGTGAACCGCGGCAGAGTGCCGGTCAGCTTCTTCGGAAGAATGGGCGGCATGATCCCCTCTCCGGACGATGTAGCCGAATTCTTCAGAAAAGAGGTGGCAAAATGAAAGAGGGATACGAACTCATTTACAAACGGCCCGAAAGCCTGCTGCGCGTCCACAATCATTATTGCCCAGGCTGCACTCACGGCGTCGTCCACAAGCTGCTGGCGGAGGTTATTGAAGAACTGAAAATCCAGGACAAGACTTTGGGAGTTACTCCTGTCGGCTGCGCAGTGCTGGCTTACGATTACATAGACATAGACTGGCAGGAAGCTGCGCACGGCAGGGCGCCGGCATTAGCCACCGGCATAAAGAGAATTCATCCGGATAAATATGTCTTCACATACCAGGGCGACGGCGACCTTGCGGCTATCGGGACAGCCGAAACCATCCACGCGGCGAACAGGGGCGAAAATTTCCTGATCGTTTTCATAAACAACGCGATATACGGAATGACCGGCGGCCAGATGGCTCCGACAACCCTCGAAGGGATGAAAACCACGACCTCTCCTTATGGCCGAAAAATCTCCGAGATGGGCAGTCCGATTAAAATGTCGGATATCCTCGCCATGCTGCCAGGAACATACTACGTTACCCGGCAGACGGTTGCGGACGTCCGAGGCGTCAGGAACGCAAAGAAAGCATTGACAAAGGCGTTTCAATACCAGGATCGGAAGAAAGGTCTCTGCCTTGTGGAATTCGTTTCAAACTGTCCCTCGAACTGGAAGATGACCCCATTGGAATCCTGGGACTGGGCGAGAGAAAATATGTTCCCATACTACCCACTTGGCGATTTAAAAACCCCGGAGGAATGAAAATGTTGGAAGAAATAGTAATTGCAGGATTCGGAGGACAAGGCGTTCTGACAATGGGATTGATCGTCTCTTATGCCGGAATGATGGAAAACAAGGAAATATGTTGGATCCCTTCCTACGGACCGGAGATGAGAGGCGGAACCGCGAACTGTATGATGACTGTTTCGGATAAAACCATCAGCTCTCCGGTGCTTTCATCCTTCGATACCGTTGTGGCATTCAACCAGCCGTCCCTCGATAAATTCGAATCCAAGACCAAGAAAAACGGCATCCTGATTTGGGAATCCACCAACATTGCCAACGGTCCGAAGAGAACGGATATAAAGGCAATCGCTATACCCGCAGCAGACGAAGCGCAGAAGATGGAGAACCCCCGCGCTTTGAATATGATAATGCTCGGCGCATACATCCAAACGACCGGTGTTGTCAATTTTGAAACAATCAAAAAGGCATTGAAGAAGGTGCTGCCGGAAAGGCATCACCATCTTCTGCCTCAAAACGAAAAAGCGATACTGCGAGGAATGGAACTTGCCAAGCAGGCGTTGAGCTGATTCTTTGATAATTAAACCGTTTAGGTTAATATATGGGGGCTGCCGAGAGGCGGCCCCGATTTATTTTTATAGACCGTGGTTATCCGACGGATAAAATCATCCTTAAAGGTTCGATCTGTCGGAAACTGCGAATCGGGACGGCATATAAAGGAGAAAATATGTTCAAGCTGGAAGAATTATTGGAAAGCCAGATCGACAAGAATAAAAAACCGTTCATTTATTTAGCGGAGGGAAGCCTCGACAAAGACGCCCGCCCGCTCGCCGCTGCATACAGGCTGAGCGAATTCTCGAATGTCGTTCTGATAGGAAAACCTGGCTTGATGAAAGAAAATGCGGCAAATTCGAAAATGTTTGCCGAGTACGCCGCAAAGATCAATATGCAATCGACAGAATTGATAGCTAAAACGCTCGAACGGGTGGAAGTGATAGACCCGGAGACGCAGGAGACTGCGGAAAAGAGGAAAATCTACGGCGCGGGTGCATTCAAGCTTGTCGGACAAAAGTGGAAAAAAAGTGAAACCGAATTGATCGAAATGATGAAGGATCACCTGTTGTTCGCAATAATGGGGACGGCGGAGATCGATGGATACGGAAGGGACGGCCACGCGGTCCTCGGTGGCTTATACTCGACAACGGGAAGTTTCTTCGGTCCCGGCCTTCGGCTTCACCCCCGCAGCGGGACGGTTTTCGAAGCCGGTGTATTTTCGTTCCAGGATGATAACTGTCCCCGAAATGTTTATCCGGGGAATATCGTCATTTTCGGGGATGTCGCAGTCGTTACCGAGATGAGTGCAGAAAAGCTTGCCGATGTGGCAGTCGGCACTTGCAAAATAGCTCGCGATCTTCTGCCGGAGAAGGATTTCCCTGAAATCTATGGCTCAATCGTTTCATATTCAACAAAAGGAAGCGGCGCTGGGCCGACAGTGGATATGACGCGCGAAGCTTATAAAATTATCGCTGATAGTCTTAATAAACTCTCAAAGATTGACCCGCTTTATAAACAAATTCATATCACGCCGGAAGTGCAGTACGCGGTCGCTGTGAACGGGAAACAGGCTGAAAGAAAATTGGATATCAACGATCCTGTCAATGCCGCCGCGGGCAGAAGCAATGTGATAATCCTGCCGAACCTTGATTTCGGCAACAGTATGTACCATCTCCATTCAGCATACTATCCAGATTCGCAGAAAATTCTATGCGTCGGCGGGTTCAAGAACAACTCCATACTCGATTTTTCGAGGGGCCAGAAGATCGAGGAGGTAATACTCGGCGGGATGGCGGTAATCTTACGCCAGCAATATTTACAGGACTTCAATCCGAAACTCGGAAAGTGAAATTCACGGGCACTTCTTGAGGAGAGCGCAATGCCGGCTGAGGGCGAACACATCAAAATAATAGTTCAAAATAAAAAAGCGAGGTTCGATTTCACTATCGAAGAATCGTACGAAGCCGGAATCTCGCTGCTCGGAACAGAGGTGAAATCCATCAGAAACGGCAAGATCAATCTGTCGGATAGCTACGCGGATTTTCGTAACGGTGAACTATTCCTCATAAACTGCAATATCTCCCAGTACCCTTTTTCTCATCACGAAAACCATGAACCGCTGCGCAATCGCAAACTTCTGATGAAGAAGAAGGAGATGAAACGCCTTTCGGGCAAGGTCATCGAGAGGGGTTTCACCCTCGTTCCGCTCAAAGTCTATCTTAAGCGAGGATATATCAAGATCGAGATAGGGCTCGCGAAAGGCAAAAAATCTTTCGACAAGCGGGAAACGATTAAAAAACGCGATCAGGAGCGGGATATCAAGGCGCATATCAAAGGAAGATATTGAACTTTCACTGCTGAGCAATTATATTGCGTATCAACCGGCTATCGAGGTTTAACGGAAAGCTTGGCGACCGGTGTCAATTCCGCCGGAAAATAAAAATAATCCAATATATTTTTCCAGTTATACCCCCGTGTTCCCATCTCATAAGCGCAGGCTTCGCACAGTCCAATGCTATGGCCGAAACCATTTCCGCGAAAGATGATCTTGTCTGCGATAACCTCCACCCAAAATGAATGGCTCAATACTTTATTCCAACCGGCGCTCTCAGCGATCTTGCGTCTGAAATCCCCGACTGTGAGTTCCAGAGTATTCCCGCCGTCGGAGAGGGTGACGTTTTTAACGAAGTCCAGATCGGTTTCATTTCTCGCCAACTTTATTTTCATGTCAGCTGCCGGAAGACCGAAAATCGCCGCGAAATCGGCCCGGTTTAACTCCCTTTCCCACCGATAGAACCTGGATTCTGTGCAAAATGGTGATTTGATGTTCCGGTAAGGAAAATCGGAAAGCCCTCCCCAGATGATTTCAGGAGTTGCCAGCTTGCCCCCGCAGCACGCGCTGTAATATCCCTCGATAACCTTGCCGTTATAAATCAAAACCAAATCTCTTGACGGAGCTAGAATCTTCGCTAGTAATGAACGGATGGATTCAACATAGGGAATATCGTCGTTGTTCCATCCCTTGAACGCCTGACAATGAGTTGTGTCGCAGAAGTCGCAGCCTTCATCCTTGTGCCTGCCCTTGTTGTAATAGATGTAAGTTCTTATCGCCACGCTGACCGCCTTCAGCGCTTCAGTGTTGTCGGTCTTGCTGAATTCGGACAGCAACAGCTGATCAACAAGGTCTCTAATCCTGCAAAAATGAATGATCTTCAGGCTGTCTTTTCCGGGCATCCTGTTGATAGAAAGGCTTCCCGAATAGAGCCTTCTTTCCGTTTTGTCCGACGAAATATATAGATAAGAACCTTTTTCTTTTTTCTCCGAAATCGTTATTCTTTCAGCTTGTATCGTTTGAGCGTCGCGGGTCATTTCCACCCCTTGAGAACCGCAGGAAAACCGGATATTAGTCCCTCCAGGTAAGATAAATGACTTCCCTTCATCCGTGAAAACCTGATAATCCATCCTATCCGGAGTTTCTATTTCAATCCGGTTGATCTCGATCGAAGCAAAAAGCCTTATGGATACTTTCAAGTTCACCGAAGGTGATTCGCTTCCAGCCCTTGAAGACGCCAGAAAAATCATCATAAAGAGGCTGACGCCAATTATTTTTCTCAAATCAAGATACATCTGGAACCTCAACTGTGAAACCTGTGTTCAGTATGACACAAATAACGGATTTTGGCCATTGTCCTGAATTTCATCTTTTTAACACTAATATTATCAAGATGTTAGCCGCGAAAATCCAGCTCGGATGGCATTATAATTGTATATATTAATCCCGAAAGTGGAAAAGGAGAGACAATGGCTTTGGATTTTATATACCTGATACTAATCACTCTTGCGGTTCTATCACTAAGCGTCAAGATATCTGAAACGATAATCAAGCTTCTTTTAAAGCGTTTTTTTAAAAGCGGTATTTGAAGGATAGCCTTCAAGAAACGAGCTGGTTACGATTTTAGTTTACAGATATACGATCAGAAAAGAGGCGGTTTGAATCCAAAATAGTTACGCACAAATGAAAATGATAATCCGAAACCGGCAAAGGGGGCGCAATCAGTCGTCAAGAACGTAGTTAATGGGATTGACCCTAACGGAGTTGGAATAAACCTCGTAATGCAGGTGGACTGATGTGCTTCTGCCTGTATTACCCATAAACCCAATGATATCTCCGCGTTTCACTTTCTTGAACTTCTTGACTTTGGTGCTGTCGAGATGACCGTATTTAGTCATATAACCGAAACGATGCTGGATGGTTATATAGTTCCCGAGGCCCTTGCGCTTCTCTTCAGCCGTTCTCTGCATGCTCTCAACGACAACGCCATCCGCCGGCGCTTTGACAGGCGTCCCCAGCCTGCCGCCGATGTCTATTCCGGTATGTATGGTCCATTGCTTTGTAATCGGATCCGTCCTGTAGCCGAAATGGCTTGTAACATAACCCTTGACAGGCCAGATGGAAGGTATTGACGAAAGATATGTAACCTGGGTCTTGATAACCGGTTCGAGCTGGTTGAAATGCTTTTCGTTCTGTTCGATTTTATAACGGGATTTCTCAATCAAAGGCTGAGGATATCTGCTGTTGAGCTCACCGATATCCTGCATATTTCCGAGCCCGCCTTCGCTTAGACTGATATCCATCATTTTAAATAGCTTGCGCTTGGTCGAATCGAGGTTTTCCACCCGCTGGACAAGGCTGTCGAGGTCTATCTGCAGTTGGCTGTTAACACGGTTCAACTCGCTGTTTTCGCTGATAAGATCCTCTACTCTTCCGACCTGCATAGACAACGAAACATATCTGAAGATCACAAAAGCGAAGAAAAAGAGAATAAAAATCCCGAGAACAGTACCGAAATTCAGGTACTTATAAGGGATTTTAATCTTAAATATTTTCGATTTAGCGGACGGGACAAGGATAACGACAAGGTGTTTCTTCTTGTTCACCTTCACAACCCTCTTTACTTAGGAAAAAGGAATTGTATGTTATCCATCTGCTGCTGTCAATAGGCGAAATCCTGCCTTATAACAATTTTAAGAAAAAAATTCATCAGAATGATATAAATCGGTTATTATTTAACGATTCATAGTCTCTTCAATTTCAAAGCACCACACTTCGCTCTGTATTTTTTTATCTTTGAAAATCGCTTCCACATTCCAGTAGTAGCGCTTCCCCGACCTGAGCTCGCGCGCTTTCAAAGGATAGGTGAAGTTGTCGGTTGTCAATCCTTCCTGATAATACAGCGGCCTGTTGGAGATGATTTCACCGACCTCTTTCTGCCCTTCCACTGCCGTATAAACGCCGAAGTTATAGCTTTTCGCATTTGACGTCCATTTGAAGACCGGGTAAAGCATCGAAATTTTATAATTTGATGCAGCTGCATCCAATCCGGATGACGGCCCGCTCTTGATATCAGCGCAATTGACGCCGGGGGAAACGAGAGCTATCTTGTAATCATATTGCTTCTTTATAATCCTCAGTTTCTCGGATATGGCAACAGGATCACAATCCGGATTGGAAAGATAAAAAGTTTCATTACCGGCAACGGCTGTTTCGTTGATATCTATAATCATCCTGAAAGCTTTGTCAGATTGAAGATCCATCTGCTTCAAGGAGATAGTAGAGGATGAAAATTTTATTTTCATGCCTTGTTCGAAATTTCCGCCCGAAACAGTAATCTCGTTGCCTTTCGAATTTGTTTCCGCATAATTGGGCGCAAGGTTCTCCACAAAAGGCTTTAAAATCTCCACGAAAAGCGAATTCGGACGGTTGAACTTCAAACCCTCGGGTTTAGATGCTGAAACGCCTCTCATTCCCTCCTCAGCTGCTTTCCCGACAAGAATTTCGAGTCTTGCCTCGTTGGGTCCGATAATATTTTGTCCAAGAATAGTTATCCCTTTGCCGCTGATGGAAAAATTCGTGTTTTCATCGAATCCTTCGCCGTTGATAGTGAGAAAAATGCTTTCCCTCTGGGCATGAACCCTGTTGGGTTCAATCTTCGAGATAACCGGTTTCACAGCTTCAATGACTTTGAACATTCCCGCGCCTATATCCCGCATTTTCTTATATTTGATTATTATATCTACAGGTCCCGGTTTAGCTTTCATTGATACATTGATATTTGCTTCAAGCGTTGTGGGGGATAATACTGTAACCGGACCGACCTCAATGCCGGGATCGGAAAACTCGATCTCGGTTCCATTTGCAAAATTCTTCCCTTTGATGTTCAAAGTGATATTTTTATCGCCCTGGGTAGCTTGATCAGGCTTTATAGCCTCAATCATTATGGAATCGGACGTTATCGGCAGCAGATTTATTCCGGCATAAGTCTGGTACGCGTCGTCCGTGCCTATCTTGAAATACAATGAAAGGCTTTTTTCTCCAGTATTAACTCCAATCTCTACGACCGCTTTGATAATGATCGTTCCATCCAGCGATGCGGACTTTATTGAACATCCAGGCGGATAAACAAGGCTATCAAGCAAAGAACCGGGGGGAAAGTCCATGTTGACGCCAAGTATATACTCCTGAACGGTTCCCGCGGCTGCCGTCATGGGCGATATTTTGGCTATAATACACGAGAAGTTTTTAACTCTAATAAAACCCTTAACCCTGTGACCCATATCATCCGACAGGGTAAAAGGGACTTTGCCCTTCTTCAATTTCATACTGGTTCGGACGGTCATTTCCGCAACGATATTAAACTCCGTGCTCCCTGTGGATTCTGATGTAATAATTTTTGCTTCCAGAATTTCAAGACCCGGATCCCCCGAAGTTGTCGAAAGAGCCGATACGCTCGGATTGAATTCGCCGGTAAAAGCGATCCTGATTTTCCCCTTCCAGCCCGGTTCCGCGTCCGGGTTCACGGAAGTCGGCGTGATATCGGTTATGGTAGCTGCCTTGAGACCGGGAAGAAACAACAGCGCTATGGCGCACATAAAGACAGTAATCCTTTTAGAAAAAATCATTTTTCATCTCCTTTTGAAAACCTTTAAACTTCGATAATTATAAACGTTTCTTATCGTATTTCTGTAATCTAACTTACACTAATAAGAAAAATCATCGAACATTATTGTATAGCTCAGGTTAATGGAGTTGGCTTTATAATTGGATGATAACGGGTTAAGCAAGTCTTTATATTCAGCGTAGCTGTATGTCGCTTCCAGCCTTTGAAAACTGGTAATATCCCACATACAATTTATCTCCCAGCTGTTTTTTTCGTTATCAACTGTGCCGAGGTTGTTGCTTTGTTGATCAATCTGATATAACCCCCTTGCAGTCAGAACATCCGGGATTAAAGGATATGACAGCTCGAATGTCAATGTTTCGGTGCTGGTTGCTGTATCCAATGCCGGAAACGCATTTTCCGAGAAACGGTAGGTTGTGGACAGTGACGAATAATTGGGAAGCGTCATGCTAGCTGATCCGCCGTAGTTGAGACTATTCAACGACGAAGAAGGATGAAGCAGGTCTTCCTGATCGTTTTGCCCGTAATTTCCACGCAGAGATATCGAGAAATTGGAAATGGATAGCATCTCCGAAGCCGTTGCCGACCATTGCGTAGATTCCCTGTCCGCCGATAACCCGGATAGATTTATGTCCTCGCTCTTTGTTGTATTAAACGAATATGTTCCGCTTATCATGGGCATATTCATACCTAATGACAAGCTTCCGCTGCCGTTATAAGTGGTTATGGTCGTTGTTGTTGCCTTGTTATCCGAAAGATTATCGTTGTTTAATGATACACCGCCGGTAAGAGTGAACTTGTTCTCGAAAAGCTTCAGTGTATTGGTGGCGTTGATTGACTGAACGTCAACGGATTTCCAGGGATTACCGAAAGATTTAAAGTTCAAGCCAGCAATCGAGTATTTGGCATTCAGACTGTAGAAGCCGCCGATATTTGCGCTCATTGAAGCATCGAGAGCGGAATCGTTGCCGATAAACGCCTTACCGGGAGCTTCCACATCGGCGGACTCGCCTGTCCTCAGGTCACTCGTGTCACTCTTCGCCCAGTTGACCTGCATATTGAAATCGTAGGAAGGGGAATATTCGAGAGCGGTGCCGACGACGCTGTTGCCTAAATAATCGGTCCCCACAGCGAGTCCATCCCCCTCTTCGTCATCAGATTTCAGATATACCGCATTTATCTTCAATTTATTATCATAATTATAAGAAGCGTTTAAAGCCTGCATATTTCTCGCGGGCGTTTGTTGCGACTCGATCTGCTTCAACGACTGTCCATAAACCGCGTCCACTTTAACCGTTCCAATTTCCGTCTGAAGTTGCGCATAGGCAGAGGCGCCCCGGACCCTGCTACCGGTCATAACGATGCTCGAATAAGATGGGAAGTTGTCTCCAGCGGTGACTCCCCCCCAGTCGGTATATATTTTCACGACATAGGTATCCGAGGGTTGCATATCGAAACTCGATTCGGAAGATACAACCGCAGTCGCCTCATAATTGATTCCTTCATATTTGCCTGAAGCGGTAATGTTAAGGCTGTTGGAGGATGTCGGCTCCTGGCGGGCGCTGGCGCCCGGGCCGGTAACGTCGTTGACCTGATAGGTCATACTGTTCTGGCCGCTGAAACGAATTATCGGAGTGGTGCGCGTGCTCTTATATTTTACGGTGCTCGGCACCACATTGAAGCTGAATAGCATGGGCTTGATGCTCTTACCGAGCGTATCGGTGATTTGCAGCTTGACAGAATGAGCTCCGAGTTTGATGTCGAGCGGCAGGAAGGAAATAATCCCCTGATTCAACTGAATACTTGCGCTGACATCAACCTCATCGAGATAGAGCTTCACCCCTTCAAGAGCGACCTTCTCCATATCCTGCAGTACGGAAAAAACGATGATAACATCGTCTATTTCAATATTGCTGTTCGGCTGCGGTGAAAGAAGCTGAATCTGAACAGCGGAAACCTCAGCTCCAAAGGAGCTGGGGCAAAGAAATAAGACAAATACCGGCAGGAAAGTTAAAATATGCCGCAATGTTTTTAAATTGTTTCTTACCATAGCCATACCTTTCTTTATTTATTAAATTATTGAATCTTTATCGGTTTTGAGGTTTTGGTTTCAATGGACTGTCCGTTCAGTCCGGCCAACTTGTACCAGTATGAAGTATCGGAATATACATGGTTATCTACGAATCCATCAGCGGTTACCCGTTCCCCAACGAGACGGTATTGATTTTCGTGTTCAGCCCGTCGATATACGTTGAATAATTTTAATCCTTCTTCTTTTATCTGCCAGCTTAATTGCACCGCACCGCTGTCATTCCTCACTGCGGTGAGGTATATGCCGTTTGCCGTTTCAGCCAATGGGAATTTGTTTATCTTGTTCAAATCAAGTTTTAAAACATCTATCGGTATGGAATTTAGCCCCATAATTGCTGTCAGCTGACTTGGATCTGTAACTACCACGTTTTTTGACAATTCATCCTTAACAGTGACAGGTATTATAAGACCGCGGAATTCCGGACTATATTTCCTAGCCTCTGGAGAATTATGCGAATTAAAATCAATCTCTATAATTGATTTTGCAGGGATGTTCGCTTGAGCCAGACGAATCAAGTCATTCACCGGCGCGCGGGCTGATATATCTCCGGTTGCTTGGAGAACTCCAGTAAAATCGATCTTCTCCGTTTGCGTTTCCAACGGTAGCAGCAGCTTCCCCTCTATCTTTGCCGCCTCGATGTATGAAATGCCGATTTTCTCGATTATGAGATCAAATCCCGCAAGCATCGAAGCTCGAGCACCTTCGAATTTAACAATTCCGGTATATGCCCTCCCGGATGTATCGAGCCTCACATCTTCCACTGTCACCGGGAAATATCCCATTTCCCTGAACCCGGCTGCGTCAATGAACAGCCTGCCGTTGCCGGAGATTACAGCCCCCGCCTTCGCGGGGCTGTCCAACTGAACCTCGAACGTCTCGCTTAAACGCTCCGCAACGCCGATCCTGAACCGGTCTATCTCACCGTTCTCCAGCATTGTCTTCTTCGGCGGCAGAACGTTGACGAAACCGTAATAACGATGATTCTGCCAGATTGCCAG